>ENA-ORLW01000288-ORLW01000288.1-human-gut-metagenome-genome-assembly--contig:-NODE-288-length-76067-cov-12.610041_pt1 | contig 76067 bp, 79 predicted proteins | sample MGYA00243017_ERZ508829 | MGnify/ENA primary metagenome ERZ508829 (study PRJEB26277, sample SAMN04329776) | human gut metagenome | biome: human-associated habitat | host: Homo sapiens | place: USA...
CTTAATATACCGCAAATATGCTTTTATTACAAGCAAAATTTGTATTCTTTGAATAGTGGAATTGGGGCTTGCTCTTTGATATAATAAGTATATAATAGTTGTTTGATAATTGACCCCAAAGGAGGCGGTCGCATGAAGATTCGGGTACTGATTGCGGAGGACGACCAGTCCATCCGGAAATGGTATGCCTATTCGCTGGGCTCCATGGAGGACATCGAGCTGCTGCCAATGGCGGAAAACGGCTATCAGGCCGTGGCCTCCGCCGTGCTCTACCATCCCGACGTGCTGATCCTGGATATGGAAATGGAAAGTCGGGACGCGGGCCTGAAGGCGGGCCAACAGGTGCTCAGCATTCTGCCGGAGACCAAGATCATCATGCTGACCGTCTACGACGACGATGCGACTATTTTTCGCGCCTACGAAATGGGCGCGGTGGACTACCTGTTCAAAAACGCCTCCACGGAAAAAATCCATGAGGCGATTCTGGACGCTTACCGCGGAACTTCGCCCATCCGTCAGGAGATCGCCCAGCGGATGCGGCAGGAGTTCCGGCGGCTGAAGCGGAATGAAATGAGCCTGCACCAGATCGTCCGGGTGCTGCGGCAGCTGTCCGGCACGGAAAGCGCCATCGTGGTGATGCTGGCGCAGGGCATGACCCGCAAGGAGATCTGTGAAAAGCGCTTCATCGAAATGAGCACGCTGAAATCCCACATCCGCAACATTCTGCAGAAGATGGGCGTAAAAAGCACCGCCGAGCTGATGGAACTGGTCAGTCAGGAGAACCTGCTGTCCTATCTGCAGGGCGGAGACGATGCGGACGAGCAGCCGCCTGAAGAAGAATAAAAAGGGAGCTTTTCCATGACTCTTTTCCTGAACGGAACCTGGAAAGTGACCCACCGCCCTTATCAGGCGGATATTCAGGATATTCTGGCCGAAAATTTCGTCCCGGAGGGCTGGCTGAACGCCAACGTGCCGGAGGAGATTCACGCCACGCTGCGCCGCGCGGGCGCGACCATTGAGGGCGAGAACGCGCCGCCGCCGGGCGCGCGCATGACGATGGCGGACCGTTACGCCGCCGGGCTCACCGGCGGGCCGGACAGCCGCGCCGCCCGGCAGCGGCTGCTCGCGCAGCTCGACCTGCCCGAGCGTCTGAGCACGAACGCACTGCTTGAGGTGCTCAACGCGCTCATGACGCGCGAGGCGTTCCAGAATCTGTACAAATAGCTGAAAATTCGCCGTATCTGAGGGAGAAAACGCCAGATACGGCGAAATTTTTCGTGCAAATGTGCCGGGGCTGTGGTATAGTACTGTACGGAATTATGTAAAGTAACCGGAAACCGGATATATGGAGGAACCAGCGTATGAAATGCCCGTTTTGCGGCTTTGCCGAGAGCAAGGTCATCGATTCCCGCCCGGCCGAGGAGGGCGCGACCATCCGCCGCCGCCGCGAGTGCCTCGCCTGCCAGAAGCGCTTTACGACCTATGAGATCATTGAGACGCTGCCGCTTGTCGTCATCAAGCGCGACGGCAGCCGCCAGAGCTTTGACAAGAGCAAGCTCATCAACGGTATGGTGCGCGCGTGCGACAAGCGCAAAGTACCTCTGCCGGTGCTTGAAAAGATCGCCGATGAGATCGAGCAGGAGCTGCAGAGCGCGCTCGAGCGCGAGATCACGACCGAGCAGGTCGGCGAAATGGTCATGAAGCGCCTCAAGGACGTCGACGAGGTCGCCTATGTGCGCTTTGCCTCGGTCTACCGCCAGTTCAAGGACATTGATACGTTCATGCAGGAGCTGACGAAGCTGCTCAACGACCGCGGCTAAAAAATATTCCCGAGCGTGATGCGCTCCCCGTCGGCGAGGCCCTGAATGCGCACGCGCAGCAGGGCAATGTCCGCCGCGGCGGACGCGTCTCCGGTCTCCACGGTGCGGATGGCCCGGCGGAAACCCTCTGTCACGGCGTCTGTGCTCTCGTGCGGGAGCATACAGTGGGCATAGTCCTCGGCGCCACTCCAGCGAGCGGCCGCTGCGCGCAGCGTCTCGATCGTGCGCGCCGGGTCTCCGGCGGCGTAGCTTGTCTCCGCTTGCGCCACGGCATCGTCGAGCTGCGTGCACATCCGCGTCAGATACCAGAGGTTCCACGCGCACAGGCCGATAAGCACGAGCAGCAGCGCGCCTGCAAACAGTTCCTTTTTCATCCGAGCTCCTTTGCCGCAAAATAGATCTGCCCGGCGTCGTTCATCATCAGCAGATAGACGTCCTCGATGCACTGTGTGCCGCGCTGCTGCACCTGCTTTTGCAGCCAGCGCTCATCGCGCCCCATGCGCTTGAGATTGTCGCGCAGGATGCGGCCGTTATTGATGAGAATGGAAAAATAACCGGTGTCCTCGGTTTCAATCTGCATCTGCTCGGCTGTGACCGGCTGCTGTGCCGGAGCGAGGATGATGTTGAGCTGGCCGTTGGTCTCGAGCACGGCGTATTCCACGCTCGCAATGTCGAGAATGCCCTGATTGCGCAGCTCCTGTGTCAGCTCATCGAGCGTGAAGCGGTTGCGGTGCATGGCCTGCTGGGCGATGCGGCCGCGCTCGATGATGAAGTTCGGCCGGCCGTAGAGCAGCTTGCGCAGGTGAATGCTCTTGTACGTCAGGCCGGAGAAGATCAGCTCGCAGCAAAACAGCACCAGCAGCGGTATGAGCCCGTAACTCAGCGGCAGGGAAGGGTTTTGCAGCGGGATGGACGCGATGTCCGCAATGAGCACGGCCACCACCAGCTCGGACAGTTCCAGTTCGCCGAGCTGCCGCTTGCCCATGAGGCGCATGGCCACGATGAGCGCAAGAAAAATGATCAGTGTCCGGATGAGAATGATCGCCATGAGATTACCACCTTTCCAGGTTGGTTTAGTTTTTCCGGTTTGTACGGGTTCATACCCGGATAGGAGGCACCCAAAATGGAGTTTACAAAAATGCAGGGCTGCGGCAATGACTATATCTATGTCAACTGCTTCACTGAGACGGTGTCCGACCCGTCGGCCGCGGCCATCCGCCTGTCTGACCGCCACTTCGGCATCGGCGGGGACGGGCTGGTGCTCATCTGCCCGTCGGACGCCGCAGATTTCTGCATGGAGATGTACAATGCCGACGGTTCTCGCTCCGAGATGTGCGGCAATGCCATCCGCTGCGTGGGCAAATATGTCCATGACCGCGGCCTGACGGGCAAGACCGAGCTCACGATCGAGACGCGCGCCGGTATCAAAACACTCTGGCTGAACGTGGTCGACGGCGCGGTCGAGACCGTGCGCGTGTGCATGGGCAGCCCGGAGTTCCGGCCGGAGAAGATCCCGGTCGCGGCGGCGGGGGAGACCTTCCTTGAGCAGCCAATCGACGTGCTGGGCGAGACGTGGATCGTTTCGTCCGTGAACACCGGCAACCCGCACTGCGTCACTTACGTGGACGATGCCATGGCGCTGGATTTTCCGCGCATCGGCCCCGCGTTTGAAAACCACAAGATGTTCCCCGCGCGGGCGAATATCGAGTTTGTTGAGGTCGTGGACGATCACACGCTGCGTGTGCGCGTGTGGGAGCGCGGCAGCGGCGAGACGCTCGCCTGCGGTACGGGTTCCACGGCGGCGCTGGCTGTCACGGCGCGGCTGGGCAAGTGCGGCGACGAGGCGGATGTGATCCTGCGCGGCGGCAAGCTGCACATCGCATGGGACCGGGCGCAGAACCTGCTGTATATGACCGGCCCCGCGGCATTTGTATTTGACGGCACGGTCACGCTCTGAGCGCGGCCGCGATGATGGTATAGGAGGTTATGAGCAATGAAAACGATCATCGGAACGAAAGCAGACGTTACCAAAGAGCTGACGGCGCAGGTCGCGGATGTGCTCGCGCGTAAGCCGGATGCAAACATCGCCATTTCGGTGGTGGACCTGCCGGCGGAAGTGCTTGATGCGCTCGCTGCCAGCGACATTGCCTTTGACAAGGCGACGCTCTTTCAGGCGTGTGAATACTGCGGCGCGGCCGGCAAGGGCGCGCACGCGGTCGGTGCGGCGTTTTCGCCCCTCACGGCGGCGAAGCCGTTTGCGGCCGTGCATGCTCCGGATCCGGACGCGGACGCTGAGCACGCGGCGGATTACGACGCTGCCATTCAGGCAGCCGGCGGGCTTGACCTGGTGATCCTCGGCCTGGGCGAGCGCGGTCACGTCGCGTTCAACGAGCCGGGTGCCGGTTTTGGTGAGAAGACGCACATCGCCAAGCTCGCGGAAGTGACGCGCGAGGCCATCGCTGCGGATTTCGGCACGCTTGAGCAGACGCCGGAGCACGGTATCACGATCGGCATCCACACGATCCTGGGCACGAAAAAGATCCTGCTCGTCGGCTTTGGCGCGCGCTGTGCGAAGGCCGCCAACGCCACGCTCACAGGCCGCCCGGAGACGTTTATCCCCGCGTCGTTCCTGCAGCTGCACACGGATGTCGAGGTTTATCTTGACGCGGACGCTGCCGCGCAGTTATAATAAATAATTGCCCGCGGCAGTTTGCGGGTGATTTTGATCGGAGGAAAGCATCCATGTCCAAATATTTTGGTACTGACGGCTTCCGCGGTGAGGCCAACGTGGGCCTGACGGTGGAGCACGCCTACCGGATCGGCCGGTTTCTCGGCTGGTATTACGGCCGGGAGCACAAGTGCGCGGTCGTGATCGGCAAAGATACCCGCAGATCCAGCTATATGTTTGAAAATGCGCTGTCCGCCGGCCTGACGGCCTCGGGCGCGGACGCCTATCTCATGCACGTCACAACGACACCGAGCGTGTCCTACATCGTCCGTTCGGACGATTTTGACTGCGGCATCATGATCAGCGCGAGCCACAATCCCTATACGGACAATGGCATCAAGCTGCTCAACAGCGCCGGTGAAAAGATGGAGCAGAGTGTCATTAACGAGATCGAGAACTATCTCGACGGCAATCTGGAGATCCCGTTTGCCACGGGCGCGAACATCGGCCGCACGCAGGACTATTCCGCCGGCCGCAACCGCTACATCGGTTATCTCATCAGTCTGTCCACGCACTCGTACAAGGGGATGAAGGTCGGCCTCGACTGCGCCAACGGCAGCACGTGGATGATGGCAAAGAATATCTTCGACGCGCTCGGCGCGGATACGTATGTCATCGGCAATACGCCCGACGGCACGAACATCAACTGCGACTGCGGCTCGACGCATATCGAAAACCTGCAGAAGTACGTCCGTCTCAACCGGCTGGACGTGGGCTTTGCCTTCGATGGCGACGCTGACCGCTGCCTGGCCGTGGACGAAAACGGCTCGGTCGTCAACGGCGACAAGATCCTCTATGTCTGCGCGCGCAATATGCAGGCCGAGGGCCGCTTCGGCAATTCCAAGGTCGTTACGACGGTTATGTCCAACCTCGGCCTGTATAAGGCGCTCGATGAGGCGGGCATCGGCTATGAAAAGACGGCCGTCGGCGATAAATACGTCGCGGAGAATATGCGCGCCAACGGACACCTGATCGGCGGCGAACAGTCCGGGCACATTATTTTCGGCAAATATGCCAATACTGGTGACGGGCTGCTGACGGCCATCAAGCTCATGCAGGTCATGCTCGACCGCAAGAAAACGCTCTCTGAGCTGGCCGCACCGGTGCGCGAGTATCCGCAGCAGCTCACGAATGTGGAGGTCGACGACAAGGACGCCACGCTCAATGACCCCGCGGTCGTTGCGGCGGAGCAGACCGTCACCGAGCGGCTCGGCGACGAGGGACGCATCCTCGTGCGCAAGAGCGGTACGGAGCCGGTGCTGCGCGTCATGGTCGAGGCGGCCACGCACGCGCTGTGTGAGGAAAACGTTGCGTATGTGATCGATGTCATGCAAAAAAGTGGGCATCTGATCCGGGTGAGATGATATGATGACGATACAAGACATGCTCGACCTGAGCAAGACGATCGCGGCCCCGCTGTTTGCGGGCAAGACCTATCCGTGGGAAGTGCTGGCGGACATCGGAGACTTCATTCTTCAGCTCGGTCCGACGCTCTCGGCGGAGGAATACGAGCAGCGCGGTGAGAACATCTGGATCGCGCGCGATGCAAAGATTTTTGACAGCGCCTATATCGCCGGCCCCTGCATCATCGATCACGGCGCGGAGCTGCGCCAGTGCGCCTTTGTGCGCGGCAATGCGATCGTGGGCAAGAACGCCGTTGTCGGCAACTCCTGCGAGCTGAAAAACGTCGTCCTGTTCGACAACGTCCAGACGCCGCATTTTAACTACGTCGGCGATTCCATCCTCGGCTACAAGGCCCATATGGGCGCGGGCTCCATCACGTCGAACGTCAAGAGCGACAAGACGCTCGTCGTCATCAAAAACGGGGCCGAGCGCATCGAGACCGGCCGCAAGAAGGTCGGCGCCATCCTCGGTGACTATGTGGAGGTCGGCTGCAACAGCGTCCTGAATCCCGGCACGGTCATTGGCCGGCACTCGAACATTTATCCGGTGTCGTGCGTGCGCGGTGTCATTCCGGCGGACAGCATCCTCAAGTCCTCGGGTGAGGTCGTCCACAAGAAATGAAAGCAAAATCCCATCGGCTTGCACCGATGGGATTTTTTCTGCCGCCCGCAGGTTTACAGCAGGCTGCGGTAGTCCTCGTCCGGCGTCACGCAGTCCGGCGGGAAGAACTCGTCGATGGGGAAGTGGATGCGGCTGAACATCGAGCACGGATCGTCCTCGGTCGAGCCCTGGCACGCTTTGTCCGGCATGCAGTAGTCGTACGCCGGGATGAGCAGCTGCGTGTCGCGCTCAAGCCGGATGATCGAAAACTGCCCCAGCGTCACGTACAGCTTCTTGCCGCAGCAGGTCAGCGAGAGTTCCTCGCCCATGGCATCGAGGATCTTCTGCGGGATGGCGCGCGGCTCCTGCTCGGGCTCCACGGAGCTGCCGCAGTCCACCAGCTTCATGTGCAGAGCGATCGGGTCGACGGATTCGACCACACCGATCGGCAGGCCGTTTTCGCACGGGTCGCAGTAGCAGTCGTCGGAGGCGAACACCTTCGCGCTCGCCTGGCTTCCGAAGAGCATGACGCGCTTGTCGAAAATCGCAAGGCCGCACACCGGCTCGCAGCCGGGGAACGTCTCGCCGCGCACACGGTAGAAGTACGTCACGTCCACCGTGTAGTAGCCTTTGTTGAAGGTGATCTCCTTGACGTGCACATCAGCGCACAACAGCTCGGCGCTGCGCGGGCGCACGCTCAGGGCGCAGTCCAGCTTCGCCTGCGAGCAGGCCGTGGGGTACACCCGCAGGTCCTCGACGCAGTCTTTGTCTCGGCAGGAATCAAATATCTTGCGCGTATGGATACAAACCGCTTCCCGGATGGCGGCGCTGCCCTCGACCGGTCCCGGTACCACTTTGTCTGCCATTTCATAACCTCCTGGCATCAGATTGAAGCACGCTTCAGTAACAGTGTATGCGTGGCGGTTTTCGATGTGCTTCCTTTTGAAAACCCTTTACACAAAACGCTTTCCGCGTTATAATCATATATTATCCCAAATGGGAGGTGCGCCATGGAAGGCATCGGCTTCATCCACGAGAAACTGGACATTAAGATCCTGATCCTCTACATTTTGAATCATTTACCCGCGGCAGTGGATGCGCAGACGTTGTCCGATCTCGTTTTCTGCGACAACGGCATCGGCTATTTTGATTACTCCGACTGTCTCGCGGAATTGGTGGATACGGCGCACATCACGGAAGAGGGCGGCAAGTACCGCATCACGGAAAAGGGCAGCCGCAACGTCAACGAGGTTGCCAGCAGCCTGCCGTATTCCGTGCGCATGAAGGCCGACCGCGTCACGGAGCCGATCGCCGAGCAGATGCGCCGCGCTGCCATGATCGTCGCGCAGCATACAAACACGCCGGAGGGCGGGTGCAATGTGCGCCTCGCGCTCTCGGACGGCATCGGGCAGATCGTCTCCATGCAGCTTCTGGCTGCCGATGAGGCGCAGGCGCGCACGATGGAACACTACTTTAAGGCACACGCGGAGGACGTCTATCAGGCGCTCGTGCGTATGCTCACAGAAAGCGAGGAAAACAAAGCATGAACACCTACATTCCCGAGGGCTACAAGAGCCTGCTCGGCGTTTATGACACGCAGAAGGCCATCGGCCTGCTCAAGCGCCTGTTCGAGGATCAGCTCGCCGCGAATCTGAATCTGTTTCGCGTCTCGGCGCCGCTGTTTCTGGAGGAGTCCAGCGGCCTGAACGATAACCTCAACGGCTATGAGCGCCCGGTCTCGTTCGACATCCTGCAGACCGGCCGGGAGGCGCAGGTCGTCCAGTCGCTCGCCAAGTGGAAGCGCATGGCCCTCTATCGCTATGATTTCTACCCCGGAAAGGGCCTCTATACCGACATGAACGCCATCCGCCGCGATGAGGACGTGCTCGACAATCTGCACTCGGTCTACGTCGACCAGTGGGACTGGGAAAAGGTCATCGAGCGCCGCGACCGGAATCTGGACTATCTCAAGTCCACGGTTATGGACATCGTCGCTGCCGTCTGCGAGACGCAGCGCACCATGCGCGCGATCTATCCGCAGCTTCAGGTGCTGCCGGAGCTGGAGCGCCAGGTGACGTTCATCACTGCGCAGGAGCTCGAGGACCGCTATCCGGATCTGACGCCGAAAGAGCGCGAGCATGCCTTCGTGCGCGAGCACCATACGACGTTCATCATCGGCATCGGCGGCGCGCTGCGCTCCGGCAAGCCGCACGACGGCCGCTCACCGGACTATGACGACTGGACCATGAACGGCGATATTCTGTTCTGGAACGAGCTGCTCGACTGTGCGTTTGAGCTCTCGTCCATGGGCATCCGTGTCGACCCCGAGAGTCTGGACCGCCAGCTGACCATCTCCGGCTGCGATGACCGCCGCAAGCTTACCTATCACAAGATGCTGCTGGCGGGCGAGCTGCCGCTGACGATCGGCGGCGGCATCGGCCAGTCGCGCCTGTCCATGCTCCTGCTCGGCAAGGCGCACATTGGTGAAGTGCAGGCGTCCGTCTGGGACGATGAGACGACCGCCGCCTGCGAGCAGGCCGGCGTCTTGCTGCTGTAAAATAGTTCATACAAAAGGCCCGAAGCCGTTGGCTCTGGGCCTTTTGTCATACATTTGCGCGCACTTTGTCGAATTAAGATGTAAAACATGGCCGAATGCTCACACGAAGGCGCTCCGGTGTGCTATACTGTCCCACGCAAAGGAGGGCGGATGATGCAGTCGTGGTTTCAAAAATACAGGCATGCGCTCTGGTTTCTGCTCTTCGGTGTGCTGTCGGCGTTTTATTTTGTGTCGCAGCACCTCGGGCTGCGGTATCATGTCGTGCATTTGCCGCTCGATGACTGGCTTCCGTTTTGGCCGGGCTTTATCGTGTTTTATGTTTTGTGGTATTTCTATGTGCCGGGGTGCATGTTCTGGGCCTGTTTCCGGGCCAGGGATGTGTTTTACCGGCAGGTGGCGGCGCTGTTTTCGGGTGCGTTTGTCTGTGCGGCCGTGTTTGTGCTTTATCCGACGTGCATCGATTTTCGACCGAGCGCAGCGGGGCCCGGCTTGGCTCGCGCGCTTTGCCGCCTGATCTATGCCAACGATGCGCCGGTCAACGTGTTTCCGAGCCTGCACTGCTATGAGGCGCTGGTCATGCATCTGGCGACGTTTCGCATGCCGCCGCTGCGTGCGCGCAAGCGGCTGCGTCTGGCGTCCGCTGTATTGGTCATTTTGATCTGCCTGTCCACGCTGCTGGTCAAGCAGCACTCGGTGGCCGATCTGGTCGCCGGGTGCACGCTGGCTGTGGTGATGTACTTGCTGACAGCCTGTATTTTCGACAAAAGGGGGGCACGTCATGATCATACGACCGTTTAATGCGGCTTCTTTCTGCTGGTGGCGATCATGATTGGCGCGATCGTGCTGCTTTGGGCGCTGCTGCATGGCCAGCCGGAGCGTTGGCGCGCGGCTGTGCTGATCACACTGTGCGTGGTCAATATCATCGGCTTTTTTGTTTACAAGTGGTTTCTGTCCGGGGATGTGGAGTTTCTTCAGGTATCCGGGCTCGATAAATTCAACTGGTTCAATGAACTGCCGCTGCAGCTTTGTAATATCAATATGTTTCTGATCCCAATCGGCATCCTGACGCACCGGCGCTCCTTGCTCGGGTTTGCCTTTTTCGTCGCGCCGCTCGGTGCGCTCATGGCGCTTGTGTTTCCGGAGGCGGCATTTTCCGGCTATTCGCTCTGGACGCCGCGCATCTTCGGCTTTTATTTCACGCACATGCTTATCATCATTTGCGGCCTCAGCCTGGCCACACTTGGGTTTTACAGGCCACGTCCCAAAGACCTGCCGGGTATCGCGGGTACATTTCTGATGCTTGGCTTTGGTGCGCTGCTGGTCGATCTTTTGCTGCGGCACACGGTTTGCCCGCAGGCAAACTATTTCTTCGTTTTTGGTCAGGATGTGGATATTAGCATTCTGAATCTGTTTTGGAAATGGCTCCCTGTGCCGTTTTTGTATGAGCTTCCGGCGCTCGCCATTCTCTTTGCCTATATGGGACTGATCTGTTTTGTGTTTTCAGCGCTGGATAAGCACCGTGCACGCCGGGGGACTGCAGTATAAAATAAAGCGCCTGACGCAAGTCTGCGTCAGGCGTTTGCTGCGGCTTTATAAAAAGCGCCGCTGCGAACATGTAGTCCGCAGCGGTTCGTGGAGCGGGATACGGGAATCGAACCCGCCTATCCTGCTTGGGAAGCAGGTGTTCTACCAATGAACTAATCCCACAAGCGCAATTATTATAGCACACCCATACGTCGTTTTCAAGTGAAAAATGCAACACACCTTGACATTCCGCTGCGGGCAACCTATAATAAACATTCGTGACGTTGGACTTTGTTTGCAGATACTTTTAGGAGTGACGATATGCCGGAAGAAACCCTTCGTGAAAATAAAATGGGCACAATGCCCGAAAATAAGCTCCTGCTGTCGATGGCGGTCCCGATGATGATCTCCATGCTTGTGCAGGCGCTGTACAACATCGTGGACAGTATCTTTGTCTCGCGCATCTGCGAGGATGCGCTCACGGCGGTGTCCATGGCGTTCCCGCTGCAGAACATCATCATTTCCATCGCTGTCGGCTTCGGCGTCGGCATCAACGCGCTGCTGTCGCGCGCACTGGGACAGAAAAACGCCGAGCGCGTCAATCAGGTCGCGGTCAACGGCCTGCTGCTGGCGCTGCTGAGCTATTTGCTCGTGCTCGTCGCCGGCCTGCTCGGCATCCGCGCATATATGCACACGCAGACGGATATTGAGACGATCGTCAATTTCGGCATCACGTATCTGAACATCTGCATTTTGTGCTCGTTCGGCGTTTTCATCGAGATCACCTTCGAGCGCTTTCTGCAGGCGACCGGCCGCACAATCTATTCCATGATCACGCAGCTGGTCGGTGCGATCACGAATATCATCCTCGACCCGATCCTCATCTTCGGCCTGCTCGGCTTCCCGAAGATGGGCATTGCCGGCGCGGCCTGGGCGACGGTGATTGGCCAGTGCCTGGGCGCGGTCGTGGCGGTCATCCTCAATCATTGCAAGAATCCGGAGATCCACCTGCGCCTGCGGCACATCCGCCCGAGCGGCAAGCTCATGGGCGAGATCACGGCCATCAGCATCCCGTCGATCATCATGAGCTGCATCTCGTCGCTGACGTGCTTCGTCATGAACCTGATCCTCATCACGTTTTCGTCCACGGCAGTCGCGGTGTTCGGCGTTTATTTCAAGCTCCAGAGCTTCGTGTTCATGCCGGTCTTTGGCCTCAACAACGGTATGGTGCCGATCATTGCCTACAACTACGGCGCGCAGAAGCCGGAGCGCATCCATAAGACGATCCGTTTGGGTATGCTCTATGCCGTCATCATCATGGCGTTGGGATTTCTGGTGTTCCAGCTCATCCCGAAGGAGCTGCTGCTGATGTTCGATGCGTCGGATGCCATGCTGGAGATCGGCGCGCCCGCACTGCGCATCATGAGCCTGGCGTTCGCGTTTGCCGGTATCAGCATCGTGGCCGGCTCGGCGTGCCAGGCATTTGGCTACAGCGTCTACAGTATGTTTATCTCCATCGCGCGTCAGATCGTGGTGCTCATCCCGGCTGCCTACCTGCTGTCTCTGACCGGCGTGCTGCGCAGCATCTGGTTTGCGTTCCCAATCGCGGAGATCTTCTCGCTGATCCTCTCGCTGTTCTTTTTGCGCACCACGCTCAAAAAGACGGGCATGGCGCTGCCAAAGGCAAAGTAAATATTGCTTGCATATAGGGCGGCGCCATCCGGCGCCGCCCTTTTTCGCGCCTTTGCACCTGCAAAACCGACCGCGCATAAGATGGTGCGGGGCAAATGCCCAATCGAAAAGGAGGAACGACTGTGGACAAATGCAATTTCAAGCAGGGGCCGCTGCCGGAGTGCGCGCCGCTGGCGTTGGCGCAGACGCCCATGCAGCAGTCCAGCGAGCCTGCGTATGACAAGCGCATGGCGCTGGCACGCGGCACGCTGTTTCCGGGGCTGGATCTGCCGTTCATGAACATGGTCAACAAACCCGGCGACCTCAGCACGCCGCTGTGCGAGCTGATGGCGATGGATTTTGTCATCCGGGAGCTGAACCTGTATCTCGACACCCATCCGGACGACCGTGAGGCGTTCGAGACACTGCAAAAGTGCATTCGCCTGAGCGCCGAGGGCCGCAAGCGGTACGTGGAGCAGTATGGCCCCATTTCGCTGCGGGATCTGGAAAGCTCGGACGTCTATGACTGGCTCAACGCGCCTTGGCCGTGGCAGCAGGAAGGAGAGGGAAAGTAAGCGATGTTTGTCTATGAAAAGAAACTGGAATACCCGATCCGGATCAAAAATTCCAATCCCGCGCTGGCAAAGTTCATCTGCTCGCAGTACGGTGGGCCGGACGGCGAGCTGGGTGCATCCCTGCGCTACCTCAGTCAGCGCTATGCCATGCCGTACCCGGAGCTGTCGGCCATACTCACCGACATCGGTACGGAAGCGGCGGAAGTGGTCCCTGGGCGCGCAGAGCCTCTGCAAATCGGACAAAAAAATCCAGGCATTGTTCATTTTTTTCGTCAAAAGCCAGAAAACTGTGAAAAGGGTTGACAACGGCGGAATTCTGCATTACGATTACGCCATAAAAAAATAGAAGAATGCAGTACCTGATAGAGGTTGCGGATCTGATGAGTACCCCGTGATATACGCCGGCAAGCGGTCGCGGGAGAAAGGCTGCTCCGCCGAAGCGGTTTCGCGATTGCCGTCGTGAGCTTGCTGGGACTGCGCTTAACAGGCGCAGGACTGTCACATACCTCGTATGTGGAGCACTATCAACGGTTTTCTTTGTATGCTTGCAAGAGAGCCTGCGATACCATTTCGGGTCGCAGGCTCTCTGTTTTTTCGAATCACTCTGACAGGAGATGTAGAAAATGCAAGCAAACATCAGAAGAATCGTATCCATCCTCTTGGCCGTCATGTTCTGCGTGGCGTGCTTCACCGGTTGCGGCAGCAGCAACAATGGCGGAAGCGACACGGCCTCTGTCGATGTCCGGAACGCCAAGACCATCGCCGATCTCAAGGGCGCGAAGATCGCAGCGCAGGCGGGCACGTTCCACGCCGACGCCCTGTCCCAGATCCCGGACGTCAAGTCGAGCACCTATCCGGAGTTCGCCGACCTGCTGACCGCGCTCAAGAGCGGCGCGATCGACGGCTACATCGCCGAGGAGCCGACGGCCCTTTCCGTCTGCGGCTCGAACGATGAACTGACTTACCTGCCGTTCAAGAACAACGACACCGGCTTCACCGCAACGGCGGCGGACGTCGGCATCGCCATCGGCCTGAAGAAGGGCAACGCCCTGCGCGACCAGATCAACACTGTTCTGGCCGAGATCACCGAGGAGCAGAAGTCCCAGCTCATGGAGCAGATCGTGACGCTCGCTTCCGGCGGCACGGTCACGGAGTTCGCCGTCCACTGTGACGCTCCGGCCACCACGACCGGCACGCTCAAGATCGGCATGGAGTGCGCCTACGAGCCCTATAACTGGACCGATACCGAAGGTACTTCCCTCGGCGCCGTGCCCATCAGCAGCGAAGGCCAGCAGGGCCTGTACGCCAACGGCTACGATGTCCAGATCGCGCAGTATGTCGCCAACCGTCTGGGCCTGAAGCTCGAGATCTACGCCATGGAGTGGGATTCCCTGATCCCCGCAGTCAACTCCGGCGCCATTGACGCGATCGTCGCCGGCATGAGCCCGACGGCTGAGCGCTCGGAGCAGCTCGACTTCACCGATACCTACTACGAATCCAACCTCGTGGTCATCATCCGCAAGTAACAAACCGACGCAGGCGGCAGGTACTGTGCGCTCGCACGGCGCCTGCCGCTCGTCTTGACAGAAAAACGGAGTAACTATGAGCTTCTTAAACGATGTCCTGAACATCTTCATCAAGTATTACCCCCAGCTGCTGACCGGCGTTGGCAACACGGTGCTCATCGCGCTGACGAGTACGGTGGCCGGCCTTGCACTTGGTCTGCTGACCGGCGTCGTGCGCACGGCGCCGATGTCCAAGAACCCCATCCTGCGCGCGCTGCATAAGCTGCTCAATGCGATCATTGCGATCTATGTAGAGATCTTCCGCGGCACGCCGATGATGGTGCAGTCGATGGTCATTTACTGGGGCTATGCCTTTGCGACCGGCGGCGACACGCTGCCGCTCATCCCGTCTGGCATCCTCATCGTGTCCATCAACACCGGTGCCTATATGGCCGAGATCGTGCGCGGCGGCATCATCTCCATCGACCGCGGCCAGTTTGAGGGTGCCATGTCCATCGGTATGACGCACGCGCAGACCATGTTCAAGGTCATTATCCCGCAGGTCATGCGCAATATCCTGCCGTCAGTTAGCAACGAATTTGTCATCAATATCAAGGATACGTCCGTCCTGAACGTCATCGGCGTGACGGAGCTGTACTATTTCGCCGGCATCATCAAGCGCCAGAATTTCCAGACGTTCCAGACGTATCTCGTCATCTGCATTCTGTATTTCATCCTCACGTTCACCATCACGCGCCTGCTGCGCTGGGTCGAGCGGAAGCTGGACGGCAACGAAAACTACACGATCTTCGGCTCGCAGACGGATGTCAACGCCGAGATCCACATCACGAAGGAGGGCTGAGCCGTGGCAGACAATGTGATCGAGCTGGTACATCTGCAAAAGCAGTTCGGCGACCACGCCGTCCTGCGCGACATCAACCTCAGCGTGAAAAAGGGCGAGGTCATGAGCATCATCGGCGCGTCCGGTTCCGGCAAGAGCACGATGCTGCGCTGCATCAATCTGCTCGAGACGCCGTCCTCCGGTCAGGTGCTCTACCACGGGCAGGACATCACGGCCAAGGACTTCAACCTCATCCAGTACCGCACGAAGGTTGGCATGGTGTTCCAGAGCTTCAACCTGTTCAACAACATGTCAGCGCTCAACAACTGCATTGCCGGGCAGGTCTCGGCGCTCAAGCGCAGCCGCAAGGAGGCTGAGGAGATCGCCATGGAGTACCTGACGAAAGTCGGCATGGCACCGTATATCAACGCGCGGCCGTCTCAGCTCTCCGGCGGTCAGAAGCAGCGTGTGGCCATCGCCCGTGCGCTGGCTATGCAGCCGGAAGTGCTGCTGTTTGACGAACCGACGAGCGCGCTCGATCCGCAGATGGTCGGCGAGGTGCTCGATGTCATGCGCCGCCTGGCCGAAGAGGGCCTGACGATGATCGTCGTCACGCATGAGATGGCCTTCGCGCGCGATGTCTCCAGCGACGTCGTGTATATGTCCGACGGCGTCATCTGCGAGCAGGGCAAGCCGCATGAGCTTTTTGAAAACCCGCAGAACCCTAAGACGCGTGAGTTTCTGTCGCGCTTTCTTGCGCGCTGAATTCCAATATCAGAATCCAAACAGCGGCGCCTCCGTCATTTCGGAGGCGCCGCTGTTTCTGCGCGCATAAAGCGCCATGTACCCGGGAAATCACGCAGCCTGACCTCGATGTGTGCCCGGTCGTGAATGACCATGCGGTCGAGCAATTGGGCATAGAGCACCGCGTCCTGTGCTGTGCCGTCGAGCAGGGCTGTCATTTCTGCCTGCAGCGGCCGGATCCGCTCCGGGGAAATGGCCGCGTTCAGAGCTGCTGTCACATCGGCGGCGATGCCGGTGCGGTCGATCGGCAGCAATGCCCAGACTTGGGTCAGGATCTGTACGGTGTCCTCGTCCCGCAGACTTTCTCCGGTGCAGCCGCGTGTATGTCCGGCGGCGTCGGTGTGCGGGCGGCCATATTTTGTGGCGGCGTAGCAGCGCCAGGACAGAGCTGCACTGCCGTCGCGCCGTGCCTTGCAGCGGGCGGCACAGTTTGCGCCGCACACGCCGCACCGGAGCTTGCCGGAGAGGGGATAGCGCCGGCTGTGCTTGGGCTGCCCGTCCTGTGATTGTGCGCGCGCTGTCAGGATACGCCCGGCCGCTTCAAACGTGGCGCGCGGAATGATCGGCGCGTGGTGATCGCGCAGGACGACATAGGCTTCCTGCCCGTGGTTATATTTTTTCTCGTGCGTCAGATAGTCGGGGGTGTAAGTTTTTTTCTGCACCAGATCGCCGCAGTATTTTTCGTTGCGCAGGATGCGCAGGATCACGCTGCTGCGCCACGGCCCGCCGCGTGCGGTCGGCACGCCGGCTTCATTGAGTTCGCGCGCAATGGTGTGCGCGCCTTTGCCGTCATTCACAAATTTGCGGAAAATATCCCGTACGATCTGCGCGCCCGGCTCGTTGACGATCAGCACCCCGCCGCGCACGTCATAGCCGAGCAGGTCGCGGCCGAACACGACGCCCTGTTCCATGCGGCGCTTTTGCCCCCACTTGACGCGTTCGGAGGTGCGGCGGCTCTCCTCCTGCGCGATGGAGGCGAGGATCGTCAGCCGCAGCTCGGCGTCTCCGTCGAGCGTATAGAGGTTGTCGCTCAGAAACAGCACGCCGATGCCAAGGCGCTTGAGCTCGCGTGTGTAATAAATGCTGTCGAGCGTGTTGCGCGCGAAGCGGGAGATCTCCTTCGTCACGATCAGGTCGAGCATCCTCGCACGCGCACAGGCGATCATGCGCTGAAATGCCAGCCGCTTTTTCGTGCTGGTTCCGGAGAGCCCCTCGTCGGCAAAGATGTCCGCCAGTTCCCAGCCGGGCTGCCGGGCGATGTATTCCCGAAAGTAGCGCTGCTGGCTCTCGAAGGAGTTTGCCTGATCGTCCCGGTCGGTTGAGACACGGCAGTAAGCGGCCACGCGCAGCGATTTTCCGGTGGGGATCATGGCAGCGGCTGGACGAGCAGGGCAGAGCAGCGGCGGTATTCCGTGTCCGTCAGCAGGCCGCGCGCCCGCAGCGCTGCAAGTACCGCGTGCTCGATCTGCGGCATGCAGATATTGGCTGCTTTCCGCAGCGCCGTTTCGTCTGGCTGTTGGGTGCAGATCCAAATTCGTGGTTGCATTGCAGCACCTCCCGGCGAAAGTGTATGCGCGGCGGGAGGCGCGCGAGAACGGAAAACGGAACATTTCTGCCGCCCCGGCAGGGACGGAGGAACTGGGGCACCTCGAGATGGTCGGCACGATCGTCTATCAGCTCACGCGCAGCATGACGCCGGAGCAGATCAAACAGTCCGGTTATGACACGTATTTCGTCGATCATACGGCGGGGGTGTTTCCGCAGTTTGCGTCCGGCACGCCGTGGACGGCAGCGACGATCGGTGTGACGGGTGACGTGATCGCGGATCTGTCGGAGGATATGTCGGCCGAGCAGAAGGCCCGCAAGACCTATGACAACATCCTGCGCTTGTGCGATGACCCGGATGTGACAGACGTCATTCGCTTCCTGCGCGAGCGTGAGGTCGTGCACTACCAGCGCTTCGGCGAGGCGCTGCGCCTGGCGACGGAGAAGATGGATCAGAAGAATGTCTATATGACCAATCCCGCGTTCGACCGCACTTGATTCTGGCGCATATAAGCAAAAAGGGCAGGGCCCGGCAAAAATGCCGGGCCCTGCCGCGCTGAGAGAAAAAACAGCAGACACCCGAAGGTGTCTGCTGCAGATTGATCAGATCAAATTACTTGATCACAGTCCAGCGCTCGGTGATCGGGTGCTTGATGTTCTGGAAGAAGTCGCCCTTAAGATCCTTCAGGGTGTTGAAGTTGACGTCCAGCGTGTAGTCATGGCTGTTGGTCGCTTCCTGAACAGCGGCGTAATACCAAGCAGAGGTGTCCATGTTGTCGGGCCATTTCTTCATCTGGTCAGCGACAGCGCCGAAGCTGGTGGTGCCATCGCCAGGCAGACGGCCGATCAGCTTGTTGACGATCGTGATCGCCTGAGCACGGGTCAGAGAATCCTTCGGTCCGAAGGTGTTGTTGCCCTTGCCCTCGAGGATGCCCATGGCGTACAGCAGGCTGATGTACTTATCAGCGAAGCTGCCGTTGAGGTCCTTGAAGATATAGCCGGTGATGGGCTGGTTGACCTCGATCTTGAACAGCTGAGCGATCATGGTCGCAAACTGCTCGCGGGTGATCACGGCGCCCGGAGCAAACTTGCCGTCGCCGGTGCCGACCATAACGCCGGCCTTGGTCATCATGGTGATGGCCTCGTATGCCCAGTGGGTCTTGCTGACGTCGACGAAGGTCTTGCCGTTCTTCTTCGCGTTCTCTGCCTTCGCCTCATCGGTCATGAGCGTGTAGATGATCTGTGCAGCCTCGGCACGGGTGAGCGTGTCATTCGGGCCGACATAGCCATTGTCATAGCCAACAATGTATGCATCATGGTCCGTATCCTTCAGACCGATGCGGAACGTCGGGTAAACGGTCACAATGTCAATATCCGGCAGCTTGCCAACGGAGAGCTGCGGGGCGGACTTATACTGCATGCCGGTGGATGCCTGCGTCCAGGTAGCGGACAGGCTGTAAGCGTTGAAACGATCCTTCTTGGCGAAGACCGCGACACCATAGGTGGCGGCGGCAGTCGCAACGATCTCGTCCTTGTTCTGGCTGTAGAGGACGACCTGAGCACCGGGTGCGAGGGTGCCCCACGGGGTCTTCACGACGACCAGATAGTTGGGCAGGTTGGTGAAAATGTTTCCGAGTGCGTCGGAGATGACGCCGGCGGTCTCCGGAGAATTCTCTTCGACCGAAGCCGCGACGCTTTCCTCGGCTGCGACATCTTCATCGGCTGCAAAAGCCATGACCGACAGCATGCTGAAAATCATGACCGCAGCGAGAAGCACGCAGAGCAGTTTGCGGGACTTTTTCATTGATTCCACTCCTTTGATAAATGTGCATAAGTGCCGTTGTGCCGGATGTCGGGTAACACATGCCGATCCACGTACACTTATGCGTTTAGTATACACTGCGCCCCCTGAAAAGTCAAGCTATGGAAACCGTGCGCACAAAGCCCGCCGGCGCAAAGATTTGAGAAAACGGCGGTGATTTTCCACACATTTGCCCGAAAAAGTCCCGAAAATGGCCGCAAAAAAGATGAATCACGACTTGCTTGTTGCTTTTTAATAACTTGGTCAGTTAATGGTCGAGCGTCTATTAACGAATTTTTCGCGGGAAGAGAAAATGAAATTCCCTATTGACACACTGGGAAAAACGCGATATAATCCTATTAACCTATAGAGAACGTAGGCGATGAAAATTGCGAAACCGAATTTCCGGACGCTTGTGTATCTGCTGGCACTGTTGTACCGGCTGACGCGCAGAGAGCGTATATCCAGCGAGACATGAAACATGCACACATACATATTAATATTATGACACTAAAATGGAGGAACATCTCATGAGCAAGATTTATACATCTGCTGACCAGCTGATCGGAAAAACGCCCCTGTTGGAGCTGACGCACATTGAAAAAGAGCAGCAGCTCGAAGCCCGCATTCTGGCGAAGCTCGAGTACTTCAATCCGGCCGGCTCCGTGAAAGACCGCGTGGCGCTGGCCATGATTCAGGATGCGGAGCAGCGCGGTGTGCTCAAGCCGAACTCCGTCATCATCGAGCCCACCTCCGGCAACACCGGTATTGGCCTGGCGTCCGTCGCCGCGGCCAGAGGTTACCGCATCATCATCGTCATGCCGGAGACCATGAGCGTGGAGCGCCGCCAGATCATGAAGGCTTATGGCGCCGAGCTCGTCCTCACGGACGGTGCGCAGGGCATGAAGGGCGCGATTGCGAAGGCCAACGAGCTGGCCGCGCAGATCCCCGACAGCTTTGTCCCCGGCCAGTTTGTCAACCCGGCCAACCCGGCAATCCACCGCACGACGACCGGCCCGGAGATCTGGCAGGACACGGACGGCAACGTGGACATCTTTGTTGCAGGCGTCGGTACCGGCGGCACCGTGACGGGTGTCGGCGAGTATCTGAAGTCCCAGTGCCCGAAGGTCAAGGTCGTGGCTGTGGAGCCGGCGACTTCTCCGGTCCTGAGCGAGGGCCACGCCGGCCCGCATAAGATTCAGGGCATCGGCGCGGGCTTTGTGCCGGATGTGCTCAATACGAAGGCCTATGACGAGGTCATTCCGGTCAGCAACGAGGACGCGTTCGCGACCGGCCGCCTGATCGGCCACAAGGAAGGCGTGCTGGTCGGTATTTCCTCCGGCGCTGCCGTCTGGGCGGCGATCGAGCTGGCCAAGCGCCCGGAGAACAAGGGCAAGACCATCGTCGTGCTCCTGCCGGATACCGGCGACCGCTATCTGTCGACGCCGCTGTTTGCAGACTGAGTGCAGGCAAGCGTTCGTTCTTCTTTCACATGCAACGGGAGACACCGCAGGGTGTCTCCCGTTGTGCGTTCAGCGGCAGCGCATGGCCAGACCACAGAACATATCGTCGGCCATCCGCAGCGCCTCGGTCTCGATCTGGTCGTACATGCGGATGTCGGCCGCATAGTCGCTCTGCAGGCGCAGCGTCGCTTCTTTTTCCGTCATTTCCAGATGGCTGTAGAAAAATTCGCGCCATTTTCTTCGTTCCAGCAGGCGTTGATGCCGGCGAGGAACGCACTGATGGCGTCGGCGTTGGCATATCAGCGCCGATGCGCGTCGCCAGCTTTGGCGGTCTCGTGGTTTTTCAGGTCGGTCACGAGCTCGCCGCCGATCTCCAGGTGCTCCGTGAGCAGGTCGCCGAACTGTCCGGCCGTGCGCGCGTGATTTTTGGCGGTTCTTTTGCGCAGCAAAGACAAAAAGGGATGCAATTTTGCGCTCGATGCGCTATAATAAATGCAATTATTCAGCAAGAGGGATCATTATGCGAATCGTTATCAAAGTCGGCACTTCCACACTGGCGCACGCGACCGGACGGCTGAACATTCAGCGCATGGAGCGGCTGTGCAAAGTGCTCAGCGACCTGAAAAATGCAGGTTATGAGATCATTCTCGTCTCGTCCGGGGCCATCGGCATGGGCGTCGGTAAGCTCAACCTGCCCGGGCGCCCGGCGGATATGCCGGGCAAGCAGGCGGCCGCCGCCGTCGGCCAGTGCGAGCTGATGTATTTTTACGATAAGCTCTTCACGGAGTATAATCACATCGTGGCGCAGCTGCTGCTGACCGGTGAGGACATCCGCAGCGAGCAGCGCAGCCGCAATGTGCGCAACACGCTCTCACGCTTGTTGGAGCTGGGGGCACTGCCGGTCATCAACGAAAATGACGCCGTGGCGACGGACGAGATCGGCGTGGACAACACCATCGGTGAGAACGACAGCCTCTCGGCCATCGTGGCCGCCGCCATCGGTGCGGATCTGCTGATCCTGCTCTCGGATATCGACGGCCTGTATGACAGCGACCCGCGCAAGAATCCGGACGCGCATCTCATCGAGACGGTGCCGGTCATTGATGCGCACATTCTCTCACTCGCCGGGGACAAGGGCTCCGCGCTCGCCACCGGCGGCATGGTCACGAAGCTGCACGCCGCGCAGATCGCAACTGCGGCCGGCTGCGAGATGGTCATTGCCAACGGCGAAAAGCCAGAAGTGCTCTATGACATCGTGGACGGTAGACGCGCCGGCACCCGATTTCTGATACCACATTCCTGAGGAGGGACTACTATGACGACTATGGACATTCTCAAGCGGACGAAGGCCGCGTGGCCCAGCATCTGCAACGCCACCGCCGAGGAAAAAAACCGCATCCTGTCCGCCATGGCCGACAGCCTGCAGGCGGAGTGCGATGCGATCCTGCGCTGCAATGCCGAGGACATGGACGCTGCACGCGGCCATATCTCGGACGTAATGCTCGACCGGCTCTATCTGGACCGGGGCCGCATCGACGCCATGGCCGACGGTATCCGTGCGACCGTGGCGCTGCCGGATCATACGGGGCGCATCCTCGCGCAGATCGACCACCCCAATGGCATGAAGATCTACAAAAAACAGGTGCCGCTCGGTTTGGTCGCGATCATCTATGAGAGTCGCCCGAACGTCACGTCCGATGCCGCCGCGCTCGCCATCAAGAGCGGCAACGTCTGCATGCTCCGCAGCGGCAAGGAGGCCTTCCACACGGCCAAGGCCATCGTGGCCGCGCTCAAGCAGGGCATCGCGTCCGTCGGCGGCGATCCGGACATCGTCAACATCGTCGAGGATACCAGCCACCAGAGCGCGACGGAGATCATGCAGGCCAAGGGCCTCGTCGACCTGCTCATACCGCGCGGCGGGGCAGGGCTCATCCGTGCCTGCGTGCAGAATGCCACCGTGCCATGCATCGAGACCGGCACCGGCATCTGCCATGTCTATGTGGACCAATATGCCGATCTCGACAAGGCTGTGCGCATCATCGAAAACGCCAAGACCAGCCGCCCCTCGGTCTGCAATGCCGAGGAGGTCTGCCTTGTGCACCGGGCGGTCGCGGCTGAGTTCCTGCCCATGCTCAAAAAGGCACTGGTCGATGACCGTGCGGCGAAGGGTCTCACGCCGGTCGAGCTGCGGCTCGACGCGGCAGCGGCGCAGATCATCGACGGCACGCCTGCATCCGACAAGGACTTTGACACGGAGTATCTGGACTATATCCTCGCCGTCGGCGTGGTCGACAGTCTGGACGCCGCCATCGCGCACGTGCTTGCACACTCGACGCACCATAGTGATGCCATCGTAACCGAGGACGCCGCGAGTGCCGAGCGCTTCATCAATGGCACGGACAGCGCGGCGACGTATGTCAATGTCTCCACCCGCTTTACCGACGGCGGCGAGTTTGGCCTCGGCTGCGAGATGGGCATCTCTACGCAGAAGCTCCACGCCCGCGGCCCCATGGGGCTCGACGAGCTGAGCACCTATAAATATATTATCCGTGGCGACGGACAGATCCGCTGAGGAGGGAAGCACCATGACGAAGTATGAAGCCGGTTTCATCGGCGCCGGAAATATGGGCGGCGCGCTGGCGTCCGCCGCGGCCCGGCAGGTCACGGGGGAGAAGGTCGCCGTTGCCTGCAGCAGCCCCGCGCGCAGCGCGGCGGCGGCCGAGCGGCTGGGCTGTCAGGCGGCCGCGCCGGAGGAGATCCTGAGCGGCAGCAAATTCGTATTCCTCGGCGTCAAGCCGCAGATGATCGACGGCGTCGCGCAGTCGCTGGCGGCGCCCATCGCAGCGTCGGAGAGCATCTTTGTGTCCATGCTCGCCGGTGTGCAGCTCGAGCGGCTCGCGCATCTGCTCGGCGCGGATAAGAAGGTCATCCGCATCCTGCCGAACACCGCCTGTGCCGTGGGGCAGGGCGTGGTGCTCTATTGCGCCAATGGCAATGTCACGGATGCCGATCTCGCGGCGTTTTGTTCGCTCATGGCGGACGCTGGCATCGTCGACCCCATCCCCGAGACACTCATCGACGCCGGCTGCGCCCTCACCGGCTGCGGCCCTGCGTTTGCGTATATGTTTATGGAGGCGCTGGCCGACGGCGGCGTCAAGTGCGGCCTGCCGCGCGCGAAAGCCATCCGCTATGCGGCACAGATGCTTGCCGGCAGCGCGGAGATGGTGCTGCAGTCCGGCAAGCACCCGGAGCAGCTCAAGGACGATGTCTGCAGCCCTGGCGGCAGCACGATCGCCGGTGTGGACGCGCTCGAGCAGCGCGGTTTTCGCGGCAGCTGCATCGCGGCCGTGGACGCGGCGTTTGAAAAGACCCGTCAGCTCGGGTGACAGCGGCATCAAAAGCCGGCCGGGCCGCACCCATTCAGGTGCGGCCCGGCTGCTGCATGTTTGTTTATGCAGATGTGATGTAGCACTCCTCGGCTTCCTGCTGCGCATGGATCAGCAGCAGCCGTGCCTCCTCATAGTCATGGGTATTGATGTGCTCCACGGCGTCGCTCAGGGTGTTGAAGAGGGTGAAGTACAGTTTCTTGAAGTCCATGGTGATCTCCTTTTTGTTCCGCGTATTTGCAGGTTCCGGCGCGTCTTCCGGTCGCTGCGATGCGCAGTTTAACACAGAATGGAGTAGAAACGTGTCGAACGCTGTAGATGCCGAAAAAACTTCATAAAATTCAAATTTTTTGTCAGGTATGGGACAATCTTTGTGCCAAGCGGCGAAAAGCAAGTGCCCGCACTCCATAATGGAGCGCGGGCACGGATTGTTTATAGCAGCTTGATCAGGATCGTGACGGCACCCAGCAGGATCAGCACGACACCGACAATACGATTCAGGCGCCGGATCTCACAACGGTTGGCGAATTTTGCGGAGACGACCGCGCCAAGGAGGCACGAGGCAACGACGATCGCCATGGGCAGCGGAAAGAGCTGCGCACCCAGCGAGACATGGCTGACGGCGCCGGTCAGCGCGACGAGCGACATGATCATCGTGCTGGTGCCGACGGCGACTTTCAGATTATAGCCAAGCACCAGCGTAAAAACCGTCAGCATCAGGATACCGCCGCCGCTGCCGGTAAAGCCGCACACCCAGCCGATGCCGCAGCTGAGCACCATGGCGAGGATGGTCTTGCCGGTGGATGGGCCGGACGCGGCAGCAGCGTCGTGTCCACCGGTGATCGGTTTGAGCAGAAACTTGAAGCCGAGAAAGACCGTCGTGAGCATGGAGATATAGCCGAGCCCATCCGGTGACTGCTGGCTGAAGAGGTAGCCGCAGTAGCTGCCGACGATCGTACCCAGAAAAGCCGTGACCGTGACAAGACTGCCGCGCTTGAGGTCGATGTTTTTGTTTTTATAGTATGTGTATGCCGAGAGCAGGCTCGCCAGCACGTCGGAGGCCAGCGCCACGGTCACGGCGTCATAGCTGGCCCAGCCGTAGAGGCTGACGAGCACGGGCGTGATGACCACGGCGGCGGACAGACCGGCCAGACCGGTCACAACGCCGGCGCCCAGTCCGGCCAAAATATAAAGGATGCATTGCGCGATGTTCATGGGATCACCTGATGTCGTTTTTTCGTTTCTGAGCCACTTATTATAGGCGCTGCATGAAAATCGTCAAGTCCCTGCGCGCGGAGTTTACAAACTGTACAGAATTGTGGGGGAGGGGAGAAACGAAAAAATCCGCCGAAGCATTTTGCTTCAGCGGATTTTGGTCCGAGTGAGAAGATTCGAACTTCCGGCCTCTTGAACCCCATTCAAGCACGCTACCAACTGCGCTACACCCGGATATTTTATTTGCTCAAATAATATAGCATACCGCGCAAAAAAATGCAAGAGGGAAATGCGGCTTTTGGGCAGAAAGTTTTTCGTTATATTTCTTTACGATTGTATCAGAATTTCGAATAGATAGGTTTCGAAATAATCATAAAATTTTTAAATAAATAAATTGAAATTTTTTGGGTGATTTGTTAACGTGTTCTTAACACCTATATGGGATGATAGAGCCCCATGTATGCGCGGGCATGCAAGACCAACGTGGCAAAATGGAAACAAAACAAAGGAGGAAACATCATGACAGGTAAAAAACTGCAGCGTCTGCTGGCATGCCTGCTGGCGGTCCTGCTTCTGTCGCAGGTCGGCGCGTTCTCGCCGGCCGTGTTCGCGGCGGATAGCAGCGGCTACACACTGCATGACGGTACGGCCGTTATCCCGGCCGGAACGTCGGCGGGTGATGTGAACCGCATTCTTGCGGCGGCACTGGTCGAAGGTTTCGACCAGATGACCGCTGACGAGCAGAAAGCGATTCTTGACACGGGCTTTGAGTATGAGTGTGAGGGCAAAAGTGGCTTGCTCACAAACACTGCGTGGGGGCCGGTCACCGGTTTTGATTCTTCGAAAAAAGTCGGACCTGTTACCATGAAGTATAGCCATCCTGCGCTGGCGGCGAATGAGGATGACAGCTATCCGATCCGCCTGAAGCTGGCCGATGGTACGTTGACGAACGAAGTCAAGGTCTATAAGGTACAGAAGCCGGTTTCGTCCATCACGCTCAAGGAAGGCGTTACTGTTACGCTGCCGTACAACGCGGACGTATCGATCAATTTTGACGCGCTGCGCGAGCGCATCTTCGACCAGGTCGTGGAGAGCACCACGCCCGAGCTGACGGTCAACGACGTGACCATTCAGTATTACGCGAAGACGCCGAGCGGCCTTTCGCACGAGTGGGCGCCGCTGGAAGGGGAAAAGGTCGGTCTCTCGAAGTACCCCGCCATTTCCGAAGGCGATCAGCAGATCCGCATTTCCTATGCCGGCAACGACACATATGGCGCTGCTTCCGCGGAAGTCACGGTGACCTTTGCCGATCGTGAGGCGTCCAACATCGTTCTTAAGCCTGACCAGCAGGTCGCGCTGCCGTATACGGATGCCACGACCGTTGATTACGACGCGCTGCGCACGGCCATTCTTCAGCAGATCGTGGACGAGGGGACTACCCCGTCTCTGACGGCAGAGAATACGGAGATCAAGTACTATGCCACGGCGACGACCGGCTCTCTCGGCGATCTTGGCCGTGCTTGGGCACCTCTGGAAGGCGGTACGGTCAATTCCGTAAACTACCCCGCCATTTCTGCGGGTGACCAGCAGATCCAGATCAGCTTCAAGGGCGACGATGCTTACAAGGCGTCCTCGGCCACGACGACGGTGACCTTCACCGAGCGCCCGGGCATCAAAGCGACGACGAAGGAAAACCCGACGTTCAAGCTCGCCTTTACCGCAGACGGCGAGGCGATCTACGACAACATCCAGCAGCAGGTCTTTGGTGCTGTAATCCAGAGCACAGATCCTACGCTGACGGCGGGTGATGTCAGCATCAAGTATCTGGCAACGGAAAAGGTTCTCGGCGTTGACAGTCATGAATGGATGCCGCTTACCGGCGGTAAAAAGAACGGAATTTCTTATCCCGCCATCGGTGAAGGTACGCAGGAAGTACGCATCACCTGGGGCGGCAGCAAAGACTGTGCCCCCTGGTCGTGGGAAGGTGATGTGGTGGTAACCGGCCGCGCGGCAGCTCCGTTCCAGCTCAAGCAGGGAGTGACCGAAGTCGCGATGGTCTATAACAAGGATCAGAGCATCAACTACAAGGCGACCGCGCAGGCACTGCGCGAGGCGCTGCTCGAGAGCACGGATCCGAATATCTCTATCGACGACGTGACGGTGCAGTACAACGCCGTTATCACGGGCATTACTAAGAACTATAAGCCGTTGGACTGCAACGAAACGCTGGTTCTCGTCAAGTTTGGTCTTGGCAACCAGATCATCCACTTCGCGTGGAACGGCAATGCCGACTACAAGCCGCTCAAGCTGGATGACGTCAAGGTCAATATGGAGGATCATCGTATCGCCAGCGCGGTCGTGCTCAAATCCGGCGCTTCCATCACCTACAACATGGATGCCAAAGTCATGCTGCAGGCGATCTTTGAAAACCTCATCGACTGGGACGCCTCCACGCTGCCCAGCAAGGGCACGCTGAGCGTGGCTGACTTCACGATTGAGTACTATGCAGAAAACGAGGTCGAGATTGACGGCATGACGACCGGCGGCGGAGCACATCTGTATATGCCGCTTGAAGGCGGCAAGGGCGGCGCGTTTGAAGGCGATTTGGTGAAGTCTCTTACCTATCCCCAGATGGGCGCAGGCGATCAGAAGATCCGCGTGACCTTCAAGGGCGATGAGGCTTACCGTCCCAGCACGCCTATTGAGGGCAATCTGACCGTGAACAAGGCGAAGGTCTCCGTTAAGGTGCACTCGACGAGCATCTATGCCGAAGAGGCCAAAGATAAGCTGGGCGCGGGCTTTGTCACCACCGACCCTGCCGATAAGTTTGACATCTACACCATCTACGGCGGCATGACCAGCGATGTGACCGGCAGCGTGTTCGTGCAGCTGCCCGAGCGTATCACGAACAACAAGCTCCTGAAGCTGATCGACGACACACTCTTCGCGGCCGGCAAACCGACTCTTTCGGATATTATGCACAAGGGCACTACGGTTGGCGAGCTTAAAGAATACCTGAATGATCTCCTCAACAGCGATGCGCTCACCGCGCTCGGTGGTTTGCTCAGCAAAGTCGGCATTGATCTGGATACGCTGCGCCAGATCAGCAACACGCTCAACAAGTTCCCCGGCCTGCTTGACAATGTCCGCGTGGCCTTCGGCACGCCGGATCAGGCGGGCATCTACACCGTTTACGCGATCACGAACAACAAGAACTACGAGACCGGTGTCGGCACGGGCATGCTGCTCGTGAAAAAGCACTACTCCGGCGTGAAGCTGCAGTGGAACCGGACTATTCCCAACGGCAAGCTGACCGCTGAGGAAACGAAGAATTTTGACTTCGGCGTGACGCTGATGTATGACGGTAATCCCGCTGAAAAGCAGACGAACGTGCACTACCTGTACTCCGGCTTCACCAGCAAGTGGCGCCCGTATTCGAGCACCACAACGCCTCCGACCGAGCCCGGCCGCTATGTTGTGACGGTCGTGACTCTGGGCGGCAACTATCAGGCAGCGCCCATCACGCGCGCTTTCCAGATCACAAAGTAATTTTCCCGCGTATGTCTCCCGGGTGATTTCTGCCCGGGAGACATTTTCACGCCCGGGAAAACCGGCCGCGGCGGAAAAATGAAAAACGCCGATAATTTTTTCAAAAATTACTTGACACCGGTCGATTCGTCTGGTATATTAAACAAGCGCTGAGGCGACGAGGCCGAGTAGTTCAGTTGGTTAGAACGCTAGCCTGTCACGCTAGAGGTCGAGGGTTCAAGTCCCTTCTCGGTCGCCACCCGCGGGGCGAAAGCTCCGCGGGCTTTATATGCTGCTATAGCTCAGTCGGTAGAGCGCATCCTTGGTAAGGATGAGGTCCCCGGTCCGAATCCGGGTAGCAGCTCCAAAAAAACCTGTAACCGCAACGGTTACAGGTTTTTTCTTTTTCTGATCCTTTTGCGCGCCGAATGAAACCGCAGCGCCGGACGGGGCAGACCTGTCCGGCGCTGTTTGTTATTCCGTTTTCTCCAGATAGGCCAGCGCCTGCAGGTAAGTGTCCCTTTTTGCGGGCGCAGCGCCGTCGATCCGCCGAGTGTCGAGGTTGTGCCGCAGGTCGGCACACTTGACCCTGCGTGCGATCGGATTTTTCGCCAGCGCCTGCACGTAGTCCATATAGGGCACGCCCTTGGCGTGCGTCAGCAGCCGGAGCGCATCGAGCACGGACGCGGGAAATCCGGCGCGCTCCAGATCCGCGAAGGAATACACATCCCCGTGATCCTCAATCACGTCGTGCAGCAGCGCCACGCACGTTGATGCTTCGTCGTCCATCTGCGTGGCGAGATAAAACGGGTGGAACACGTAGGGGTAGCCGCCCTTGTCGAGGTCGTCCTTGTGCGCCTGAAACAGGATGGTGCACGCTGTTTTTACGAGCTGCGAGTAGTACATATGCCAAGCCTCCGTATGACGAATATCGGCGGTGCACGTCGTATATCTATTATAGCAGGTGCGTACCCGCTGCGCAACGGCACTTTGCAGCATACAGCAAGACCCCGCCGTTCGGCGGGGTCTTGCAATTGCGAGTGAGCCTGTAAGCCGGGTTCTGTAATCGACAGCCATCTATCTAGACGCACCGTTGCCGGTGCGTTCCAGCCACCTCCATGGGACGGCCGGGCCGGCCGTATGTCCCTCCGCGGTGTTGCTCCGGATAGAGTTTACAGCGCCGCACTGTCTCCAGCCGGCGAGTGAGCTCTTACCTCACTTTTCCACCCTTACCCGATCGCTCGGGCGGTATCTTTCTGTTGCACTTGTCCGAGGGTCGCCCCTGGCGGGTGTTACCCGTTATCCTTGCCCTGCGGAGCCCGGACTTTCCTCACGCACAGCCTTTCGGCTCGTGCCCGCGGCTGTCCGGCTCACTCGCCCGACTATTTTACACATCCTGCCGCAGTACGTCAAGCGCTGCGGCGATTTATTTTCTTGTAATCGGCACGAATGGGCGGTATAATCACTTCGAATGATTTACTTTTGTAAAGGAGTGTCTGCATGACCTTTTCGGACTATATGGACTATCTGCGCGATAAGCGCATCGGCGTCATCGGCTTCGGTGTGAGCAATCAGCCGCTCGTGCGTGTGCTGCTGCGCAGCGGCTGCGACGTGACGGTGTGCGACCGGCGCGAGCGCGCCCAGCTCGGTGCGGCCGGAGACGAGGCCGCGGCGCAGGGCGCAAAGTTTGTCCTCGGCACAGACTATCTGGAGCATCTGAACTTTGATGTTATCTTCCGCACGCCGGGCGTGCTGCCCATTGTGCCGCAGCTGCGCAAGGCTGCGCAAAACGGCGCAATCCTCACCTCCGAGATGGAGGCGTTCTGCAATCTCTGCCCGTGCCGCATCATCGCCATCACCGGAAGCGACGGCAAGACCACGACTTCGACCATCACGGCCGAGCTCCTGCGCGCGCAGGGGTATACCGTGCACCTCGGCGGCAACATCGGCACGCCGCTCTTTGACCGCATCCCGGACATCCGGCCGGAGGATTTTGCCGTGCTCGAGCTCAGCAGCTTCCAGCTGCACAGCATGCACTGCGCGCCCGATGTGGCCATCATCACGAACATTTCACCGAACCATCTGGATGTCCATCCGGACTTCGAGGACTATGTGTCGGCCAAATGCAGTATTTATCGCGGCCAGCGGCCGGACGGCTGCCTGGTGCTCAACGCGAAGGATGCCCATACCCCGCGTTTCGCGGCTGAGGCGCCGGGGCACGTGCGCTATTTCAGCAGCATCGGCCCGGTGGAAAACGGCGTCTACTGCGCTGACGGCGTCATTTACCGCGCACATGACGGCAGGGCGGAGAAGATCCTGGACGCCGCCGAGATCCGCATCCCCGGTGCGCACAATGTGGAAAACTATATGGCGGCCTTTGCCGCGACCGACGGGCTGGTCGGAAACGCGGCGTGCGTTCAGGTCGCGCACACCTTCTCCGGTGTGCCGCACCGCATGGAGCGCATCCGTGAGCTCAACGGCATCACGTTCATCAACGACTCCATTGCCTCGAGTCCCACACGCACGATCGCGGGTCTGCATGCGCTGCCGAAGCCGCCGGTCATCATCCTCGGCGGGCACGACAAGCACATTCCGTTTGACACACTCGGCGACGAGGTCTGCCTGCACGCAAAGGCGGCGGTCGTCGTCGGTGAGACGGCGCAGCGCATCGCGTCCGCCATCCGCGCATCGAAATTCTATGACCCGGGAAAGCTGCCGCTTGTCGAGGCACCGGACTTCCGCGCGGCGGTCGAGACGGCCTACGGCCTTGCGCAGCCGGGCGATATCGTGACGCTGTCGCCGGCCTGCTCGTCGTTTGATCTCTTCAAAAACTTTGAAGAGCGCGGCAATACCTTCCGCACCATTGTGGAATCTCTGCACTAAGCGTATGAATTGCCCTGCCGCTGCATAGCATGGCAGGGGGGATCTGCTATGATTTGTGCGTCTCGCCGCTGGAGGCCGGCCGCCCGCCGTCGGCGCTCGCTGCGGCCAAACCGGAAGGCGGCGGCGCTGCTGCTGGTGCTCGTGTTGCTGGGCGGCATGGCATATTTCACCGTGTCGGTACTGCACCTGATCACGCAGCTGGCCGTCAACTCTGCCTGCGATCTCATGCAGCTGAAGATCAACGCCGCCGTCTCGGCAGCGACGGCGCAGGTACAGGGAGACTATTATACCTACCGCACGGACGCGGACGGGATCATCACGGCCGTGAGTGTCGATACCGAGCGCGTGGGGCAGGTGTCCTCGCTCGTGCTCGAGCGCATGATGGACGGCGACGACGGGCAGGTCGAGCTGGATATTCCGCTCGAGACGCTCTTCGGCGTGAATTTTCTGCCCGGGCTGAAACTGCCGCTGCCGGTGCGCATCCTCGTGCTGACGACGTCGGATGTGAGCTACCATAATGAACTCATGTCGGCCGCAATCAACCAGAGCAAATATCAACTATATCTGAACGTGAAGATGGACCTCGACATTCTGGTGCCCTGGGAGCACCAGGCCGAGACCGTGGGCACGAACGTCCTGCTGGCCGAGACGGTCATCGTCGGCAAGGTGCCCCAGACGTATGTGGAAGTGGAGTAGACAACATGGATATACGCGAAGAGATCCTGACGCTGCGCCGTCAGCTGGAACATGCAAATTTTCTCTATTACGTGAAGGATGCGCCCGAGATCAGCGATTTCGAGTATGACGCGCTCATGCGTCGGCTCGAGGAGCTGGAGGCCGCGCACCCGGAGTATGCCTCGCCCGATTCGCCGACACAGCACGTCGGCGGCTACGCGCTCAACACCTTTGCGCAGGTGCGCCATCAGGTGCCGCTCGAGAGTCTGCAGGACGTGTTTTCATTCGACGAGCTGCGCGCATTCGGCGCGCGCATGGACGATGCGCTCACGCAGGCGCATGATTATTCGGTTGAGCCGAAGATCGACGGCCTGTCCATGTCGCTCGAGTATGAAAACGGCGTGTTCATCCGCGGCGCCACGCGCGGCGACGGCATCACCGGCGAGGACGTGACGGAAAACCTCCGCACGCTGCGCAATCTGCCGCTCAAGCTCGACAGCGCGCCCGCAAAGCTCATCGTGCGCGGCGAGGTCTATATGTCGCACGAGGTGTTTGCGGCGCTCAATGCCGAGCGCGAGCTGCTTGAGCAGCCGCTGCTGGCCAATCCCCGCAACGCGGCAGCGGGCTCCGTGCGCCAGCAGGACCCGAAGGTCGCGGCGGCACGCAAGCTGGATATTATCATCTTCAACCTCCAGTTTGACAGTGACCGCACGTTCGCCACGCATACGGAAACGTTGGACTATCTGGCGTCGCTGGGCTTCCCAGTCGTGCCGTACCGGCGCTGTGAAACGCTCAATGCCTGCTGCGCGCGCATCGACTGGATCGGCGACAACCGCGAGACGTTCCCGTTCGACATTGACGGTGCGGTCATCAAGATCAACGACCTCGCGCAGCGGCAGTATCTCGGCAGCACGGCGAAGTTCCCGCGCTGGGCAGTGGCGTATAAGTACCCGCCGGAGAAGAAGGAGAGCCGCGTGCGCGACATTGTCGTGCAGGTCGGCCGCACGGGCGTGCTCACGCCGAAGGCGGTCATTGAGCCGGTACGTCTGGCCGGCACGACCGTCACGAACGCCACGCTGCACAATCAGGACTTCATCGACAACCTCGACCTGCGCATCGGCGACACGGTGCTCGTGCAGAAAGCGGGGGAGATCATCCCTGAGATCCTCTCCGTCGTGCGCGACAAGCGGCCGGAGGGGACGGTGCCGTTTCATATGCCGGACACCTGCCCGGAGTGCGGCGCGCCCGTCGTGCGCGATCCGGACGGGGCGGCCCTGCGCTGCACGGGTGCGGAGTGCCCGGCGCAGCGGCTGCGCAACATTGCGCACTTTGCCTCCCGCGAGGCGATGGACATTGACGGTCTCGGCATCTCGCTGTGCCAGTCGCTGATCGAGGCGGGGCTCGTGCACTCCCCGGCGGAGCTGTATGCGCTCGATCCGCAGTCGGTCGCGGCGCTGGACCATATGGGGAAAAAGTCGGCCGAGAACCTCATGGCCGCCATCGAAAAGAGCAAGGACGCCGGCATGGCGCGCCTGCTGTGCGCGTTTGGCATCCGGCAGGTGGGACAGAAGGCGGCCAAGGTGCTGGCCATGCACTTCGGCACGCTGGACATGCTCATGGCCGCGACGGAGGAGGAGCTCATGGCCATCCCGGACGTCGGCCCGACGACGGCGGCGTACCTGCGCGCGTGGTTTGACAACCCGCAGTCGCAGCACCAGATCCGCCTGCTGCGCGACGCGGGCGTCAGCTTCGATTCCAAGGAGCAGGTCGTGGACCGCCGCTTTGCCGGCAAGACGTTCGTGCTCACCGGCGCGCTCGAGCATTTCAGCCGCGACGAGGCCAGCGGCATCATCGAGCGCTTCGGCGGCAAGACGAGTTCCTCCGTGTCGAAAAAGACGTCCTATCTGCTCGCCGGGGAAAACACCGGCTCGAAGTATCAGAAGGCGCTCACGCTCGGCACGCCCATCATTACGGAAGCAGAATTTCTGGACATGATCCAGGAGTAACGAAAGAAACGGAGTGGAAATCATGCGAGATTATGCAAAAGAATTTGAAAACCGCGTCGCCTTTATCCGCGACCTGCTCAAAAGCAGCGGTGCCAAGGGCGTCATCTACGGCAATAGCGGCGGCAAGGACAGCGCGCTCGTCGGCATCCTCTGCAAGGCCGCGTGCGACAACACGGTCGGCATCATGATGCCATGCGCCTCCAAGCGCAACTTCGGCGAGGACATGAGCGACGGCCTGGCCGTGGCTGAGCAGTTCAATATCGAGACGCGCACGGTCGACCTCACGGCGGAAAAGGAGCTCGTCATGCAGACGGTCTCCGCCGTCACGACGCTCAACCAAATGGCGACGTCGAACATCGCCCCGCGCCTGCGCATGCTCACGCTCTACACCATTGGCGCTGCCGAGGGCCGTCTCGTCGCCGGCACCGGCAACCGCAGCGAGGCATACATGGGCTATTTCACGAAGTGGGGCGACGGTGCGTATGACTTCAACCCCATCGCCGACCTGACTGTGACGGAGATCTACGAGTTTCTGACCTGGCTGCACGCGCCGGAGAACATCATCCGTAAGGCGCCGTCCGCCGGCCTCTTCGAGGGCCAGACGGACGAGCAGGAGATGGGCGTGACCTACGCCGCCATCGACAAGTACATCCTCACCGGCGAGGCCAACGAGCACGACAAGGCCATCATCGACCGCTATCATAGCCGCAGCGAGCACAAGCGCCGCCCGGCCGCAACTTATCACGCCGAATGACGCAGTATTTCGATACCCACGCGCACTACGACAGCGGAAAGTTCAACGCCGACCGGGCCGATGTGCTGCGTGCCGTGCATGAGAGCGGCGTCGCGCTCATCGTGGACCCCGGCGACTGTGCCGCGACGTCCGAGCGCGCCGTCGCCATCGCGCAGGAATATGATTTCGTCTATGCCGCCGTCGGCTGGCATCCGGAGGAGGCCGCCGGCTGGACGGACGACAGTCTGAATCAGATCCGCGCGCTGGCGGCGCAGCCCAAGGTCTGCGCCATCGGCGAGATCGGTCTGGATTATTACTGGGACACCTCCACGAAAGTAACGCAGGAGAGCATGCTGCGCGCGCAGCTGGAGCTTGCGTTGGAGCTGGACCTTCCGGTCATCATCCACGACCGGGAGGCGCACGGCGACAGTCTGCGCATTGTGTGCGACTATCCGGGCCTGCGCGGCGTGTTCCACTGCTTTTCCGGCAGCGTGGAGATGGCGCGCGAGCTGCTGCGCCGCGGCTGGTATCTCGGCTTTGACGGCCCGATCACGTATAAGAATGCCGTCAAGGCGCTGGATGTGATCGCCGCCTGCCCTGCCGACCGGATGCTGCTCGAAACGGATTCGCCCTATCTGGCCCCGGTGCCAAACCGCGGCAAGCGCAACGACTCGCGCAATCTGCCGTACATCGCCGCGCGCATTGCGGAGATCAAGGGCATGACTACAGACCAAGTCGCGGAGGTGACGCTGAAAAATGGAAAACAACTCTTTGGCATTTGAGCGCTGGCTGCTGCGCGGCGCGCCGAACGCGCGCGACCTCGGCGGCCTACCCACAACGGACGGCCGCACGGTCCGTCCGGGCCTGCTGCTGCGCAGCGGCGAGCTTGCCGGCATCACGGAGCCGGATGCGCAGACGCTCGCGGGCTATCCGCTGCGCACGGTTGTGGACTTCCGCACGGATCTGGAGCGGGAGCAGAAGCCGGACCGTGTCCTCCCGGGCGTGCAGTATGTCCACTGCCCGATTGTGCAGCAGGCGGCGGCCGGTCTGACGCGGGAGGAGCACGCCGACCCCTATGCGGCCGTCGTCGCGCACGCGAAAGCGATGGCCGGCCGGGAGCGCGCGTTCATGTGCGAGCTGTACCGCAGTCTCGTCACGCAGGAATTTGCCATTGCGCATTACCGGCAGTTTTTTGTGCTGCTGCTCGCGCAGACAGACGGTGCACTGCTCTATCACTGCACGGCGGGGAAGGACCGCGTCGGCGTCGGCACGATGCTGCTGCTCACGGCGTTGGGCGTCGACTGGCCGGTTATCGTGGAAAATTATCTGATCACGAATGAACGCATGGCCGCCTCGACCGACTGCCTGCTGACGGCGGTCGCGGACTATGACCTGAGCGAGTCGGAGCGGGAGGTTATCCGCACGTTTGACCGCGCGGACGCGGCGTTCCTGACGGCGGCGCGCGATGCGATCGCAGAGCGGCATGGCAGCGTGGACGCTTTCCTGTCGCAGGCGCTCGGTGTCGGCGCGCCCGAGCGGGAGACGCTGCGTGCGCGTTACCTGACGACCGAGTAAAAAGACGGCGTGCCGCCCGATTTTGGGCGGCACGCCATTTGCTATTTGCATTGCTTACAGCGCCTGATCCGGCATCCGGTCGGACAGGTAAATCAAAATGGGATCTTCCTGCGCGTGGGCATACGGTACTTTCGGCGCGTGGAAGAGATTCGTCTCCGGCAGCACCGTACTGAGCACGACGTGGAACGTGGTTCCGCCCCATTCATTGCTTTCCAGAAGAATGGTGCCGTTGTGCTTTTCCGCAATGCCGAGCGCGACCGTCAGGCCAAAGTTGTTGCTGCTCAGGTCGGAAAAGTCCACGCCGGTCACGCGCAGCGGGATGAAGATCGTCCCGAGCTTTGCCGGCGGGATGCGCACACCGTCATCGCGGATGGTGATGTCGGCGTGGTCGCCATCCTGCGTGACCGTAAAGCGGATGCGATCACCGTGTTTGCAGCGCTCCGTGCAGTTGGCAATGATGTTGAGCAGCATCCGCTGAATGAGCGCCGTGTCGAGCGCACAGTTGATCGGTTCATCCGGGATGATGACCTCGAGCACGATACCGTTGGCATCCGTGATCGACTGGATGTTATCAAGCAGTGTCCGGCATTCTTTGCCCAGGTCGCACAGCTGCGGCATGAACGCGAGGGTGCCGTCGTACAGGCCGGAGGCCGTGGAGGCATTGAGCGTGAAGCGCAGCAGCCGGTAGTAAAACTGCGTCAGCTCGGCGGCATTGCGCCGGAAGCGTACGTCACTGAGCTGCATGGCGTAGTCCGAGAAATACGTCGTGAGCGCGCGAAAAGCGTTGAGAGACGCCAGAAACGGCGCAAACTGCGCGCCGGCCCGCAGGGCGTTTTCATCCTGCGGCACGAGCGAGAACAGCCGAAACGCACCAAACGACGTTACGGAGATGATGACGTGGCGTTTTTCGATTGTTGCGGACGTGACGAATTCCGTGGCCGTGGCTTCCGTGATGTGCGCCGGCAGCAGCTCGGAGAGCTTGTGATTCGTACGGTCGCCGCGAAAAAGTTCCTGTGCCGCCGGGTTCATAAACGCGACGAATTGCTCCTGCGCGCCGAGCACGGCGGTGTTGCTCATCGAGAACAGCGTGTTGAGCGAGTCGATGATCAAAGTATTGCTCATTTTCCAATCCCCCCTAAGATGTATTAAAAAACAGTATAGCAGAAATCGTCAATAGATACAAGTTTTAATGCACGCAAAAGCGAAAATTTGTTGCAAATAGACATCGCTGCTTGCCGCGCAGCCAAGAATGTGGTTGCGCTTTCGGCGGAATTGTTATAGAATATAGCCGTAAGAAATTGCGCTGCGTGCTGTGCGCAGCAGATATAACAGGAGGAATAGAGCATGATTAAAATTGGCATCAATGGCTTTGGCCGCATCGGCCGTCTGGTGTTCCGCGCCGCGATCTGCGCCGACGATATCGAGGTCGTCGCCGTCAACGCGCCGGATAAAACGCCGGAGCAGCTGGCGTATACCGTGAAGTACGATTCCGTGCACGGCCGCTTCAACGGCACCGTCGATTATGAGGGCGGCGAGAACCCGGCCCTGATCGTCAACGGCAAACGTGTTGCGCTGCTCGACAACCGCGATGCGAAGCTCCTGCCCTGGGGCGATCTGGGTGTTGAGTATGTGCTCGAGTGCACCGGCAAGTTCCTGACCAAGGAAAAGGCACAGGATCATCTGGACGCCGGCGCGCAGGTCGTTGTGCTCTCCGGTCCGTCCAAGGACGATACGCCGATGTTCGTCTGCGGCGTCAATCTGGATTCCTATACGCCGGACATTCAGGTTGTTTCCAATGCTTCCTGCACCACGAACTGCCTGGCTCCGCTGGCCAAGATCATTAACGATAATTTCGGCATCGTCGAGGGCCTCATGACCACTGTCCATGCCGATACGGCCACCCAGCAGGTTGTCGACGGTTTCTCCAAGAAGAACTGGCGCCTGTCCCGCGGTGTGCACGGCAACATCATCCCGACCAGCACCGGCGCTGCCAAGGCTGTCGGCAAGGTCATCCCGACCCTGCAGGGCAAGCTGACCGGCACCTCCATGCGCATCCCGAGCGCGGACGTGTCCATCGTCGACCTGACCTGCCGCCTCGAGAAGGCCGCGACGTATGATGAGATCTGCGCTGCCGTTAAGGCCGCTGCGGAAGGCCCGATGGCCGGTGTCGTCGAGTATGTCGACGACGAGGTCGTCTCCTCCGACTTTATCACCGACCCGCACACCAGCATCTTTGATGCCAAGGCCGGCCTCGCGCTCAACGATCATTTCGTCAAGCTCATGGCGTGGTACGACAACGAGTGGGGCTTCTCGAACAAGATGCTCGACCTGACGCGCCACATCGACTCCGTCCGCAAGGCTTAACCTGAAAAACGAACCACAAATCAAGGGAATGCGCTGCATTCCCTTGATTTTTTCTGCCCGGTAGTGTAAAGTATACCGGCACGTGAAATTTCAGCGGGGAGGGAGTGCGCTTTGCAGGAAAGCAGCAAGCAGAACTATCTCCACGGCGCGGCCATCATGGCGGCCGGCGTTGTGGTCATCAAGATCCTCGGCGCGATCTATAAGATCCCGCTCGGCAACATTCTCGGCGACGAGGGGTATGGATATTTTTCCGTTGCCTACAATATTTATAATGTCTTTCTCACCATGGCCACGGCGGGCATGCCGGTCGCGCTCTCGCGCATGATCAGCGAGGCGGACACGCTCGGCCGGCCCATGCAGGCGCGCAAGATCTTCCGTGTCGCGTGGCTGACGTTTGCCATCATCGGCCTGATCCTCGGGCTGGTCATGTTCCTGTTCCCGACGGAGCTGGCCGGCATGCTCAACAATGTCCGCGCAGCGCAGAGCATCTGGGCGCTGTCCCCGGCGCTTGTGCTCGTGTATCTGACGAGCACGTACCGCGGCTATGCGCAGGGCATGAGCAACATGAAGCCGACCACCATTTCGCAGATCCTGGAGGTCGTGGGGAAAGTCGCCGTCGGCCTTGTGCTTGCGTGGAGCTTTACGCGCGCGGGCAAGAGTCTGCCGGTCGCATCGGCGGGCGCCATCTTCGGCGTTACGGCGGGCGGCGCGTTCGCGCTCATCTATATCGCGATCTATAAGCACCGGCATTACCCGGACAAACCGGTCGCGGACCCGGATGTGCCGGAGTCTGCCGGGCGCATCCTCGGCACGCTGCTGCGCATCAGCATTCCGATTGCGCTCGGCTCCAGCGTCCTGAGCATTATCAACCTGATCGACACGAAGCTTATCATGTACCGGCTGCAGACCGCGCTCGGCTATTCCGAGACATATGCAAACGTGCTCTACGGCGTCTACGGCAAGGTGCAGACGCTGTATAATCTCCCGGCTGCCTTCGTAACGCCAATGACGATCAGCATCGTCCCGGCCATTGCGGCCATGGTCGTGCAGAAAAAGTATGATCAGGGGCACACCGTCGCGGAGTCCGCGCTGCGCATTTCGGCGGCGGTCGCCATGCCGATGGGCATCGGTCTTGCGGTGCTGTCGGACCCGATCGTGAACGTGCTCTATCCGCGCAGCAATGCAGCCGGCCCCACGCTGCTGTTTTTGCTTGGCATCGCGTCTGTGTTCGTGTGCATTTCGCTCATCACCACAGCGGTCCTGCAGGCGACCGGGCATGAACTCTGCCCCGTCTGGTCGATGCTGGCCGGCGGCGTGGCCAAGGTCGCGGTCAACTGGTTTTTGATCGCGGTGCCTGAGCTCAACATCGTCGGTGCGCCGGTCGGCACGCTCGCATGCTATGTGGTCATCTGCATCGTGAACTATATCTTCCTGTGCCGGACGCTGCACGAACGGCTGCACATCGGCCGCTGCCTTGCACGTCCGCTGCTGAGCACGCTGATCATGGCAGTCGTCGCATGGGGCGTGTATACGGGCCTGTCTGCCGTCATGGGCGGCGACCTGAGCTGGAAGCGCACGGCGCTGGCCATGCTCGTGTCGATGGTATGCGCGGTCGTGACGTATCTGATTGCGGTCGTAAAAACGCGCGCCATCACGCTTGCTGACCTGCAGCTTATCCCGAAGGGTGAAAAGCTCGCAAAAGTTTTGCATATCAGATGACATAACACCGAAAAATCCTGAATTTTCAATGGTTTTTTGAAAAAAGGGTTGCAGAAGGAGCAAAATTGTGTTAGATTTTCTCTGCAAAGAAAGCTATGACCTGCGCGACTTTGTGGCGCTCATCACGTTCCTGCGCTCGCCGGGCGGCTGTCCGTGGGATCAGGTGCAGACACATGAGAGCATCCGCCGAAACTTCCTGGAGGAGACGTATGAGGCCTGTGAGGCCATCGACGCCGGTGATACGGCGCATTTGAAGGAAGAGTTGGGCGATGTGCTCATGCAGGTGCTGTTCCACACGGATATTGAGCGCGAGGCCGGGCATTTCGATATTGACGATGTTGCGGACGCGGCCTGCAGGAAGCTCGTCTACCGCCACCCGCACGTGTTCCGGCGCAATGATCTGGATGCACCGGACTGGGACACGATCAAGCAGCGCGAGCGCGCGCAGACGACCACCGCCGAGGCGATGGACTGCGTGGCCCGCAGTCTGCCGGCGCTCTGGCGCTGTGAAAAGATCCAGGCCAAAGCGGCCAAGACCGGCTTTGAGTGGCCGGATATGGCTGCGGCGCTCGACAAGGTCGCCGAAGAGACACAGGAGCTGCGGGAGGCTGCGGTCTCCGGCGACGCGGAGGCTGTGGCCGAGGAACTGGGGGACCTGCTGTTTGCTGTCGTAAAGGTTGCGCGCTTTGCGGGCGTTGACCCCGAGCAGGCGGCCCATGCCGCGTGCGAAAAATTCATCCGCCGCTTTGCCGCCATGGAGGCCGCAGCGGCGGACAGCGGTGTGCCGCTCAAGCAGCGCACGCTCGCGCAGATGCAGCCGCTCTGGCAGCAGGCCAAGCAGACTGTCAGCGCGGACAATGAAGGAAAGAAATCTGCACGGCAGTGAGAGACCTGTGCGGAATTCTATATCGTGGCATATGCCAACACAAACATGAAGTAGGAGGATTACCATCATGAATAAGGCAGAACTGATTGCAACAGTTGCCGAAAAGACCGGCCTGTCCAAGAAGGACAGCGAGAAGGCCGTCAATGCGACGTTTGACACCATCACCGCCAACCTCGAGGTCGGCGAAAAGGTGCAGCTCGTCGGCTTCGGCGTGTTTGACATCAAGGAGCGCGGCTCCCGCATCGGCCGCAACCCCAAGACCAAGGAAGAGATCGAGATCCCGGCGACGCGCGTGCCCGTCTTCAAGGCCGGCAAGGTACTCAAGGACGCTGTTTCCAAATAAGAACGCACAAACGCTCCGGGCCTGACCCGGAGCGTTTTTCACAGGAGGATGCCTATGCGCCTGGATAAATATCTGAAAGTTTCGCGGCTCATCAAGCGCCGTACCGTAGCAAATGATGCCTGCGATGGTCAGCGCATCACGGTCAACGGCCGCACGGCCAAGGCGTCGTATGACGTCAAGGTCGGCGACGTGATCGAGATCGCCTTCGGCCAGCGCACCGTGAAGGTGGAGGTGCTCGCCGTGACGGAAAATGCAAAAAAAGACGACGCTGCGGCCATGTATCGCGAGCTCGCCGAATAAAGCGCACAAAAAACCGCCGCTCCCGATGTTCGGAGCGGCGGTTTTGCCGTTTGTCAGATTTAGATCATGTATTTGGTAATCTCGCTGCCGGTCGTTGCAGGATCCATGCTCAGAGACAGGGTGAACTGAATGTGCTCCCGCTCGGAGAAATCATTCAGCCAGGCCAGGAACTCCGCGATCTGCTGCTCAGAGACTTCAGTGAGCATTTTCGTGAAGTTGTCAACGAACACATGGGTGATGTCGTAGTTGCCGGCATGCAGACCGCTGAGGAAGCCCTTGAAGAAATCGTAAGAGCCCATCGCGTATGCGTAGTCGCAGGCGTAGATCAGGCGAGCCTGATAGGGAATGTCATACGTAAGTTTTTTATCCTTTTCAATGCACACGACAGAACCGGATTCCTCGCGGACGGCCGTGGCGACCATTTCCACCAAACGTTTTGTTTTGCCGGAACCTTTGAGACCCATGATCAGTTGGACCATATGTCAATCACACTCCTTTTGAAAGTCAGGGCGATACCCTACGCCTAGATTAGCACGTTTTCGCGCCGACTGCAACGATAACTTTTCTCAGTTTGCCTCCGGTTTGCCGAGCAGGGAGAACATATTCTTCTTATATGCCTCAACGCCGGGCTGATCAAACGGATTGACGCCGGACATATAGCCCGAAATGGCACATGCCAGCTCGAAGAAACATACCAGCCAGGCGAAGCCGGCCTCGTCGCGCTGCGGCACGCGCACCTCCAGATTCGGCACGCCGCCCGAGATGTGTGCGGCCTTGACGGCCTCCTGCGCCATGCGGCTGATGTCGCTGAGCCTGCGTCCGGCGAGATAGTTGAGCCGGTCGGGGTCGCCCATGGCAAACGGGACGGTGAACTCATTTTGCGGCTGCTCGAACGCGACAACGGTCTCCATGAGCGTGCGTGGGCCGTCCTGAATATACTGACCCATGGAGTGCAGGTCGGCGTTGTATTCGACGGAGGCGGGGAAGATGCCGATGCCGTTTTTGCCCTCGCTCTCGCCGTAGAGCTGCTTCCACCATTCGGCCATGAAGCGGAACGACGGTTCGTAGCAGGCGAGGATCTCGGTCGTCTTACCGAGCTGATACAGGTGCTGGCGCGCGGCGGCATACTGCCAGGCGGGATTTTCTGGCGACTGCGCGCTCATGGCGGCAAAGGCTTCGATGGCCTCGCCGATCACGGCCTGCACGTCGATGCCGGCGGCGGCCATCGGCAGCAGGCCGACGGCAGACAGCACGCTGTAGCGCCCGCCGACGTCGTCCGGGACGACGAACGTCTCCCAGCCCTCTTCATCCGCCATGTGCTTGAGCACGCCGCGGTGGGCGTCCGTCGTGGCGAAGATGTGCTTTTTGGCCTTTTCCGGGCCGTACTTTGCCTCCAGCAGACCGCGGAACATCCGGAATGCGAGCGCGGGCTCGAGCGTGGTGCCGGACTTGGAGACGACGTTCAGGTCAAAGTCCAGATCGCCCAGCTCCTCGAGAAGATGCATCAGCGCGTCCGGGGACAGGGAATTGCCGGCAAAGAGAATTTTCGGGTCGCCGGGCTGCGGATGCGGCCGCAGCAGTTCCACGGCGCCCTTCGCGCCGAGATACGATCCGCCGATGCCCACGACGACCAGCGCCTGCGAGCGGCCGCGGATGCGGGATGCGGCGGCGAGGATCTGCTTGAGTTCGCCGTTTTGCATGCGCCCCGGCAGATCGAGCCAGCCGGTGAAATCCGCGCCGGCGCCCGTGTGCTCGAGCAGCGTGCGATGCGCCTGTGCAGCGGCCGCATAGTCCGGCCCTGCGGGGTCAAAAAATCCGGCCGCGCCGGAGAGATCCACTTTGATCATTGCGATACCTTCTCTCTTAAAGGATATCACCAGTATACACGATAATCCGGATTTCGCAACCGAAAATCTGTCGTCTCACAGCGCGCGCAGCAGCTGCAGCCAGAGATGTGCCGTCGAGATGCGCGCAGCACCGTCCGGAACGACCAGCGGCAGGATCCGCGTGTCGCCGCTGCTGTCGGTGACGGTCACGGTGCCGACCTGCGCGCCCGGCTCTAAGGGGGCGCACAGCTCCTCATCAAGCGCGATGTCCGTCTGCGGTGCGGCCGTGCCCTTGCGCACGACGATGGCGTCTGCGCCGGAGAGCACCGGCTGCATACTGTCCGTTTCGGCAAAGCGCACGCGCACGGGCGGAATGACCGTGTTGGCCGCGATGGAATAGAGCGAATAGTTGGCAAAGGCAAAGTTGAGCAGCGTCGCCGCGTCGGCAAAGCGCGCCTTGGAGCTCTCGGCGTGCAGTACCACGGCGATGTATTCCACGCCGTCACGCTCGGCGCTGGCCGACAGGCAATGCATGGCCTGCTGGGTGTAGCCGGTTTTCAGGCCGGTCGCGCCGGGGTAGGCGTGGATGAGCTTGTTGGTGTTGGCGAGACCAAAGCGGCCGTCGCGCACGGTGTCCATCCAGATGGTGGTGTACTCGCGGATGCGCGGATGGGCCAGCAGCGCGCGGGACATGCACGCAATGTCGCGCGCCGTCGTATAGTGGCCGGGGTCGTCGGTCAGGCCCGTGCAGTTGAGAAACTGCGTGTTTTCCATGCCCAGTTCTTTTGCGCGATCGTTCATGCGCTTGGTGAACGCCTCCTCGGAGCCGGAGATGTGTTCGGCCATGGCGACGGCGCAGTCGTTGGCAGAGTTGACGGCGATGCACTTGAGCATCTCGTCCACGCTCATCTGCTCGCCCTCTTTGAGCCAGATCTGGCTGCCACCCATGGAGCTGGCGTGGGCGCTGGCGGTCACGATGTCGCTCGTGGCGAGCTGGCCGCTGTCGAGCTGCTCCATAATGAGCAGCAGCGTCATAATCTTCGTCACGCTGGCGGGGGACAGGTGCTCGTCGGCGTTTTTCTCGTATAACACCGTACCGGTCGAGCGCTCCATCAGGATCGCCGACGGCGCGGATATCTTCAGCTCTTCGTCCGTTGGCTGCTCGAGCGCCATTACGGGTGTGAGCAGCAGCAGCGCTGCCAGCAGCAGACAGATCCATCGTTTCATATGCTCAGCCCTTTCCGTTGATTTCTCCTTATCACCTTATGCCGGGGATGCGTGGAAAAGCAGTCCGGGTTCCCACAATTTGCACAGGCTTTTGCACACCGAACCGCTCAGAGCGTGTCAAGATGCGGCGCACCGTGTCGGAAATGTGCGAAAAGCCCGGTATTACCGGCTTGACGGTGCGGGCACATGATAGTAAAATAAACCCGACTGATCACAGACACTGGTGGGCGCCGTCGGGCGCGATGGGGGGAGACGGTTTATGAAGCGATTTGACCCAAAAAACAAATACCTCGGCTGGGGCATCACGGCGTTCGGCGTGATCGCGTGCTCGATCCTGTTTTTCATGCTACTGCAGCACGGCAAATCGATCGGCGATGCGATCAGCTCGCTGCTCGGCATCCTCAGCCCGATCATCTGGGGTCTGGTGATCGCCTATCTGCTCTGGCCGCTGACGAAGGTATTCCAGCGCAAGCTCTTTGAGCCGCTGCTCAAAAAGATCCGCCCGAAAAAACCGGTGCGCACCTCGCTTGCACGCGGCCTGTCCGTTATGCTCTCAATTCTGGTCGCGCTGCTTATCATCGCCGCCCTCATCTGGCTCATCATCCCGCAGATCTATACGAGTGTGGAGAGCATCGTGCTCAATTCGCAGGATTACTATGACACGCTCACCGGGTGGATCAACAAGTTCTTTGAGAACAATCCCGAGGTGGAGGAAGTGCTCCTCTCTGCGACCGGAAACGTGTCGGACGGCCTGCTTGACTGGGCGAAGACTGCGCTGCTGCCGTCCATGGGCAAGGTGGTCACGAGCGTGACGACCGGAATTTACGCCGTCCTGCGCGCGATCCTCAATGTGCTCATCGGCTTTGTCGTCGCCTGCTATGTGCTGTCGAATATGGAGCTGCTTCTTGCCAAGTCGAAGAAAGTACTCTACAGCATTTTCTCCGTCAAGGCCTCCAAGCGCATCCTCAAGGCCATCCGGTTCACGGACACGGCGTTCATGGGCTTTATCAGCGGCAAGGTCATTGATTCTGCCATCATCGGCGTCATCTGCTATATCTGCTGTGCGATCATGCGCATGCCGTATGTCGTGCTCGTGAGCGTGATCGTCGCCGTGACGAACATCATCCCCGTGTTCGGCCCGTTTATCGGCGCGGTGCCGACGGCGCTGATCATTCTGCTTGTCTCGCCGATGAAGTGCCTGATCTACGTCATCTTCATCATTGTCCTGCAGCAAATCGACGGCAATATCATCGGGCCGAAGATCCTCGGCAACTCCACCGGCATCAACGGTTTTTGGATCATGTTCGCCATCCTGCTCGGCGGCGGCCTGTTCGGCTTTATCGGCATGCTGCTGGGCGTGCCGGTGTTCGTTGTGATCTATGCCGGCCTGGAGAAGCTGATCAATGACGGGCTGAAAAAACGCGGCCTCCAGACGGAGACCGCAGAATATATGGATCTGGATTACATCGACGATGCCACGATGCGGCCGGTGCGCCTCCCGAAGGAAGCGCCGCCCGAATCGCTTAAGGATACGCAGGATGGTTCAGTGAAGTGACGGGAAGAGGGATTGCTTTGCATCCCGCAGCGCATCACACAGCGCGTCGATGTCTTCCCGCGTGGTGTAGCGCGAAAAGCTGATGCGCAGCGCGCCGTCGATCACGTTCGCCGGCAGCCCGATCGCCTCAAGTACATGGCTCCGCCCGCCCTTTTTGCAGGCGGAGCTTTTTGATGTGTAAATGCCGCGGGCTTCGAGGAAGTTCATCAAAACCTCGCTCCGGTAGCCGGGCAGGGAAATGCTGAGGATATGCGGTGAGCCGCCGCCGATGACGACAAGACCGTCCACCTCGGCCGTCAGCCGGTCAATGGCGTGGGCACGCAGCTCGGCCATGGTTTTTGTGGCCTCGGCCATTTTTGCGCTGCCGATCTCGGCCGCCGTACCAAAGGCGGCAATCTGCGGCGTGGCCTCCGTGCCGGCGCGCATGCCGCGCTCCTGCCCGCCGCCGAGGATATAGGACGGCAGCTTCAGCCCGCTGCGGATGTAGAGCGCGCCGATGCCTTTCGGTGCGTGGATCTTGTGGCCGCTGATGGTGATCATGTCCGCGCCGAGCGTTTTGGCTGAGAACGGCACTTTCAAAAAGCCCTGCACCGCATCCGTGTGCAGCAGGGCAATGCTGTTTTCCGCTTTCAGCATCCGGGCGACGGCGGCGATGTCATTGACCGCGCCGGTCTCATTGTTGACCATCATGAGTGAAACGAGGATCGTGTCCGGCCGCAGCGCCGCGCGCACCGCTTCGAGCGGGATGGCGCCGGTGCCGTCCGGCTGTAAGCGCGTGATCTCATAACCCTCTTTTTCCAGGAAGTCCAACGACTTGCGCACCGCGTCGTGCTCCACGGCGGAGCTGATGATGTGTTTTCCGCGGCGGCGCATGTATCGTGCACCGGAGATGAGCGCCCAGTTGTCGCCCTCGGAGCCGCAGGACGTGAAATACACCTCGTCCGGCTGGCAGCCGAGCGCCTTCGCGATCTGGCCGCGCGCCTTGTCCACGGCGGCCTTGGCCTCACGGCCGAGCTTATAGGTCGTGCTCGGGTTGCCGAAGCATTCCGTCATCATATGTACTGCCGCCTCCGCCGCTTCCGGGCAGACACGGGTCGTTGCGGCATTGTCCAGATAAACCATGATTACTTACCTCGATTTGGAGATGTTTTTATGCACTACATTATAACCGCCCTTGGCTGCAAGGTCAACCAGTATGAAGCGCAGGCAATCGAAACGCTCCTGCATGCGCATGGCTTCACGCCCGCGGCGGACGGCGAGCCGGTCGACCTGATCGTCGTCAATACCTGTGCCGTCACGGCAGAGGGCGGACGCAAGTCACGCCAGATGATCCGCAAGCTGCGCGAGGAGCACCCGCAGGCGCTGTGCGCCGTGTGCGGCTGCTGGTCGCAGCTCAGCCCTGAGGACGCGGCGTCCATCGGTGCCGATGTGGTGCACGGCAGTGGCAGCAAGCAGGCGTTCGTGGATGACATTCTGCGCGCACTCCGCGAGCACACGCCCATCACGTGCGTGGATAATCCGTTCCAGCGCTTTGACTTTGAACCGCTGCCGGCAGGTGCCGCCTACGGGCGCACACGCGCGATGCTGAAGATCCAGGATGGGTGCAACAATTTTTGCACCTACTGCGTCATCCCGTATACGCGCGGCCGCATCCGCAGCCTGCCGCTGGATGAAATGGCGCATCAGGCGGCGCATCTGGCCGCTGAGGGCTACCGGGAGCTGGTGCTGACCGGCATCGAGATCGCGTCCTACGGCCGGGATCTGCCGGGCGAGCTGACACTGGCCGACGCCGTAGAGACGGTCGCGGCTGCTGCGCCGCAGATGCGCCTGCGCCTCGGCTCTCTGGAGCCGACAGTCATCACGGAGGACTTCTGCCGCCGCGCTGCCGTGACCGGGCAGGTCTGCCCGCACTTCCATCTCTCGCTGCAAAGCGGGTGCGACCGCACGCTCGCGCGCATGAACCGCAAGTATAACACCACGGAGTTTCTCGCCTGTGTCGAGCGGCTGCGGCGGTATTTCCCGGGCTGTGCGCTCACGGCGGACATGATCACGGGTTTCCCCGGCGAGACGGAGGCGGATCAGGCGGCCGCAGTGGCATTCTTGGAGCAGGTCGGCTTCGCGGCTGTGCACGTGTTTCCGTATTCCCGCCGCCCCGGCACAAAGGCGGACGCCATGCCGGAGCAGCTCAGCCACGCGGTCAAGTCGGCGCGTGCGCACGAGGCGCAGCGCGTGGCCGATGGCTGCAAGCAGCGCTATCTGGCGCAGCAGGTCGGCCGGATTTTGCCCGTTTTGTTCGAGACGGAGCACGATGGAAACTGGGTCGGGCACTCGGATAATTATTGTCTGGTGCGTGCCGCTGGGGACGATCTGCGCGGACTTGTGAAAAATGTCAAAATCTCTGCCGTTTCCGGGCAAATGCTTGTGGGGGATTTGGTTTGACGCGCTTCGCGGAACGTGTTAGACTTTTCTCAATCCATGCAGAATGTGCTGTATGTGACGAATTTTGATCTCTGGAGGCGATTTCTGTGACCCGAAGTGAAACGTTCAATTTTTCTGCCGGACCGTCGGTCCTGCCGGAGGAAGTGCTCCAGCAGGCGCAGGCGGAACTGCTCAATTATCATGGCACGGGCATGTCTGTGATGGAGATGAGTCACCGAAGTCAGGCCTTTTCAGATATTTTCCAGGATGTGAAGGCGCGATTTCGTGCCGCACTGTCCGTGCCGGACACACATGAGATCCTGTTTTTGCAGGGCGGCGGCACGGCACAGTTTTCCATGATCCCGCTCAATCTGATGGGCGAGCAGGGGACGGCGGACTATGCCGTGACGGGGCATTTTTCCGGCAATGCGGCCAAAGAAGCCGAAAAGTACGGCAAGGTGCACATCGCGGCGGACACCTCCACCTGCGGCCATACCCGGATCCCGCAGCAGAGCGAACTGCAGCTCGATGCGCACGCGTCCTATTTTTATTACTGTGCCAACAATACGATCTACGGCACCGAGTGGCAGTACGTGCCGGAGACCGGCCGCGTGCCGCTCGCGTGCGACATGTCGTCGGATATTCTCTCGCGCCCGGTCGACGTGTCAAAATATGGTGTGATCTTTGCCGGCGCGCAGAAGAACATGGCGCCTGCGGGCCTGACGGTCGCGATCGTTGACCGCAGCCTTGCCGGTCATGAACTGCCCATCACGCCGATCATGTACAGCTATCAGCGCATGATCGACAAGGACTCCATGTACAATACTCCGCCGTGCTGGTGCATCTACATCCTCGGCCTCGTGCTCGCGTGGCTTGAGCGGCAGGGCGGCGTGGAAGGCATGCAGCAGCTCAAGCATGCGCGCGCCGCAAAGGTGTATGATTTTCTGGATAACAGCGCGCTGTTTCATGCCTGCGCCCAGCCGGGCTCCCGCTCGGACATGAACGTCACGTTCCGCACCGGGGACGATGCGCTCGATAAGGAATTTATCAGCGGCGCGGCGGCGCGCGGCCTGCTGAATCTCAAGGGCCACCGCATAGCCGGCGGCATGCGCGCCTCGCTCTACAACGCCATGCCGATGGCGGGCGTGGATGCGCTCGTGGATTATCTGAAACAGTTTGAGGTAGAACATCATGTATAAAATCAAGACCATGAACCACATATCCCCCTGCGGCCTGCAGAAGCTCGAGGAGCGCGGCTGCGTTGTCGGGGAGAACATTCCGGATCCGGACGGCCTGATCCTGCGCTCGGCCGACCTGCACAGCTACGATTTTGAGCCGAGCCTGGTCGCCATCGCGCGCTCCGGCGCCGGCACGAACAACATCCCGCTCGAGGACTGCTGCCACCGCGGCATCGTCGTATTCAACTCGCCCGGCGCAAACGCCGAGGCGGTCAAAGAGCAGATCCTCTGCTCGCTCGTGCTCTCGTCGCGCGATGTGCTCGGCAGCATCGACTGGGTCAAGAGCCTCAACGGCAGGGGTAAGGACATTCCCGCCCTCGTCGAAAAGAGCAAGGCACAGTTTGCCGGCCCGGAGCTCATGGGTAAGACGCTGGGTGTCATCGGCCTCGGCGCCATCGGCGCGCTCATTGCGAACGCCGCCGTGAACCTCGGCATGAACGTCTGCGGTTACGATCCGTACCTATCCGTAGATGCCGCATGGCGCCTCTCGCGCGATGTCAAGCATGAGGTGAACATCGACGGTATCTATGCCAAGGCGGACTATATCAGCATCAACGTGCCGTATACGGATCAGACGTTCCACATGCTCGATGCCAAGGCGTTTTCCAAGATGAAAGACGGTGTGCGCATCATCAACGAGTCGCGCGCCGAGATCGTGGACGACGACGCCATGCTCGCCGCTCTTGCCTCCGGCCGTGTCGGCAAATATGTCACGGACTTTCCCAATGAGAAGGTCGTCGGCGTGGAGAATATCATCGCGCTGCCGCATCTGGGTGCCTGCACGCCCGAGAGCGAGGAGAAGTCCGCCGTCATGGCCGCGCGCGAGCTCTATGACTATCTCGCCAACGGCAACATCAAAAACTCCGTCAACTTCCCGGACGCGACACTCGAGCGCATGGGTGTCAGCCGTGTGTGCATTCTGCACCAGAACGTCCCGACGATGCTCAACCAGTTCCTTGAGATCGCCTGCAGCACGGGCCTGAATGTCGAGAACATGATCAACAAGGCCTACGGCGCATATGCCTACGCCATGATCGACCTCAACGGCCGTCTGGATGCCGATCAGGTGGCAAAGATCGACTGCATCCCGGAGGTCATCCGCGTGCGCGTGGTGTAATAAAGAGAAAAACAGCCGCTCCCGGTCGGGAGCGGCTGTTTTGCATATGGAGTAGATTTATTTCTGCTTTTTCGCCAGCGCTGCCTCGGAGAAATCGCGGATCTGCGGCACTTTGTTCAGCGCAAAGTACAGTGCCAGACCGCCCACGATGCCGACGGCAGCCTGTCCGGCGTTGCCTGCGATCTCAGCGGCGGCAGCCAGACCGTAACCGAGGACAAAGTCCTCAAACACGAAGTAGCCCAGCACCATCACGATCTCACCGCAGATGGCGCTCAGCAGCGCGAAGCCGAAGCTCTTTTTGCGGCAGGCGCGGAAGATCAGCGCTGCGACCACGGCCGCACAGCCTTTGACGACGAGCGTGCCGGGGGCGTAGCTCATGTAGCCGGAGATCACATCCGCCAGACCGGAGCCAAAACCGGCTGCCACGCCGCCGTAGAGCGGGCCAGCCAGCAGGGCGGCGAGCACGACCACAATGTCGCCGGCGTTGAGATAGCCGCCGGTCACGGTCGGGATCTTGATGACGAGCGTCGCCACGCAGCACAGCGCCATGAGCATGGCGGTGTAGACGAGGTTTCTGAGTTTCTGGTTCATATGTATCACCTTTTTTCTGTAGTGGCTCAAGGATACGATATTCGACACAAATAAGCAAGGGTTGAGAACGACGAAAAATCCTGTTATACTGATATGAGAAATGGGGGATTTGACCATGACCAGGAAATTATATGATTTCGACAGTCACCGGTGTGATTTTTCTGCGACCGTGCTGCGCTGTGACCCGGATGGGGAGCGCTACGCCGTCGTGCTCGACCAGACGGTGTTTTTTCCGGAGGGCGGCGGCCAGCCGGCCGATACTGGCGTGCTCGGCGGCGCGCATGTGCTGGATGTGCAGCTGCTGCCGGATGCGATCGTGCACTATACGGACGCGCCGCTTACGCCCGGCGCGCAGGTGCGCGGGGAGATCGACTGGCCGCAGCGCTTCCGGCGCATGCAGGGCCATTCGGGTGAGCACATCATTTCGGGGCTGATCCACAGTGAATTCGGATTTGACAACGTCGGCTTCCACCTCGGGGAAGACGCGATCACAATGGATTATAGCGGCGAGCTCACATGGCAGCAGCTCATGCACATCGAGCGGCTCGCGAACGAGGCTGTGTACCACAATGTGCCGATCCGGACGGAGTACCCGGCGCCGGAACAGCTGGCGCATATGGAATACCGCAGCAAGCTCGACCTGAAGGAGAATGTGCGCATCGTGACCGTGGAGGGCTACGACGTCTGCGCCTGCTGCGCGCCGCATGTGTCGCACACGGGCGAGATCGGCGCCATCAAGTTCACATCGGTCATGCGCCACCGCGGCGGCGTGCGTGTAACGATCCTGTGCGGGTCGGATGCGGAGACGGACTATCGGGAAAAGAGCGCGCAGGTCGCGGCGCTCTCGGCGCAGCTGTCCGTGCGGCAGGCGGATATTGTTCCGGCTGTGCAGCGTCTGCTCGACGAGATCGCACAGCGAAAGGCTGCGGCCGCGGAGTTGGAGCGCCGCCTCAATGCGCAGCGCCTGCGGCTGCTGCAGGAGACGCCCGGCAGCATCTGCGTCATCGACCGCTTTGACGACCCGGTCGCCATGCGCGAATTTGTCAATGCCGGCATGCTGCTCGCCGGCGGCGTCTGCGCCGCTTTCACCGGCAGCGACGCGGAGGGCTATCGCTATATCATCGGCAGCCGCACGGTCGATCTGCGCGCAGAGGCAAAGGCCATCAACACGGCCATCTCCGGCCGCGGCGGCGGCAAGCCGACCATGATCCAGGGTTCGTGTACGGCCCCAGCCGCCGTGATCGAGGCATTTTTTTCTGCCTATCCCGGGAAATGATGCAAATAGAATGATGTGAACAGGAAAACAGGGCCGCGGAATTCCGCGACCCTGCTTTTTTTAGGATTTGCTCAGATTACTGCATGCCGTTTTCGTAGGCGGCGATCATCTTTTTGACCATCTGGCCGCCGATGCTGCCGGCCTGACGGGACGTCAGATCACCGTTGTAACCCTGCTTCAGGTTCACGCCCATCTCGGACGCGGCTTCCATCTTGAAGCGGTTCATCGCCTCACGCGCATTGGGGTTGACAAGGTTGTTGCTCTTGGAACTAGCCATTTCGTTTTCCATCTCCTTTTCTCGTTTTGGGTTTCTTGACCCGCTACTATTTTCTGCGGACAGGATGGAAGTATGCAGAGCAGAAAAATGCAATTTTTGCAAGCTCTTTTTTCTCGTATTCTACTTTCAGTGACCGTTTTATTGGACATATGATTCTGTATATTAGAGACAGAAAATGGTCCCTCTATGCGCGCGGATGATTTGACCCGGAAAGGAGATGCGCGGTATGTACGTTTTGCTGTTTCTGGTGCTCCTGCCTATTGGCGTCTTGATCGAGCTATTGAAGCTCAATAAATAACCGGCTGAGCGGAGTGCGCTGTATATGCGGAGAATTTGTCTGCGCATGCCGAAATACCTTGTGTGCAAATGATGCGGATGTATAATTGGAACAACCAACCATTTTTTGCTTTGGCGAGAAAGATGTGATGAAACATGACCTATGAGGCAGTTAACAGCATTAGCACCGAACGCAGCTATGATACGGCGGATGAAGCGGAACGCGTTGCGTGCGCCGTGCGTGCGTTGGTCGCCAAGACCGCGCCGGATGACGCACAGCTTTGGCTGCCGCTTCTGATCCATCTGCGCGATACGGCGGCAGTCATGGAATATCTGACGGCTCGCTGGCTGCCGGAGCAGTATTGCGTGAGCCTTGGCCTGCAACGGGAGGAGTTTTTCCGTCTGGCGATTAGGGCGGCGCTGCTGCACGATATCGGGAAAGCAACCCCAAATTTCCAGCGCAAAATCACGCTTGAGCAGCCGGAATTGCGTCAACGCTTGGAAGCGGCCGGCTTGGAGATCCGGTTTCAAAAGGAAAAGCAGCTCGATGTGAATGTTCCGCATGCGGCAGCCGGCGCTGAGATCCTGCGCAGCGAAGGATTCACGGATGACCTTGCGGCTGTCGTCGGTGCACATCATGGCAGGACCGAAGAATATATGCTTACCAGCTATTGTGAGAAAACGCCTATTGCGTTTGGCTGGAGCGGTTCGGGTGACAGTGATACGCTGTGGGGCTCTGTCCAGCGGCATGTTATCCGCTGGGCGGAGGAAGCGCTCGGATGCGGTGCACCGGCACGCGATGCTGCGTGTTCGGTACCGGTGCAGATGGCGCTGAGCGGCTTAGTGATCATGGCAGACTGGATCGCCAGCAACACGGCCTATTTCCCACTTATCTCCATGGACGCGCAGCCGGATCGGTATGACCCGCGCCGCGCTGAGCGAGCGCTGCAGAAACTGGATCTGCCGCGGCCGTGGCAAGTCTCTGCCGACTGGAGGACGGCGGACTATTTTCAGCGGCGCTTCGGCTTTTCGGCAAATCACGTCCAGCAGCAGATGGAGCAAGTCGCAGGGACGGTGAAAACACCGGGCGTGATGATCCTTGAAGCGCCGATGGGACACGGCAAGACGGAAGCGGCACTGGCTGCGGCAGAAATTCTGATGAATCGTTTTGGCTTGGGCGGCGCTGCGTTTTTCCTCCCGTCGCAGGCGACGTCCAACGCAATGTTTACCCGTATGACACAGTGGGCGCGGCATCAGCCGGATGCGGTCCGAGTTGCAGTGGAGCTGGCGCACGGCCAAGCAGAGCTGAACGCGGAATTTGCGTGTCTGGAATCCGGGCACGTGCAGATCGAGCAGGGCGAAGCGGATGCCGACCCGCTGCAGACACATGCCTTCTTCCGCGGCCGAAAGACGAAGCTGCTGGCAAATCTGGTGGTCGGCACGGTGGATCAGTTGCTCATGGCTGCGCTGAACCGAAAACATGTGATGCTGCGCCAGCTTGGTCTAACCGGCAAGGTGGTTATTCTGGACGAGTGCCATGCCTATGATGCGTATATGAATACCTATCTGGATCGTGTGCTGAACTGGCTGGGCGCTTATCATGTGCCGGTTATTTTGCTGTCGGCCACACTCCCGGGGCAGCGCAGGGCAGAATTGCTGCGCGCCTATCTCGTGGAGAAAAAGCCTGTAGATACGGCGATCGCCGCGTGTCAGGACTATCCGTTGCTGAGTTGGACGGAGAATAAGGCGGTACATATGGCTGCCGTCTCTGCGCAGGGGTGCAGCCGAGACGTCTGTGTGCAGCGTGTGGAGCAGGAGCAGGCGCTTGCGGCGGCGGGCGAGGCGCTCAAGAGCGGCTGCGTTGGACTGATCGTCAACACGGTCAAGCGGGCGCAGATGCTGCGCGAGGAGCTGCGGCAAGCTTACCCGGATGCGGTGATTTTGATGGATCACTCCCGTTTTCTGGGGCCGGATCGGCTGGAGCATGAGCAGGAAATTTTGCGGCGTGTCGGCAAAAACACAGATGCGCAAAAACGGCGCGGCGTGCTGGTGATCGGCACACAGGTGCTGGAGCAGTCACTGGATTTGGATTTTGATCTGCTGATCACGGATCTGTGCCCGATGGATCTGCTGCTGCAGCGCATCGGCCGTCTGCACCGGCATACCCGTATCAGACCGCAGGGGCTGGAAGTGCCGCGCTGCCTGGTCATGGGGGCGCTTGGAGATCTGGACGCCGGGAGCAAGGCTGTGTACGGCGAATACCTCTTGCTGCGTACGCGGCGGCTGCTGCCGGAGCACATTCGTTTGCCGGAGGACATTTCTCCGCTGGTACAGCGGACTTATGACGCGGAGCACTTCCCGCCGGAGATAAGCGAGGATGTCAGTGCAATATATGATAAATATCAAAATGAGCAGAAGCATCAAAAGAGCAAGGCGGAAGTTTATCTGCTGTCGCCTCCGGATGACGATGACGATGCCTCGCTAGTCGGCATGATGGACAATATCGATCAGTTTACAGATCTGCAGGCGCAGGCGGCAGTTCGAGACGGGACAGCTGCCGTTGAGGTACTGGTCGTGCAGCGGTCGGAAGACGGAATGCTGCTGCTCTCCGGGGAACAAAAGGGGATGTGTCTGCGTGCGGATACCCAGCCGAGCGCCGATGAGGCACGCTGGGTCGCGGCGCAGCGTCTGCGGCTGCCGTCGCATTTCAGCGCGCGGTACTGTGTGGATGCAGTGCTGGAAGCGCTTGAGGATCAAACACGCCAGTCACTGCCGCTGTGGCTGCAGGCGCCAATGCTGGAAGGCGAACTGTTTTTGATCTTAGATGCGGACGGTACAGCACAGCTGGCCGGTAAGACACTGCGATATGACCCGCAAGTCGGATTAACAGAAGAGGAGGAGACGCATGGAACAAATGGAATTCAATCTGCTGGATGAACCGTGGATACGGGTGATGACCGAGGACTGCACAGTCGTGGAGCGTTCACTGATGCAGGTGCTCTTAAACAGCCACCGGTATCAGCGGCTGGCGGGCGAACTTCCGACACAGGATGTGGCGCTTTTGCGCTTGCTGCTGGCAATTTTGCAGACGGTCTTTTACCGCGTAGATCCGGAGGGTGAGGATGACCCGATCGAGGACCGCGCGGCTGCCATCCGTCGCTGGCAGGCGTTGTGGAATGCCGGTCGTTTTCCGGTGCAGCCGATCCGGACGTACCTGGAGATATGGAAGGATCGCTTCTGGCTTTTCCATCCGGAGCATCCGTTTTATCAAGTCCCGGCTGCGGCGGTGGGGACGAAATTCAAAGCGTCAAAACTGAATGGGGAGTTGTCAGAGAGCGCCCATAAAATGCGCCTGTTCCCGCTTCGTGACGGCGAAGAGAAGGAAACTTTAAGCTATGCAGAGGCGGCACGATGGCTTGTGACACTGATTGGCTTTGATGATAGTGCCTCAACCAAAAAGGAGACCGGAACTGGCACTGGATGGCTCGGGGATCGTGTTAATGTGTATGCAATTGGGGAAAACCTGTTTGAAACGCTGATACTCAACCTCGTTTTCCTGAAAGATGGAAGATATGTGTGGGCGGAAAACATGCCGGCATGGGAACAGCCGACAATGACAACCGCAAAGAAAAGGGAGATTCCCCTACCAGATAATCAGGCTGAGCTTTTGACATTGCAGTCTCGCAGATTGATTTTGAGCCGCGAAGAAAACAGGGTTACCGGTTTTTCCTCAACAGGTGGTGACTTTTTTGGTAAAGAGGGCAGAGTAAATGCCTTTTCCGAGCAGATGACACTCTGGCGAGCGGGTAAGACACCCAAAAATGCTGTGCCGCAATTTGTTCCGGCGCCTGTGGACCCGTGGCGGCAGATGTGGAGAGACTTTGAGGTGATTCTTGGAAGACGTGAAGATACACACATTCCAGGGGTAGTTGCATGGCTGACGGAGCTGCGAAGAAAAAATGTCATTCCAAGAAAATATGTCCATATCACTTCTGTTGGCGTCACATATGATTCGAAGAAAGGTTCGATTGCGGATATCGTCTCGGATCATTTGGATTTTCAAATGAGTCTGCTTGACGCGGCCGGAGAACTATGGATTGTGCTTGTTGGCGGCGAAATTCATCTAATTGATAAGGTGGCGAGAGCGTTGGGCGCTTTGGCAGAGGGACTCTATTTGGCGCAAGGAGGGCAGCTGAATGGGGCAGGAAAGAAGGCGCGTCAGTCACAACGAGATGAAGGTATGCGTTTGCTCTATGCCGCTGTTGATTTGCCGTTCAGAGAATGGCTCGCACACATTGGCGCTCAGCATGAAGATGACGAGAACACCCGCGCGCAGGAGCAACAGTGTTGGCGTAGTATTGTATTCAGAATTGCGGACAATTTGGGCAGAGAGATGGTACGGGATGCCGGGACGGCTGCATTTACAGGTCGTTGGATTGTGAATGAAATGGCCGAAACGAATGGTCGTTTCTTTACTAAGACGAACGGAGAGCGAAAAAGTGTGTTTTATTCTTCTCCAACGGAATACAACCGCTATTTGAACAACCTGAAGTCCCTGCTAAAGAATGCAGCAGAATGAGGAGGTAGCTGATGAGTGACCAAAAATCGAAGGTGAAAAGCTACGTGCGCAGACGGCTGGAATCGTGGCAGCACGAGCCCAATCCACACCAGATCCGCGCGGATCTGGCAAATTTGCGCCGCGGCATCGGAAAAGCGCCCGGAGACCTGCCGGAGCTCTGGGGGCTGCTGTTTCGGGACTTTCCGGAGGAACTGATGAGCAGCACCGGTGAGCCCACTTGGGCTGAATGGGCGGTGTCGGGCGCGCTGACGCTGTATGCGCTGCATCAGCAGGGCACGCAGCGGTCGATGCAAGCGGACGGTCAGCGGCTGGGCATGGCAATCCGCAAGCTTGCCGGAAACGACACGGATCGGCTCAAAGCAGTGCAGCGGAGATTCAATGCCTTTGCCACTGCGCGGAGCATGCCGGAGTGCCTGCACCACCTGCGTGGACTGATCCAGCTTCTGAGAAGCGAGGACATCCCGCTGGACTATGTGGAGCTGGCCGGAGATTTGTATGAATTCCAGACGCCGGACGGAGCTGCAAGAGTTCGTCTGCGCTGGGGACAGGATTTTTACCGGAATGCGTTCCGGACAGAACAGGGAAAGGATGACGACCATGCATAACAACGAGAGAATTTACGTAGACGTCCATGTACTTCAGACCGTTCCGCCGAGCTGTGTGAACCGTGACGATACCGGCAGTCCGAAGACCGCTGCCTATGGCGGCGTGACGCGCGCCAGAGTGTCCAGTCAGGCGTGGAAGCACGCCATGCGCCTGAAATTCCGGGAGATACTCTCGGCGGGCGATGTCGGCCAGCGGACGAAACTGGTGGTCGATCTCATCGCCGGAAAGATTCTGGAGCTGCAGCCCGATCTCTCTGAGAAAAAGGCGCAGCAGCTGGCGCAGAAGGTGCTGGAGGCAGCCGGCGTGAAGGTCAAAGAAGATAAGGAAAAGCTCAAAACGGGTGCGCTGTTTTTCATCAGCCCCGGTCAGATCCAGGCGCTGGCGGAGATCGCGCTGCAGCCGGAGGACGGTAAGCTCGACAAAGCGGCCTGCCAAGCGGCGCTCAAGACGCTCCCGACGGTGGACTTGGCGCTCTTCGGACGCATGGTTGCCGACGATCCGTGCCTGAATTTCGACGCAACGGCACAGGTCGCGCACGCGATCTCGACGCATGCCGTGGAGAACGAGTATGATTATTTCACTGCTGTCGACGACTGTGCGCCGGAGGACAATGCCGGCGCGGGGCATTTGGGCACGGTGGAATTCAATTCGTCCACGCTGTATCGCTATGCGACCGTGAACGTTGAAGACCTCCGGAAAATGCTCGGTCAAAAGACGCCCGAGGCGGTGCGCGCGTTCGTGGATGCGTTCATTCGCAGTATGCCCACCGGCAAGCAGAATACGTTTGCCAACTGGACGCGGCCGGATGCTGTGTACGTGACCGTGCGCAAGGACCAGCCCATCAATCTGGTCGGCGCGTTTGAAAAACCTGTTCGCGCGGGAAATTCCGGTTATGTGGACGGTTCGATCCGCGCGCTGGTGACTTACGCGCAGGAGACATATGCAGATTTTGCCTCTGCGCCGGCGCTTTCGCTCGCTGTAGGCAGCGGTCTGGAGGCTCTGGCCGAGCCGTGCTCCGTGAATGCGCTTCTGGACGCGTTGGAGGCGTGGCTGCAGGGCGGTGAGGAGCAGCAATGAGTACGCTGCTGTTGCGCTTGGCCGGCCCGATGCAATCTTGGGGGACGGACTCGAAATTCGATGTGCGGCGCACCGGACGTGAGCCGAGCAAGAGCGGCGTGATCGGTCTGGTCGCGGCGGCGCTGGGCATCGCGCGGCAGGATCGCCAAGCGCTGCAGACGCTCAATGGTCTCCGCTTTGGTGTGCGCGTTGACCGCGAGGGTGCGCTGCTGCGTGATTATCATATTGCGCGGACAGCTAAGGACGTAGCTTATGTGACACATCGCTATTATCTCTCGGACGCGGAATTCGTGGCCGGGCTGGAAAGCGACAATCGTGCGCTGCTCGCGCAGATCGCGCAGGCGCTGCAAGCTCCGGCGTTCCCGCTGTATCTTGGTCGCCGCTCCTGTCCGCCGGTCGGCAGAGTATTTTTGAAGATTTCGGATGAGCCGCTGGAGGCGGCGCTGTGCGCCGATGCGCCGCCGGGCGCAACGCGCCTTGTGCTGGACGCTGCGGCAGGTGAGCCGGGCGGGCTTGTGCGCGACGTTCCGCTGTCGTTTGATCCGGCGCGCCGGGAGTATACATACCGCCGCGTGACCGAACGTGTGCTGCATGGTGCGGCGGAGCATGATCCCATGGCGGAATCGGAGGATGCGATATGTACCTGACGCAAATGCTTTTGGATCAGAAAAATCGTCAGACGCTGGCTGCGCTGGCGTCGCCGAGTAAATTTCACGGGGCGATCGAGGCGGCGTTTCCCGGCCCGAGACAGCGAAACCTCTGGCGGATCGACAGCCGCGCCGGTCAGAAATATCTTCTGCTCCTCAGTGAGACACCGCCGGATCTCACGCAGGCTGCGGCTCAGTTTGCGCCGCCGGGTGAGCATTGGCAGACAAAGTCGTATGATCCGCTGCTCACCCGCATTCTGCCGGGCAGCCGCTGGCAGTTTCGCCTGTGTGCAAACCCGACATACAGTGTTCCTGCAGGACCGGGGCAGCGCGGGCGCGTCTGCGCGCACAGTACCACGGAGCATCAGCTTGCTTGGCTGCGAAAGCAGAGCGAAAAGCATGGTTTCGCCTTGCAGGATGATGCGTTCACGGTTACAAACGTGAAGTGGTATCGGTTTAAAAAAGGCGGTACAGGCAGCCGCGTGACCTTCTTGGCTGTTACCTATGAGGGGATCTTGGAGGTTCAAGACCCGGAACGTTTTTGTGCTGCACTCTGCCGCGGAATCGGCTCAGGCAAGGCCTATGGCGCAGGACTCATGACATTGGTCGGGGCAGGGCAGTCGCATGGCTGACCTGCCCGGTATGATCCGCCCGGAGCTTCAGGCGCTGCCGCAGATCGGTGATCGCATGACATTTCTCTACTTTGAGCACTGTGTTTTGAATCGTCAGGACAGCGCCATTACCGTAACGGATGACCGCGGGACGGTCTTTGTGCCCGCCGCAGCGATCAGTGTCCTGCTCCTCGGACCGGGGACAAAGGTGACGCACCGCGCAATGGAGCTCATTGGTGACGCAGGTGTCAGTGTTCTCTGGGTAGGGGAGCACGGCGTGCGCTATTATGCCGGCGGCCGGGCACTGACGCACAAGGCAGGTCTGCTGATCCGGCAGGTCGCCTTGGTCAGCAATACGCGTTTGCGCCTCGGTGTGGTGCGGCAGATGTACAGTATGCGCTTTCCGGGTGAGGATGTGTCCTCATTGACGCTTCAGCAGCTTCGCGGCAGAGAGGGCGCGCGCATTCGCAGTGTCTACCGGCATGCAGCAAAGAAGTGGAATGTTCCGTGGAGCGGTCGGACATATGACCCGGAGAATTTTGACGGCGGCGATGCCGTCAATCAGGCGCTGTCTGCCGGACACGCTTGCCTATACGGCGCGGCGCATGCGGTCATCCAGGCGCTCGGCTGTTCTCCGGGACTGGGGTTTGTCCATACCGGACATGAATGCTCCTTCGTCTATGACATTGCGGATCTGTACAAGGCGGACATTACGATTCCACTGGCGTTTGAACTGGCGGCCACGGTCGACAGCGAAAACATCGGCAGTGAAATGCGCCGTCGAACGCGCGATGCCATGGTTCAGCACCATCTTATGGAGCAGATGGTGCGTGACATCCGAACCCTGCTCTCTGACAGCGGTGAACTGTCTGAGGAAGACAATGCGGTCTATCTTTGGGACGATAGGCGCGGTCAGGTCGCCAATGGCCGCCTGTACGGTGCGGAGGGTGAACCATGATCGTCGTGACGGTGACGGACTGCCCGCCGCGTTTGCGCGGTGACCTGTCAAAATGGCTGCTGGAGATTAATACCGGTGTTTATGTCGGTCAACTGAATCCCCGTGTACGGGAGGAACTGTGGAAACGGATCTGCAAGCATCTTCCCAGAGGACGGGCAACAATGGTGTACTTGGCAAATAACGAGCAGCGGATGTCGTTTCATGTCCATAACACGACGTGGCAGCCCGCTGACTATGAGGGCATCACGCTGATGCGCCGCCCGCTTGCAACGCCGCTGCCGGAAGGGGAGAAGCCGCCGCTGAGCAAGGCGGCAATCATCCAAATGGATCGAAACAAGCAGTCGGCCAAGCAACGTCATGCCAAGCAGCTCGGCTACGTCGTGATCGATGTGGAAACCACAGGACTTGACTGTGACAAGAGTGAAATATTGGAGCTGGGTGCGATCCGTGTGATCGATCATCAGGTCACGGATACGTTTTCGGCACTGGTGCGGCCTGAGCAGCCAATCCCTGCAGAGATTACGACGTTGACTGGCATCACGCAAGATGCGATGTCGGCGCAGGGGACTGCGCTGCAGCCGCTGTTGGAGCAGTTTTGGGCATTTGTCGGTCAAAGCCCTGTGATGGGGCATAATCTGGATTTTGATTTGGCATTTTTGAAAAAGGCGAGTGCCCGCTTCGGGCTTTCCTTGCCGAATGTGCGCATCCGTGACACGCTGAAGCTGGCGCGCAGAAAAGTTCCCGACCTGCCGGATCATCGGCTGGCTACGCTGGCTGCATATTTTGGTATCGAGTATGCGCAGCAGCACCGCGCGCTGCCGGACTGTATCGCAGCGTTTCAGGTCTATGAGAAACTGAATGAAATCTGATGGCAATGGGATCAAAAGTCCTTATTTTTTAAGGCTTTCTTTAGTCTTTTCCCCGCACACGCGGGGGTGATCCTTACGCAGGAGTGGCAGGATAGAACCGGCTTTGCTTTTCCCCGCACACGCGGGGGTGATCCTACACCGGCACACGCTCCGTAGCTGTGGACAAGCTTTTCCCCGCACACGCGGGGGTGATCCTCGCGCGTTCCCCGATATTTCTGCTTCCAATCGCTTTTCCCCGCACACGCGGGGGTGATCCCATAAGACGCCCAGATATAGCCGCCCTTGTCCGCTTTTCCCCGCACACGCGGGGGTGATCCCGACATTGTTATAGTTGGTAATCAACGAATTCACTTTTCCCCGCACACGCGGGGGTGATCCCTCATCCATGACGCCGGGCGACGGGGCCGCGTCCTTTTCCCCGCACACGCGGGGGTGATCCCCTTGACGTGACGATGGACATGCTGCGCACGATCTTTTCCCCGCACATGCGGGGGAACGGAGGCTGCTTCTTCGGTTAACGGAAAAACCCACGGTGCAATTTGCACCGTGGGTTTTCGTATTTTAAGTTCAAAACCGGCTCAACGGCCGCGTTACAGCTTAGTCACGGACGCTGCAACCGCCTGCTTTTGCACGCACTCGATGCCGCAGAGCTCCCGCAGCTTGGCAGCCACCTTCGGCCCTTTGTACAGCCTTGTGTCCTCAAATAGCAGGAACGCCTCCTGTCCGTCCGCAGTCACGTAGCTGATGATGAAGACAATTTTCCGAACCTTCTTTTCCTTTTTGCCGAGACCGCTGAGTGCGCCGACAAAAGCGCCGGTGCTCCCAAACAGCAGCCCACCGGCAAACGCGCGTGCGATGGGGGATTTCTCCTTGAGCTGCAGCTGCGTTTTCGAGCCGTAAAAAATATCGGTGATCTGACTGTAGGCGAGCGTCGCCGTTTTCTTGCTTCCGATGGCATTTTGCAGTTCGAGATGATCAGGGAAGAGCGCGATGTCAACCGCATTGCCTTTCTTGAACTGACCGAGATCTGTCTCTATACTGAAATAATCGCTGATGATGCTGCCTTTTTTACTTTTGAAAAATCCCATAGCTGTGTCTCCGTTCTTTCTCACCTGTATTTTACAGTTTTTTCGCTCGTTCTGCAAGACCTGATGTGAAAAGTGCACCCGATGCCGTCACAGCGGTGTGCATAAATATGCGCCGGACGCGTGCTGTGAAACCGTAACTTGACACGGACGGGATAACGGTATAGAATTTATCATGCTATTTTGGCGTTTTGTACGTATTTGTACGGCGCCGGCATAAAATTGCGATAACGACGACTTTACAAAATAATAAGGAGAACCGACTATGTGTGGAATCGTTGGATATGTCGGCGCGCAGCAGGCTGCGCCGATCCTTCTCGAAGGGCTCCAGAAGCTCGAATACCGCGGTTATGACTCGGCCGGCATCGCCGTGCTCGACGGCAGCACGATCGAACTGGCCAAGGCCTGCGGCGTGATCAAGAACCTTTTTGCCAAAACGCATGACGGTGAGGACCTTCACGGCTACATCGGCCTCGGCCATACGCGCTGGGCAACGCACGGCGCACCGACGGAGGCAAACGCCCACCCGCATGTGAGCAACGATGGCAAGTTCGCCATTGTGCAAAACGGCATCATCGAAAACTTCATGGAGCTGCGCGAGATGCTCAAGGCCAAGGGCTTCGTGTTCCATAGTGAGACGGATACCGAGGTCATTGTGCACCTGCTGGATATGTATTATACCGGCGACGGCAATCTCAAGGACACTGTGCTCAAAACGCTCGGCCGCCTGGAGGGCAGCTACGCGCTCGGCATCCTGTGCGCCGATTGCCCGAATCAGCTTTTCATCGCGCGCAACGGCTGCCCGCTCATCATCGGCGTCGGCGCGGGCGAGAACTTCTTTGCCTCCGATGTCACGGCGCTCGTGTCGCACACGAAGAACGTGATCTATCTTGAAGACGGCGAGCTCGCCGAGGTGCGTGCCAACAGCTACACGGTCTTTGACTGCACCGGCAAGCCAATCGACAAGCCCGTTTCCCGCGTCGCGTGGGACATTGAGGCGGCCGAAAAGGGCGGCTATGAGCACTTCATGCTCAAGGAGATCATGGAGCAGCCGCGCGCCATCAAGTCCACACTTGACCCGCGTGTGAAGGATCACCGCGTCGTGTTTGACGAGCTGAAGATGACCGATGCACAGCTCATGGGCTTCAACAAAATTATGATCACGGCCTGCGGTTCGGCGTTCTATGCCGGTCAGGCGGGCAAATATGCGCTCGAAAAACTCACGCACATCCCGGTCGACGCCGACCTCGCGAGCGAGTTCCGTTACCGCGACCCGATCGTCGACAAGCACACGCTCATGATTATCATCTCGCAGTCTGGCGAGACGGCAGACACCATCGCCGCCATCCGTGAAGCGCAGTCCAAGGGCGCCTATGTGCTCTCGATCGTCAATGTTGTCGGCAGCACGATCGCCCGCATCTCGGACGATGTCATTTACACCTGGGCCGGCCCGGAGATCGCCGTCGCGACCACGAAGGGCTACACCACGCAGGTGTCGGTGCTGTATCTGCTCGCGCTCTATCTGGGTGAGAAGCGCGGCTGCCTGAGCAGGGAAGAGGCCGCGAAACTCACGGACGATCTCATGATCCTGCCGCAGATGGTGCAGCGCGCCATTGACCTCAACCCGCAGATTGCGCAGCTGGCTGAGCGGTATAAAAACAATCCGTCCCTGTTCTTCATCGGCCGCAATGTGGACTACGCTGTCTGCATGGAGGGCTCGCTGAAGCTCAAGGAGATCTCCTACCTGCACTCGGAGGCCTATGCCGCGGGCGAGCTCAAGCATGGCACCATCGCGCTCATTGAGGAAAACCGCCTCGTCATCGCTGTCGCGTGTTACGAGCCGCTGTTTGACAAGACTATGAGCAATGTCAAGGAGGTCAAGGCGCGCGGTGCGCGCGTGCTCGGCGTGGCGCTCGAGGGCAACCGGGCCATTTATTCCGAGGCGGATGATGTCATCCTCGTGCCGCGGATGGATAATCTGTTCGTTGTCCCGGCGGAGATCGTGCCGCTGCAGCTCTTCGCTTACTATGTCGCGAAAGCGAATGGTTGTGCGATCGATAAGCCGAAAAACCTTGCCAAATCCGTTACTGTCGAATAAGGAGAGCGTCATCCATGCCGAATCAGTCTGTCATCGTCCTCGATTTTGGAGGACAGTATAATCAGCTCATTGCGCGCCGTGTGCGCGAGTGCAATGTGTATTGCGAAGTCAAGCCGCACACCATGTCCGTCGACGAGATCCGTGCCTTTGACCCCATCGGCATCATCTTCACCGGCGGCCCGCAGAGCGTGTACGCTGAAGGTTCGCCGCAGGTAGATCCTGAGATCTTCCGGCTCGGAATCCCAATCCTCGGCATCTGCTACGGCTGCCAGCTCATGGCGCAGTATCTCGGCGGGGAAGTGACCGCTGCCGGAAAGGACACCGCACGCGAGTACGGCAAGACGCAGACCTGGTTCGATACCGACTGCCGTCTCTTCCGCGGTCTGCCGGAGCAAAGCATCACGTGGATGAGCCACGGCGACTACATGGCCAAGGTGCCGGAGTCGTTCCGGCTCGTGGCGCACTCGGATGCCTGCCCGACGGTCGGCATCTGCGACGAGGCGCGCGGGTTTTATGGCGTGCAGTTCCACCCGGAGGTCAATCATACCGAGTATGGTCGGGCCATGCTTCGCAACTTCCTCTATGAGGTCTGCGGCGCGACCGGCGAGTGGACGATGGGTGACTTCATGCGCAAGTCCATTGCGGACATCCGCGCCAAGGTCGGCGGCGGCAAGGTGCTGCTGGCCCTTTCCGGCGGCGTGGATTCCTCGGTCGCGGCCGCTCTGCTGGCGGAGGCGGTCGGCAATCAGCTCACGTGCATCTTTGTCGATCACGGTCTGCTGCGCAAGAACGAGGGCGATGAGGTCGAGGCTGCGTTCCAGAACTGGGACATCAACTTCGTGCGCGTCAACGCGGAAGAGCGCTTTCTTACGCGCCTGAAGGACGTCTCCGATCCGGAGACGAAGCGCAAGATCATCGGCGAGGAGTTCATCCGCGTCTTTGAGGAAGAGGGCAAGAAGATCGGCTCGGTCGACTATCTGGCTCAGGGCACGATCTATCCCGACGTGATCGAATCCGGCACGAATGTCGCCGCCGTCATCAAGAGCCACCACAATGTCGGCGGCCTGCCGGACTATGTGGACTTCAAGGAGATTATCGAGCCGCTGCGCCTGCTGTTCAAGGATGAGGTGCGCGCACTCGGCCGCGAGCTTGGCCTGCCGGAGTATCTGGTCATGCGCCAGCCATTCCCGGGCCCGGGTCTGGCCATCCGCTGCCTCGGCGCGGTGTCCAAGGATAAGCTGGACATCCTGCGCGACGCGGACTTCATCTTCCGCGATGAGATCGCCAAGGCGCACCTGGAGCAGACAATGAATCAGTACTTCGCGGTGCTGACGAATATGCGCTCCGTCGGTGTCATGGGCGACGGCCGCACGTATGACTACACGCTCGCGCTGCGCAGCGTCACAACGACGGACTTCATGACCGCCAACTGGACGCGCATTCCGTACGATGTGCTCGACCGCGTCTCTGTGCGCATCGTCAACGAGGTCAAGGGTATTAACCGCATCGTCTACGATATCACCTCCAAACCGCCCGCCACGATCGAGTGGGAATGATTTCAGAGACTCGGAAAAGCCTGATATAACTGGTTTTTTTAGAGGTTAAGGCCATCCGTGGCAACGATTTGGCAACACTTTTTCATTATTCATAAAAAAAGAGCTAACTGATTTTGATTAGTCAGTTAGCTCTTTTTTTGCATCATATTAAACTGTTAGTCCTGCAATTCCTATGGCTGCATTGATTACATCGCTTAAAGTAATGCCTTTAAAAGTATCCTTCAATTTTCCTAATTTTAACTTTTTGGCAATTGGAGCTACCTCATATTCTGAACGGCATTCATTAGTTACAAATTCCATTATTTTTCGTATTTTTGCGTAGTTTGGGTCAAGGTTTTCTTCTAAGTCAATTTTTAGAGATTCACTAAAATGTAATTGGCCGTTGCGATAGTTTACAAGAATTAGTTGAAGTTTGTCTTCATAAGGAGAGCTAAAGTACTCATTAAACTGGTCTTTGATTTCAATGAATGCATCCAGGTCAAAGTATGCTCTTTGAGTATTACCGGGAAATTTAAGTATCGTTTTAGTTAAAGACTCATCACTTGGGGGTAAATATGCACCATATCCAGCCCAAAACACATCAAAGTACTTTCTAGTATTGCGGTGCCAATACTGATAGTTTTGCTCAACTATGTCCTTTGTCACGCCTAAATCGTATCGTGCCATCATAATGCCAACAACACATTGTTCATCATGGGCATAGCGTTCGCGGACTTCTTCGTGAAGCCTTGTTAGTGTTAAAGCCTCTACCATCTAAGAGCACTCCTTATAGTTATTTTTCATCTTTTAAAGCTTCCACCATGATATTGCTGAGTTCTTGCGATAGCGTCTTTGTCTTCTTTTGAGTCCTATCAAACTCCGGATAGTGGTAGCGCCACTTGTCGTAATCTTCTTTGGAAATTTCGCCCGCCTCCAGCATGGTAGCGGCCTGTTGCCAGGAACAGAGCATCTCATGCAGCCGGGCGGCGTCCTTGCTCTTCCGCACATCAACCTTCAAGCAGACTTCTCCATCCATCTCGCTGATCTTGAGCCCGTAGTTGTCCTCCAGGGTAAACAGGGTGTGCATGAGCCCTACATAGGAGTCTATGTCCGGGACAGAGAGTGCATGGGGTGAGACATCCAGTACCTGGGCCAGGGCGGCAGTCAGGTCTGCTTTAGGGGTTCTTGACCCTGTTTCGTACTGCGCGAGGCGCACATCGGCAGACTTCTCCGGGAAGCCCAGCGCCATACCGAGATATTTTTGTGTCATCCCCCGCAGGAGACGGAAAAAGTGAATCCGTTCGCCAATCGCCATATCATACACTCCAATCGTTGGTTGTCTTTAAGAAAAGCGTAGCAGAAATGCTTAGTAAAGTCAAGGGAATACTAAATAATTTTATTTAATTTATTTTGCGTACTCCGATTGACATAAGCTATTATGCTTAGTATAATGGCAATAGACTAAGCATAATAGCTTAGAACCAATAAATAAAAAAGAACTGCCGCAAACGCTGGTTATACATCCGGGAAGAAAGTGGCGGACGAAAGTGAGGAGGCATTTATGGAACACAACATCCATCCGAAGCAGTCATCAACGAAGAAAGGAAGGTATTTTCAATGCAGGCACAAAACTTTATGCGCGTGGAGGAAGTGGCCCAGGAGCTGGGCATCTCCAAGTCCCACGCCTACAAGGTGATCCACAAGCTCAACGCCGAACTCCGGGAGAAGGGCTATCTGACCATCTCCGGGCGGGTCAACCGAAACTTTTTCATGGAGAAGTTTTGCTACGGCAAAACGGAAAAGGAGGGCTAATCATGGCAGTCTACAAGGAAGAAAAGACCAACACCTGGCGGGCGGTCTACCGCTACACCGATTGGAACGGCGAGCGCAAGCAGACCCAGAAGCGGGGCTTCAAGACCAAACGGGAGGCACAGGCCTGGGAGCGCGAACAGCTCAACAAGACCAGCGCTGATCTGGACATGACCTTCAGGAGCTTTGTGGACCTCTACACAGCGGATATGAAAACCCGGCTCAAGGAAAACACCTGGGCCACCAAGGATCACATTATCCGTACCAAGCTGCTGCCCTACTTCGGCAGGCTGAAAATGTGCAACATCACTGCCCAGCAGATCATCACCTGGCAGAATGAGATGCTGAACCGCAAAGACGAGAACGGTAAGCCCTACTCGCCTGTGTATCTCAAGACGGTTCATAACCAGCTCAGCGCCATCTTCAACCACGCGGTTCGGTACTACAACCTCCGAGAGAATCCCTGCAAGAAGGCAGGCAGCATGGGCAAGAAGAAAAACCGGGAGATGATGTTCTGGACCAAGGAACAGTACCTGAAATTTGCCGATGTGATGATGGATAAACCGCTGTCTTTCTACGCCTTCGAGATGCTCTATTGGTGCGGTATCCGGGAGGGGGAGCTGCTGGCCCTGACCCCGGCGGACTTTGACTTCGAGAAGTGTACCGTTACCATCAACAAGTCCTATCAGCGGCTGAACGGCCAGGACTTGATTACCACCCCCAAGACGGAAAAGAGCAATCGGGTCATTACCATGCCGCAGTTTCTGGCCGAGGAAATCCAGGATTACATCAAGATGCTTTACGGCATCGGGCCGGATGACCGGATGTTTACCGTCACCAAGAGCTATCTCCACCGGGAGATGGACCGGGGAGCCAAAGAAGCCGGGGTGCCGCGCATCAGAATCCACGATATTCGTCATAGCGCGGTATCGCTTCTGATTGACATGGGATTCTCTGCCACGGCCATCGCGGACCGGGTGGGCCATGAGAGCATTGACATCACCTACAATTATGCGCACCTGTTTCCGTCCAAGCAGGCGGAAATGGCGGATAAATTAAACATGGAAAGGGGCAATTAAAAATGTCAGCAAAGAATTTGGACAAGCACAACCGTTGGAGGAACAAGACCGTGGCTTTTCGGGTCTCCCCGGAAGAGGATACCCAGATCGAGACGGCGGTGAAGCTCACCGGCTTGACCAAGCAGGATTACATCATCCGGCGGCTGCTTTGCCGGGATGTGGTGGTCCAGGGCAATCCCAGAGTTTACAAGGCCCTGCGGGACCAGCTGGCCGCCGTACTGGACGAGCTGCGCCGGATTGAGGCCGGGCAGGGCGTAAACGATGAGCTGCTGGACACCATCCAGATGATCGCAACCATTATGAACGGGATGCAGGAGGACTTTGCCTATGACCGATGAGATAAAGAAAATGACCGCCCATAGTTCATCTGTTGGCGCAGATGATGGGCAGTCAATCTCTCAAAATTCCAAGACCACTATACCAGATTCAGACGAAAAAAGCAATTCCCCCGAAAGAGATTTGGAGGAACTTTACCGGAAAATGCGCCGCATGAGTGACCCGGCCTATCTGCATACTGTGACCCTGGACGAGCTGATGGACAATGTGTTCGAGGGCAAGTCTGCGGTGATTGAGAACCTGCTCTATACAGGAGCGTACATCCTTGCCGGAGCGCCCAAAATCGGCAAGTCTTTCCTGGTGGCGCAAATCGCCCACCATATCAGTACCGGTCAGGATTTGTGGGGCTACAAGGTCCACCAGGGAACCGTCCTTTATCTTGCTCTGGAAGATGACGAGAGCCGTTTGCAGCGCCGGATGTTCCGTATGTTTGGTGTAGAGGGAACAAGCTCCCTGCATTTTGCCACCAACGCTAAAATGATCGGCAGCGGCCTGGATGAACAACTGGAAAAGTTCGTCCGGGAACATAGTGATACCAAGCTGATTATCGTGGATACCCTGCAAAAAGTTCGGGAAGCGGTGAGCGACAGTTACAGTTACTCCAGCGACTATGAGGTAATCGGCAGACTGAAACAATTTGCTGACCGTTATGGTGTCTGCGCCCTGATCGTCCACCACACCAGAAAGCAGCCTGCGGGAGACAGCTTTGAGATGATTTCCGGCACTACGGGCTTGCTGGGCTGTGCAGATGGAGCGCTCCTGATGCAGAAGGAAAAGCGGACGGATAGTAAGGCAACCTTGGAGGTTGTGGGCAGAGACCAGCCGGATCAGCGGCTGTATCTAAGCAAGGACCAAGAGAGCCTAGTCTGGGGGCTCGACCATGCAGAGAATGAGCTTTGGAAGCAACCCCCAGATCCGGTACTGGAAGCCGTGGCAAAGATCGTATCTGCTGACAACCGGGAATGGGAAGGCAGCCCCACCGAGCTGGCCCAAGCGATTCAAACAGACATGGCGGTGAACCGGCTTACCAAGCATCTGAATGTGAATGCCAGCCGCCTATTGGAAGAACATCAGGTGAAGTACGAGAACAAAACCAAGCACGCCGGGCGGCGTATCCGGCTGACCTACATGGTGGTGGAAGCCCCCGCGTTTGAAGTAATCGAGTAAAGCGCGACGCTCGCAACGGTCGCGACGGTGTTTTGAGGGGTACTCCCAGCACCGTTGCGACCGTCGTAACCGTCGCGGAACGGAAAATCTGGGGTGGCATTTTACCACCCCATCTTCCAAGGGAAGCCCTATTTTAGGGAGTACCATATTAGCAAAAGGGGTGAGCGATTCACGCACCCCTATGCTCCGAAACGGGGCACTGGGCACAGACAAAAAAGCGTTCGGAGAACGCGCAGCCACAGAATGAAATTCTGTGTTCAAAAGGGGCTTGGGGGCGTTGCCCTCAACAAGCAGACGGCAGGAAATGTGAGTGTGTATGAACACTCGCATTGCTTGCCGGATTTGTGTGTGGCTATCCACACGCATTGCTTGCCGGTAACTAAAATAACCGAAACGGCCCTTGTACCGCTACGGAAAACCAACTGAAATTAAGTATTGGGAGGTAACGACTATGAGAAAGGTTTTGTCCTGTGAGTTCAACCTGGACACCGCCTGCGTGGAGCTGCGCCTGGATGACGGGACGCTGCTCTCCATCGACTGCACCGCCGTGGAGAACGAGGTGGCAAACAGTATGTACCAGCGGTCAGAGCTGGACTGGCTAATCTACAACGATCCGCTGTCCTATGCCGAACTGATTTTGAATGGTGAGCCAGAACTATATTTGAAAGCCGTGACAGAGTATGAATCTTTAGATAAAAGCTGAGATTCAGGCCGTCATCCCAAACACTATTCTAAACTTCAATGCCGTGGAGTGTATATAATTACAGCTGTACATATTGACAATGTTTGCTATAATAAAATATAAGGAGGATGATCTAAATGGATGGGCCTTGTGACTATGGACATTTTGATATTGTCCTTGCGGATTTTCTGAAGCAAAATAGCATTAGCAAAAATCAGCTTTCAGAAAAAGCTAATTTGCAAAGAACACAACTGAACTCGTATTGTAAAAACAATATTAAGCGACCAGATCTTGATGTCCTTGCACGAATTTGCTATGCGTTGAATTGTGAGTTGTCGGACATTATTCGATATGTCCACCCGAATGAAAGAAATGGAGAGAAGGGCAATGGCTGATACAAAAGTAATTGTTATCCCGGAAGGGAAAATATGTGACTACATAGATGGAAAATTTCGTAATGACACACCTGAAGAATATGTGCGTCAAACTGTCGAAAAGCGGTTAGTAAATGAACACAAATATTTTCCAGAACAAATTCGAGTAGAGTACACGCTACAGTTGGGCTCTAGAAAGCCTAGAGCTGATATTGTTATTTTTGAGTCTAAAGACACCGCACAGACCCAGGAAAATATCAAGATCATTATTGAGTGCAAAAAAGAAACTGTAGATGCAAGAAACGCTAAGGATGGCGTTGAACAATTAAAATCTTACATGTCCGCATGTCCTAACTGTGAGTGGGGCATGTGGACAAACGGCAGACAAAAAGAAGTTTTTCGGAAATATGTAAATGATAAAGGTCAGATTGACTTTATGGATTACAATGATATTCCGTCTGCCGATGGGAATTTGGAAGATATCAATCGTCCGAGTCGTGCGTCTCTTAAAAACGCATATGATGATAACCTTTTGTTCACCTTCAAGACCTGCCATAATCATATTTATGTTAATGATGGTATGCAAAAGCAACCCGCTTTTTTTGAACTATTGAAGGTTATCTTTTGCAAAATTGAAGATGAACGAAACATTCCGAAGCCACTTGAGTTTTATGCTACATCGGAAGAACGTTCGAATCCTGATGGTCAGCTTACAGTTAAAAAAAGAATTTCCAAAATTTTTGAAAGAGTAAAAAACAAGAAAAAATATCGGTTGATCTTTGACACAAACGATGAAATCAAGCTTTCGCCTCGGAGTTTGGCATATATTGTGAGTGAGCTTCAAAAGTACAGCTTACTTCATACTAATATTGACATTAAGGGCAAAGCCTACGAAGAAATTGTCGGCGCTAACTTGCGTGGAGATCGAGGAGAATTCTTTACCCCACGTAATGTTATGATTACTTCCTATTAGGAACACTGTAAATACAAGGCTTTTCGGAGCCTACAAACCAGAAAAAATAATATTTGATCTATCACATTACGCAAAAAGCCGTCCGGCATGAAAAACGGGCGGCTTTTTTGCGTGGATAGACGGAAAGGAGGCACAAAAATAACTACAAAATTTTAGCGTTCAAATTTGTGCAACTTTAACGAAAAGGAGGATCGTAAATGGCCGATGAAAAATTGAATACGGGCCCTGCGGAGAATACTTCCCCGGAGGCCGCCGAGCCTATCGCCACACCTGAACAGGCCGCAGTATCTGAGCCCCGGCAGGAACAGAACGGGTCTGCCATACCTGAGCTCGGCGATGTGGTTGTGTCCTTTGACAAAATCAATGAGCTTATGGCAGAAAAAAGACAGAACGCCCGTGCTGAAGTCGAAAAGGCGGAAACTCCCGAAACGCCGGAGGCGGCAGCCCCCGGAGAAACACCGCAGCCCGCCAAAACAGAGGAACCGAAAAAGCCGCGCCGTGGCCGTCCGCCGAAAGCAGAAAAGGCCGCGACTGAAAATCAGAAATCGGAGAAATCGGCTGGGGCCCGCAAGGGCCGCCCACCCAAGGCGGATAAGGCGGCCCCTGACAAGCCCAAGCCGTCCAAACGAGACAAAGTGTCCCGAAGCGATGGAAAGGCCCCGGATGCCAAGGAGCCCATTAAGCCCGCACAGGATACGGCACTGAAGGAAACTGCTGCTGTGGAACAGACGGCTCCCGAGCCGACTACACCGCCCCGCCCGGTTGAGGAAGGCAAGCTGGTTTATCTGAAACTTTCCGAGGTTCATCCGTTTCACACATTCCGTCCGCACCCCTTTAAGGTACGGGACGATGCGAAGATGCAGGAAATCGTTGCTTCTATCCGCGTAAACGGTGTAATGGTTCCCGGTCTTGCCCGCCCGGAGAAAGACGGAAACGGCTATGAAATTGTAGCGGGCCATCGCCGTACCCACGGCAGTGAACTGGCGGGGCTGGAGGAAATGCCCTTTATTGTCCGTGAAATGACCGACCACGAAGCGGTGCAGGCCATGAAGGACAGCAACAAACAGCGTGACGGGATGTTGCCCAGCGAATTGGCCGCGCTGCTGGAGCTTGAGGTTGAGGACATCAAGCATCAGGGTGGGCGGCTGAAAGGCGTTGCGGAAGGCGATGTCGGGAAACGCTCGGTTGAGATTGTGGGCGAGGCGCATGAAATGAACTATAAAAAGGTCATGCGCTACTTGCGGCTCAACTCCCTTGTGCCGGAGCTTCTGGATAAGGTAGACGATAAAAAGATGGGCTTCATGCCTGCCGTGGAGCTGTCCTACATCAA
>ENA-ORLW01000291-ORLW01000291.1-human-gut-metagenome-genome-assembly--contig:-NODE-291-length-75824-cov-19.378906_pt1 | contig 75824 bp, 51 predicted proteins | sample MGYA00243017_ERZ508829 | MGnify/ENA primary metagenome ERZ508829 (study PRJEB26277, sample SAMN04329776) | human gut metagenome | biome: human-associated habitat | host: Homo sapiens | place: USA...
AAACTTAACTTTTCAACCCCAGTCGCTGAATTCTTCAAATTTATTGGTTAATTTTGCACTTGCAGGTAGAATCTGCCATCAGCCGCCCTTCAGCCGCCTTTCAAAAAAGTGCAGTCGCCCACCTACACTACGGGCAAAAATCAACGGTGCGACGCCCCGGAGGTGTAAAATTGTCCGAAAAATGTGAAAGAACGTTTCGCCGCCTCACTTTTCGCTCCAACTATGGCGGTGAGGTGCGGAAATTTTTGTAACTTCGCGGCGTGAAAAAGCCATGTCGCTCAATGATTCCTATAATAAGGAAACGAACTGCATAGCCAAAATAAGAAAAAGAAAACAATCAAATTCGTATAAACCCACGATTACAAACGTTATGAGCAAAGAAAAGAAATTCTTGACATGCGACGGTAATCAGGCAGCCGCCCACGTGAGCTACATGTTCAGCGAAGTGGCAGCCATCTACCCCATCACTCCGTCGTCGACGATGGCGGAATATGTCGATGAATGGTCGGCCGCCGGACGCAAGAACATCTTCGGTGAGACTGTACTGGTACAGGAAATGCAGTCCGAAGGCGGCGCCGCCGGTGCCGTGCACGGTTCTCTCCAGGCCGGTGCCCTCACCACCACTTACACCGCTTCGCAGGGTCTGCTGCTGATGATTCCGAATATGTACAAGATTGCAGGCGAGCTTCTGCCTACTGTCTTCCATGTATCGGCACGAACCATCGCTTCCCACGCCCTCTCTATCTTCGGCGACCACCAGGACGTTATGTCGGTCCGCCAGACCGGTTTCGCCATGCTGGCCGAAGGTTCCGTCCAGGAGGTTATGGACCTGGCCGGCGTTGCTCACCTCGCTACCCTGACTGCCAGTGTGCCTTTCGTGAATTTCTTCGACGGTTTCCGCACCTCCCACGAAATTCAGAAAATCGAGGCTCTCGAGATTGAAGACCTCGAGCCCCTGCTCGACCGCAAGGCTCTGGCCGACTTCCGCGCACGCGCTCTGACTCCCCAGAAACCCGTGGCTCGCGGCATGGCCGAAAACGGCGACGTTTTCTTCCAGCACCGCGAAGCTTGCAACAAGCACTATGAGGCCGTTCCCGAAATCGTCGAGGACTATATGGCCAAAATCAGCGCCATCACCGGCCGCGAATACCACCTCTTCAACTACTATGGCGCTGAAGATGCCGACCGCGTCATCATCGCCATGGGTTCCGTCACCCAGGCCATCCAGGAGGCCATCGACAGCCTGCTCGCCAAGGGCGAAAAGGTCGGTCTGGTGGCTGTGCACCTATTCCGCCCCTTCTCCACCAAGCACCTGCTGGCCGCTGTGCCCGCCACCGCCAAGCGCATCGCTGTGCTCGACCGCACCAAGGAGCCCGGCGCAAACGGCGAGCCCCTCTATCTGGACGTGAAGGAGGCCTTCTATGGCCGCGAGAACGCCCCCGTCATCGTGGGCGGCCGCTATGGTCTTGCTTCGAAGGACACCACTCCCTCGCAGATTATCTCGGTGTTCGAAAACCTCGCTCTGCCGATGCCCAAGGACAAATTCACCCTCGGCATCGTCGACGACGTTACCTTCACCTCCCTGCCCATGCTCCCCGAAGTTGCTCTGGGCGACCCCTCCACCTTCGAGGCTAAGTTCTACGGTCTTGGCGCCGACGGTACTGTGGGTGCAAACAAGAACTCGGTGAAGATTATCGGCGACAACACTAACAAGTACTGCCAGGCTTACTTTGCCTACGACTCCAAGAAGAGCGGCGGTTTCACCTGCTCGCACCTCCGCTTCGGCGACAAGCCCATCCGCTCCACTTATCTGGTGAACACCCCCAACTTCGTGGCCAATCACGTGCAGGCATATCTTAATATGTACGATACCACCCGCGGTCTGCGCGACGGCGGCATCTACCTGCTCAATACCATCTGGGAAGGCGAGGAGCTGGCCAAAAACCTCCCCAACCACGTCAAGAAGTACTTCGCCGAGCACAATATCACCGTTTACTACATCAACGCCACCCGCATCGCTCAGGAAATCGGTCTGGGCAACCGAACCAACACCATTCTCCAGAGCGCTTTCTTCCGCATCACCGGCGTTATCCCCGTTGACCTCGCTATCGAGCAGATGAAGAAATTCATCGTCAAGAGCTACGGCAAGAAGGGTCAGGATGTGGTCGACAAGAACTATGCTGCCGTTGACCGCGGCGGCGAATACCATCAGCTCGCCGTTGATCCCGCCTGGGCTCAGCTCCCCGAAGTTGCTCCCGCCGAGAACAACGACCCCGAGTTCATCAACAAGATCGTTCGCCCCATCAATGCTCAGAACGGCGACCTCCTCAAGGTTTCCGACTTCGAGGCCAACCCCGACGGCACCTGGCAGCAGGGAACCGCCCGCTACGAGAAGCGCGGCGTGGCTGCCTTCGTTCCCGAATGGCTCGAAGAAAACTGTATCCAGTGCAACAAATGCGCCTTCGTCTGCCCCCACGCTTCCATCCGTCCCTTCCTGCTGGACGAGAAGGAAACGGCAGCCGCTCCCTTTGGCGAAGCCGGCACTATCCCCGCCATGGGTCCGGCCTTCAAGGGTCTGCGCTTCATCCAGGCTGTCGACGTGCTCGACTGCCTCGGCTGCGGCAACTGCGTTGAGGTTTGCCCCGGCAAGAAGGGCGTGAAGGCTCTCGAAATGAAGCCTCTCCAGTCTCAGCTCGAGGTGCAGAAGGATTGGGACTACTGCGTGGACAAGGTTGCTTCCAAGCAGAACCTCGTCGACGTGAAGCTCAACCCCAAGAACAGCCAGTTCGCCACTCCTCTGTTCGAGTTCTCCGGCGCTTGCTCCGGCTGCGGCGAAACTCCCTACGTCAAGCTCATCTCCCAGCTCTTCGGCGACCACGAAATGGTGGCCAACGCTACCGGCTGCTCCTCCATCTACTCCGGCTCGGTACCCTCGACGCCCTACACCGTCAACGCCGCCGGCCACGGTCCCGCATGGGCCAACTCTCTCTTCGAGGACTTCGCCGAGTTCGGCCTGGGCATGAAGATTGCCACCGAGAAGATTCGCGCACGCCTCACCCAGCTCATGAAGGACGCCATCGAGTGCCCCAAGTGCTGCCAGGACATCAAAGACCTCGCCGCAAAGTGGCTCGAGGCTCCCGAAAACCCCGCAAGCACCCGCGAGGTATACGAGAAGCTCATTCCCGCTTGCGAGGCCTGCGGCTGCGACACCTGCAAGGCTATCGTTGAGCTCAAGGGCTTCATCGTGGCCCGCAGCCAGTGGATTATTGCCGGCGACGGTGCCGCTTACGACATCGGCTTCGGCGGTCTTGACCACGTGCTCGCTTCCGGCAAGAACGTCAACGTGCTCGTTCTCGACACTGAGGTCTACTCCAACACCGGCGGACAGTCGTCGAAGGCTACTCCTATCGGCGCTATCGCCAAATTCGCTTCGTCCGGCAAGCGCATCCGCAAGAAAGACCTCGGCCTCATCGCCACTACCTACGGCTACGTATACGTTGCCCAGGTTGCTATGGGCGCCGACCAGGCCCAGACCCTCAAGGCTATCCGCGAGGCTGAGGCTTACGACGGTCCTTCGCTGATCATCGCCTACAGCCCCTGTATCTCCCACGGCCTCAAGGCCGGTATGGGCCATGCCCAGGCTGAGGAAGCGGCTGCTGTGGCTTGCGGCTACTGGCACCTGTGGCGCTACAACCCCGATGCCGAGCTCCAGGGCAAGAATCCTTTCACCCTCGACAGCAAGCAGCCCGACTGGGACAAGTTCCAGAACTTCCTCCTGGGCGAGGTTCGCTACGCCGCCGTGCAGAAGCAGTATCCCGCCGAGGCTGCCGAACTCTTCAACGCCGCCAAGGAAAACGCCCAGTGGCGCTACAACAACTACGTCCGCCTCTCCAAGCAGCAGTGGGGCGTAGATCCCGAAGTCTCCGCCGTAGAAAAGTCTAACGAACAGGCTTAATACGGGTCCGATACACCTCATCAGAGGCCGCGCCGCACGTCGGTGCGGCCTCTTTCTCTTCAGTAAGCTCCAAAACAAATCTCCTTCCGGCAATGTTTATGAAAAGCAATATCTTTCTAACCCTTTTCGCACTGTTAACAGCTTTTGCCATGCAGTCTCAAAACATATCTCTTCCCACCCCGCAGACCACCGGAGGTCTCCCCGTGAATCAGGCGCTCGCCGAACGCCGCTCAACCCGCGAATTTTCCTCGCGTCCCCTGCCGATGCAGACGGTAGCCGACATGCTGTGGGCGACCTGCGGCATCAACCGCCCCGCCGACGCTCACCGAACAAACCCTACGGCCATGAACTGGCAGGAGGTCGACGCCTATCTCTTCACAACCGACGGCGTCTATCGCTACGATTTCACCACCAACGAGCTGGTGCCCGTCGTTTCCGGCAATAAGCTCTCCCTGCTGGCCGGTACTGCCCAATTCAGCCAGGACTATGTGCTGGAGGCGCCCGCCGCCGTCCTGCTCACCGTCGACACCGCCAAGGTTATGCCCGGCGAGCAAGGTCTCTATATGGCCCTGGTCGACGCCGGAATAGCCAACGAGAATCTTAACCTGTTCTGCGCCGGAAACGGGCTGGTTACGGTGCCCCGAGCTACTATGGACGTGGCCGGCCTGCGCGCCGCCCTCAATCTGCCGGAAACCGTAATCCCGGTAATCAACAATCCCGTAGGCTTCCCTAAATAATTATAAGCACCATACATAGCGGGTAATCCGTACATCGCCGTCCGGATTACCCCTTTTTAGACCCCATCCCATAAAATATCTTAAGCGTGAGGGTCGCAGCCTTGGAGCGATTTTTGTCCTGAGCCGAAGGAGCGATGCCGTAGCATCGTGACTGAGGCGAAGGGCAAAAAGCGCCCTAGGATGCGAAGGCGATGGTAATTTCTTCCCTATAGTTGGCTGCAATTAAGCATGATGCACATTTTGTTGGGCCTGTTCCTCGTAGACAGCGCTGATGATTATCCAATCGCAGAAACACACCCGGCCAAGGCTATGGCAAATTTACGCATTTCCATAGAATCTTGATTTTTAAGCACTTTTTTAGTTACCATCGCCTCGGTTCTCGCTGGTGAATTTTGCATGCTTCATCAGTCACGATGCTACGGCATCGCTCCTTCTTCAGCATGCAAAATTCCCTCAGCGATAACCGCCCTCACGCTTAAGATATTTTATGGGATGGGGTCTTACGTCCAATTGGCTCTATTAAGGGATTTTTTTGTAACTTTGCATCCGTGGGCGTTTTTTCCGCCGCGCCTCTTTTAAATCATGGAACTTCAAAGCACTCTCAACGCATATCTTGCCCAGGCTGTGCGCAGCAACTGGGATCGGCCGTGCCTCACCAACCTCGGTGGCACAACCTACCGCTACAGCGACGTAGGCCGCAAAATCGCCAAACTCCACATTGCCTTCAAGGAAGTCGGACTCAAGCAGGGCGACAAAATTGCCTTCTGCGGCCGAAACAGCGCCGAGTTGTGCATCGCCATGCTGGCAAGCATCACCTACGGCACCGTCACCGTGCCCATCCTGCATGAGTTCAAGTCGGATACCATCCACCACCTCATATGCCACAGCGACTCCAAGATTCTCTTCACCGACGCCTCCACATGGGCCGAGCTGGAGCCGGAATCCATGCCCCAGATTGAGGGGGCCGTGCTCATCACCGACTACTCCCTGCTCTACTCTCGCTCCAAGCGGCTCACCCACGCCCGACAAAATCTCAACCGCCTCTTCGGCGACGAATACCCGGAGCGTTTCTCAAAAGACAACATAGAGTATGTTCAGCCCCCGCAGGACAATATAGCCATCATTAACTATACTTCCGGCTCTACCGGCTTCTCCAAAGGCGTTATGCTGAGCTACCGCGCACTGTGGAGCAATCTGGAGTACTGCATCACCGGTCTCGATTTCCTCAAACCCGGCGACAATATGCTCTCCATGCTTCCTCTGGCCCATATGTTCGGCCTGATGGTGGAGCTCATCCACACTTTCGCAAAGGGCTGCCACATCTACCTGCTCAACCGGACTCCTTCGCCGGCGGTGCTGATGTCGGCCTTCGCGGAGGTCAAGCCCAAGCTGGTGGTGGCCGTGCCTCTGATCATCGAGAAGATGGTCAAATCGAAGGTTTTCCCGGTGCTCCGTCGCCCTGCCATGCGCCTGCTGCTCCATCTGCCTGTGGTCGACACCAAGCTGCTCGACAAGGTCAAGGGGCGCCTCGAAGCTGCTTTCGGTGGTAATATGCGCCAGCTCATCATCGGCGGGGCCGGCCTCAACGAGGACGTCGAGGACTTCCTCCGTCGCATCAAGTTCCCCTATACTGTGGGCTACGGTATGACCGAGTGTGGCCCGCTGATTTGCTATGCCCCCTGGGACGTTAACCGAAAGGCTTCCTGCGGACGGGCTGTCGACCGTATGGAGCTGCGCGTCGACTCCCCCGACCCTGCCGTCACTCCCGGTATACTCTGGGTGCGGGGCGACAACGTGATGGACGGTTACTACAAAAATCCGGAAGCCACCCAGGCCGTCTTCAAGGACGGCTGGATGAATACCGGCGACATCTGCCAGCTCGACGCCGACGGCTTCCTTTATATCCGCGGTCGCGACAAGAACATGATTCTCGGCCCCTCCGGCCAGAATATCTATCCCGAAGAGATTGAGCAGAAGCTGAACAACTTGCCCTACGTTGCTGAGAGTGTGGTGGTTGAGCGCGATGGCAAACTCGTTGCCCTGGTGCACCCCGACTATGAGTCGACCCACGCCCAGAAAATCAGCGATGCCGAAATAAAGAACATCATGACTCAGAACATCGCCCAACTCAACAAAGAGATTCCGGCCTATTCCCAGGTTTCGGGCTTCGAGATTCGGGCCGAGGAGTTCGAAAAGACACCCAAGAAGTCTATCAAGCGCTATCTCTACACTAAATGACCAGGTCGGACGACTCTATGGCTGCAACTGAAGATATCAAGCTGGTCCGGGAAGCTTTGGAGCGTGTACTCGACGGCAAGAGGCTTTCCGACGAGGAGCTCTTCGCCCTGGCCGATGTCGAATCGGCCGAGGGGCGCCGTGCCCTGCGCGATGGCGCCGCTGAGATTACGCGCCGCTTCGCCTCGGGCAATTTCGACATGTGCTCTATTGTCAACGCCCGCTCCGGTCTGTGCTCGGAGGACTGCAAATGGTGCGCACAGTCGTGCAAATACTCTACCGGCTGCGAAATCTACGCCCTCGTCGACCCCGACGAAGCTCACTCCGTAGCCGCTTACAACGCCGCCAATGGCGTAGGCCGTTTTTCGATGGTTGCCAGCGGTAGAGCTGTCAAAGGTCGTCCTTTGGAAGTGATGGCCGACCTGCTGGCCGATATACGCTCGCGCCACGGCATCAGCACTTGCGCCTCGCTCGGCCTGATAGGTCCGAAAGAGATGGACGCTCTGCGCAAGGCTGGCGTGCGCCGTTATCACTGCAATATGGAGACGGCACCTTCGTTTTTCCCGTCGCTCTGCACCTCCCACACCCAGCACGACAAGCTCACCACCGTGCGGGCCGCTCAGGAGGCCGGCCTTGAGGTCTGTTCAGGGGGCATTATCGGCATGGGCGAATCGCGCCGACAGCGTATGGAACTGGCTGTCTTTCTTCGCGAGGTAAATCCGGTGTCCATTCCGATAAACATTCTTTCGCCCATCCCCGGCACACCTCTCGAATCCACGCCTCTGATAAGCGAGGACGAAATCATCGATGCGGTGGCTTTCTTCCGCTTCGCTCATCCGTCGCTTCAGCTCCGACTGGCGGGCGGACGCGCGAGGGTGTCGCGCAAGGGGCTGCTGGAAATGCTGCGTGTGGGCATCAACGGCGCCATCGTTGGCGATCTTCTCACCACGCTGGGATCCACAATAGCGCAGGACAAGGAAATGGCCGCACAAGCCGGCTATTCCTGCAATTGCGTTGGTAATAACTGAGTTATGGAGCAACTTTCGAAGGCGGCAATTAAAAAGATTCAAAGCCTCGACCAAGCCAAGGGCCGACGCAAACTCGGTCTCTTCCTCGCCGAGGGCACCAAATGCGTGCTCACTATGGCGCAGAAGTTTAAGGCGGTCCGTGTTTTCGCCCGCGCCGAATGGCTCCAGGAGAATGAGGCACCCGCCGGCGCCGACCTTACGGTATGCTCCGGAACGGATCTCCGCGAGATTTCCCATCTCAATACCCTCCCGCCCGTGGCGGCCCTTTTTGAGCTTCCGAAGGAGGCAGCGGATTTGCCCGATGCAGCAGGCGAGTTTGTCGTAGCCCTCGACTGCGTGCAGGACCCCGGCAACCTCGGAACCATAATCCGCAGCTGCGACTGGATGGGTATCAGGCATATAGTGGCCTCTAACGATACCGTCGACGCCTTCAACCCCAAGACCGTGCAGGCTTCTATGGGATCGCTGGCAAACGTGACTGTGCACTACACTGCTCTGCCCGAGTATCTTGCCGCCGTCAAGGCGCCCGTCTACGGCACTTTCCTGGGCGGCGAGGATGCTTTTACGATGGACTTCGGCCGCAATGGTGTGCTCGTGATGGGAAACGAAGGCAATGGCATCCGACCCGAAGTGGAGACTTTTGTCGGGCGCCGCATCACAATTCCCGCCGCACCCTCCACGGTCGCCGAAAGTCTCAACGTAGCCACCGCCACCGCTATGCTACTCGCAATCAGGCAGAAAAGTATCTCAACCATTTAACTGCAACTTATCATGGCAAAAAACCACGAAAAAACGGTCTGGTTCTGCACAAACTGCGGGGCCGACTCTCCCAAATGGACCGGCCGCTGCCCCGCTTGCGGCGAGTGGAACTCTATGGTTGAAGAAAAGGTGCAGCCGTCGTCCGGCCTCCGCGCAGCCTCCCCGCGCAGCGTAAAGGCAACCCCCAAGCCGGTAAACGAGATAGAAACCTCCGACGAGCCCCGATACACGATGCCATCCGGCGAGCTCAACCGTGTGCTCGGCGGCGGTCTCGTCAAAGGTTCGATAGTGCTCATCGGCGGCGAGCCCGGAATAGGCAAGAGTACTCTGCTGCTCCAGAATCTTCTGGCAATCCGCTCGCGCAAAATTCTGTATGTCAGCGGTGAAGAAAGCGCAACTCAGCTCAAACTGCGCGCCGACCGCATCGGACGAGGCAGCGATAACCTCTATATAGTCTGCGAAACTTCGCTCGAAAACATCTTCCGCCATATCGAGGATGTCACACCCGAAATTCTGGTTGTTGACTCCATTCAGACCATAGCCACCGAGACCCTCGACTCTTCCGCCGGCAGCGTCAGCCAGGTGCGGGAGTGCGCGGCCGCTTTGCTCAAATTCGCAAAAGAGTCCGGCGTGCCCGTGCTCCTTGTGGGCCATATCAACAAAGAAGGCTCCATAGCAGGCCCGAAAGTGCTGGAACACATCGTCGACGCCGTCCTCCAGTTCGAGGGCGACCGGCAGTATATGTACCGCCTGCTGAGAGCAATCAAAAACCGTTTCGGCTCCACCAACGAACTCGGCATCTACGAAATGGGCCAGCGAGGCCTCCGCGAAGTCACCAATCCCTCCGAGATGCTCGTCAGCATGGACAATGCCGAGCTCTCCGGCGTGGCCATCGGAGTTACCATGGAAGGTCTCCGACCCTTCCTCATCGAAATTCAGGCTCTGGTAAGCACGGCGGCCTACGGCACACCGCAGCGCTCGGTGACGGGTTTCGACGCCAAGCGAATGAATATGCTCCTGGCCGTACTCGAAAAGCGCGTAGGCTTCAAACTCGGCGCAAAAGACGTATTCCTCAACATAGCCGGCGGTCTTCGAGTGGCCGACCCGGCCCTCGACCTCGGCGTGGTGTGCGCTATCCTCTCCAGCAACGTCGATATGGCTGTGCCCCGCGGTTGGTGCATGGCCGGCGAAATTGGCCTCAGCGGCGAAATACGGCCCGTTACACGCATCGAGCAGCGTATCACTGAAGCCGAAAAACTCGGAATGACCGATATGCTCATCCCCGCCGGAAACCTCAAAGGCATCGATACCTCCCGCCTCTCAATCCGTCTCCACCAGGTTAAACGCGTCGCCGACGCATTCCGCACCCTCTTCGCCTGACCCCCTTTATCCGGGGAAGGGGGGTAAGTCAATGCTCGCGTTAATGTATGTTAAATATTTGATGCCACAAGGTACTATGTATTGCAAGGTACTTTGCGAATCACTACCTTTGTGGCGTCATAAGGACATTCATTCCTCCGAACCACCAATACCCACCCAAAATGAACTTGGAAAATATCAAATCCCAGATGCGGAAAGGCATGCTCGAGTTCTGCGTGCTTCTTCTGCTGCGAGGGGGTGATGCATACGCCTCCGGGATTATCGAGCGGATGAAGGCGGCCAACCTCATAGTGGTTGAGGGTACACTCTATCCTCTGCTGACGCGTCTGAAAAACGACGGTTTGTTGGCATACCGCTGGGAGGAGTCGTCCAGCGGCCCTCCCCGCAAGTATTATTCTCTCACGCCCCTGGGCGAACAGGCCCTGGCGCAACTTGCCGCCAACTGGCAGGAAATGTCGAACACCGTAAATCTTCTTATGAACACTCAAACACCGCAAAACGGGCTATGAAAAGAACATACACAGCGAATATCAACGGCCAAGTCTTCAATATAGATGACGACGCCTACGACCTGCTTCAAAACTACTTCGGCCAGCTTCACGCCACTTTCGGGGGCGAGGAAGGCGTCGAAATTGTGGCCGATATGGAAAGCCGCGTCTGCGAGCACTTCAACGAACGCACCGGCGGAGGTCGCGCCGTCATCACTATAGCCGACGTAAGCGCGGTAATCAGCACAATGGGTCGCCCCGAGGATTTCGGCGAAGCAGCCGCCGCCGTCGCTGAGGACGGTCCCGGAGCTGTTCCGCCGCCCTTTGAGGCGTCGGTGGAATCTCCGGCGCCAAAAAAACTCTTCCGCGATATGCAGAACAAAGTTTTCGGTGGCGTAATAGGGGGTCTCGGAGTCTATCTGGGTTGGAATGCCAGCGTGATGCGTCTCTTGCTTGTCATTCTGGCTCTGTGTACGAAAATTTTCCCGCTGGTAATAATCTATTTGATAGCCTGGATGATAATTCCGGCGGCAGTGACACCCGCTCAGCGCCTCCGCATGCAGGGCAAAGCCGTGACGCCCGGAAATATGGGGCGCACTATGGCCAGCGAGGCCGTCGCACAGCCCGAAGACCCCAACTTCTGGCGAACGCTCTTTCAGGCCTGCGGCAAAGTAGCCATTTCTCTGCTGGGTATAGCAGGGTGTCTGGTGGCTACGGTCGGGAGCATCGCTCTTATGGTAGAGATAGCCGGAATGACCCTGTGGGCCACTTCCGGATCGGACGCCATACTTGCGGGCGTCGGCATCTTCGAGGATGTCGCTCCGGTTCTCTTCTGCATGGAGGCAATACTTTGGACTCTGCTTGTAGTATTGTTAGGTGCTGCTTCGGCATGGCTGGCCGCCAGCGTGGTACTGGGCGTACGCGGCGCATCGCGCGCAACTTTCATAACCGGCACCATCATGGCTGTGATTCTCTTTCTGGCCGCAATGATTATCTCCGGCATCTGCTCGGCCATCGTCTGACTTACCGGCCCGATGAATCCGGCGTAGCGAACTTTTCAATGTCTATAGTTCCCTGCTCTTTTTTGTGGAGCGGGGATTTTTTTGTATTTTTGCGGCTGAAAAAGGTGCCGCGCCTGCTAAGGGTCGGCTTAATAGGGAACCGGGTGCGAATCCCGGACAGTCCCGCTGCTGTGAGCTCCAACTCGACAGCGTATGCCTCAATGCCACTGGCCCCCGGGCCGGGAAGGCGGTATGCGTCGGAGCAAGTCAGAAGACCTGCCTTTTCGACATCTGCGTTGCCATGTTTCCGTGGATTGAGGCACAACGCGCCATGCATGCTTTCCGAGGCTTGGGAAGGCGTGCGCCCGTGCTCTTTTTTCGGTTATACGGCCGCGGTCCGAGTGAGACCTTATATTTAATGTATAACCAAAAATAAGATGCAATGAAAAGATTTTTGCTTTGCGTGTGCACGCTGTGGCTGCTTGGCGCGGTCGCGGCGCATGCGTCGCTGGGCGACGACGGCGTCTTCTACCTCCAGACCAGGGATGGAAACGAGACTTATACCGTCGACGGCTCGGTCGTTTTCAAGTGCTACAAATCGTCGCCACAGACCTATCGCGACTGCGGTGTTACCTTCTTTCCCGCCAATCCCGGGGAGGTTATCAAGGCCACCATTCAGGAGATAGACTTGGCCGACAACGCCTACGTGCTTGCTTGGACAACCAACATCGACAACATAAAAGACCGTATCGGCAAGAGCGGCTCGGGCAATCCGAGTCCCTACGGCTATATGCCTTCCGGTTGGTCGGTAGAGCTGAAAGGCAGCGAGGGCGCCGATCAAGTTATCCAGTCGGAAGACGCTTCCGGCGCGCTTTCATTCGGCTACCACTCTTCGTCCTTCCCGAGTTCGTACAAGGGCTTCACCATTCTGGTTGAGAGCGTCGCTCTGCAGGATATGGAGTATGCAGGCACGAATTGGACCTCGCCGGCCTCTCTGCACCGCGGGCAAACCGACGCACCGCTGGGCACGCTGACAGTCACGGCCAACGGCGGTCTCAATCCTCTGAGCCTCAATGCCGTCAGCGCCGACTTTGCCTCGCTTGAGGGTGCTGTGTCCAACGTTCGCCTGCTCGACCGCCGCGGCGAGGTGCTCGCTCAGGGTTATTCGCTGAGCTATAGCGCCGACTACGAGCTGCGAAGCGGAGAGAATATTTTCACCGTGGTGGGCGACATCGCCCCGGACTACGTCGGCACCATCACCGCTCTGCCGGCTCCGGAAGTTACCGTTGCCGGCGAACTCCGCAGTGTGGCCTCGGAAGCTGTCGCCGTGGAGGTCGAAAACGCCATTTATATGACCTCGCAGGCCACCGCCTTCACCATTGGCGAGACTGCCGGCTTCTACGACAACGGCGGCCCCGACGGCAAGATTGCAGAGGGCTTCGAAGGCTCCATAACCTTCGTGCCGGCCACCGAGGGCAACAAGGTGCGCATCGACTTCGACGAACTTGCCATTTTCTACAACAGTTCGGCCGCTTCGGTGGGCAATCAGGACGTGTTCCGCTTCTACAACGGCCGCACTGCCGACGAGGCTAACCTGATCGCCACACTCACCGACCAAGCCAAGACCATCAAGAGTACCTCCGACGACGGTTGCCTCACCGTGACCCTCGCCAGCAAGACGGCATATCCCGCCGACGGCTGGAAAGCTACGGTGAGCGAATTTCTGCCGGGCGACATGACCCTCACCGGTCAGGACTACTCAGCATCGGGCATCACGAGCGCCTCGGCCTACGACACTGCCGTACTTACAGGCGTTTTCACCCTCACCACCAACAACATACTCAACCCGCTCCAGGCCGAGAAGGTTGCGCTGAAGGTATCGGGCGCTTCGGTTCTGAAGGCTGTGCACGTACTGGCCATGGGCGAAAATACCCTCACCGAAGTCGGTTCTGCCGAGGTGAGCGCCGACGGCCTTCTGACCATAACGCTTGCCGACGCTGTTTTGGCCGAGGGCAACAATGTGTTCGCCATCACGGCCGACGTACTGGAAAGCGCTTCTAACGGCGATGTCTTCGCCATCACTCCGACTGCGGCAACAGTGAGCGGCTCCGAGACCGTATTCACCGCCGATGCGCAGCCTGTCGTCATAGCCAACATATTCCGCCACCACGAAGGCTCCGACCTGCGCAATATCCACGACACGTGGCAGTTCGAGAGCACCCAGGACCCCTCCAATTCCTACAAGCACCTCACGGGCACCACCGACTGCATCGTGACCTTCGTGCCCTCCGAAGGTGCCAAGGCCGAGCTGCTATTCAGCGAGTTCGACCTCTACTACACCACAAGCTACTACGGCTCCAAGGCTAAATTCGAGGTCTACAGCGGCCGAACCGCCGATGCCTCGCAGCTACTTTGGAAACTGGCTTCCTCAGACGGCAAACCCGACGGCCGCCTGCGCTCTACGGCCTCCGACGGCTCCATCACCGTTGTTTTCAACCCTAACACTACCTCGAGCTACTATGCCGGTAAGGGCTGGAAGGGCACCGTGACGCCCTTCGTGGACCACGCCATGTCTGTTGAAGGCGTTACCGTCAGCCAACCCTACAGCGGCGATGTGGCTCCCGGCGCAACCCTGCAGAATCTGCTCGACTTCGCCATCGCCACCGAAGGCACCCTCGACAGCCGCCGCCTCACCGCAGTGAAGCTCGACCTGAAGAACTGCCGACGCGAGCTGACCGGATTGCACCTGCTCGCACCCGACGCAGAGGGCAATCTCACCGAGGTAGGAAGCGCGACTCCGGGCGAGAGCGACGAAGTGACAATTTCGTGCGACTTTTCCCTGACCGAAGGTTCCAACGCCTTCACCATTGCTGTGGATATCAATCCCGACGTTACTCCCGATGCCGTAATTGATGCCAAAATAGCATCCATCACCACCGATGCCGGAGAGGTTGAGGTAGCCGACGGCGACCCCGATGGAAGCCTGACTGCCAAGTACATCTTCCTGATGGCCAACGGCAACCACACCGTGACGGTCAACAAGCCCATCCACTTCTACGACGATGGCGGAGCAAACGGCAACCTCACCCGACAAGGTCTGGAGGGCAACGTGACCTTCGTGCCGGCCGACCCGGCCAAGAAAATCCGTGTAACAGTGATTTCCTACGCCACGGCCAACACCGGTGTGCTTACCTTCTACAGCGGTCGCGACCCCGAGGGCGAGAGTCTGGGCGAATGTCGCCTGCGCTCCTTCCCCGAGCTGCCTGTAGTATCGAAGGCCGACGATGGTTCAATGACCGTCAATGTCAGCATTAAGTCCTTCTCCTACACCACTTATGCGGGTTGGGATATTCTTGTGGAGCAGTACGTCCCCGGCGATCTCTACGCCACCAACGTCACTGCGGCAAACGTGGCTTCGGCTTCCAATATCCGCGGTGCTTCCGACGTGGTGATGGGCAGTGTGGCAGTTGCCGTCGACGGCGACCTCAACACCCTTTCGGCAACCTCGCTGGAATTGACCGTCGAAGCTGACGACATCGCAGATGTGACCGCCGTGAAGCTCTGGAGCACCGGCAAGAGCGACGCCTTCGTTCCCACCGGCCTCCTCGCCACCGCCACTCCCGACTCCGAAGGCCGCGTGCGCTTCGAGTTCGAGCAGTCCGAAGCCGCCGAAACTCTCGGCTCATATTATTACTGGCTGAGCATCAACATCGCAGCCACCGCAGAGGCCGGTCACACCGTGACCCTCATTCCGGGCGAAATGTCCTTCTCCGACGGCTCTTCGCTGCCCGTAGAGACCTCGGCGGCGCCGACCACCGCCATCCGCGCCGGTTTTGCCGGTGGTGAGTTCGTTGTCGGCCCCTCCGATGCCGCCGACTACCCCGACTTCGCCACCGCAATTGACGCCATCGCCGACGGCATCGAAGGCCCGGTGAAGTTCCTGGTAGAGTCCGGAACTTACGCTGAGGAAATAAATATTGCCGACATTCAAGGCACTTCGGCCACCAACACCATCACGATTACCGCTCAGAGCGGAAATGCCGCCGATGTGGTAATCAATGGCTCGGGCTACGTCAACAGCGGCTACAACGCGCCTAAATGGGGCATCGTCAACGTGCGCAATACTCCCTGGGTGACCATCGACCATCTCACCTTAGAGGACCTGCAGAGCCGATCCGTCCAGTATCCCTACACCGTTTACTTCGAAGATGCTTCGCGCCACTGCACTCTCTCAAACTGCGTGCTCAGTGGCGAAACATCAACTTCCTACAGCGGTCTGAACCACGTCTACACTTCCTGGAGCGCCGAGGGCAACGGCCACAACGCCGACTTCCTCACCATTGAGGGCTGCAGCTTCACCGGCGGCTATGTGGGCGTCTACCTCTATGGTTCGGCAGGCTATGTACGCTTCGACCCGCTCTATGGTGCCACCATACGCAACAATTCGTTCACCGACTGCGGCAGCAAGGGTATCTACCCCTACAATGTCGAAGACCTTACCATTGAGGGCAATACCTTCACCGCCGGCGCCGCCGTGACCAAAACGGGCTACTACGGCATTGATGCTGTTCGCGTGAGCGGTTCGGTTGATATCTGCAACAACGTGGTCATCAACAATCAGTCGGCATACTCAGGCGGCATCGAACTGCGCGGCGCAAGCCACGGCAGCGCCGAGCGCCCGGCCCGCATCTTCAACAACGCTATCGCCATCACTGCCTCCGGCAGCACTTCGAGCGTGGGCCTGACGATTAATTCGGACTGCTCGCACATCGAAGTGGCCCACAACTCCATCAACGTCAACGGCACCGCCGGACACGGCATAAGTATTTCTAACACCAGCAACGACCTGGCCGACATTCGCTTCGTCCACAACATCGTGCGGCTCAACGCTCCGGGTTCCTCAGCAAGCTATGCCTTCCATCTGCCAAAAGAGGACAAGGTAGGCGAGCTCAGCTTCAGCCGCAACGCTTTCTTCAGCAGCGCCAACAACTTCTCCAACCTCAGCGCTACCGCAGAGGGTTGGGAGGCTGCCACCGGCGACGCCACGATGATTGCCGAAGAGGCCAAATTCGCCTCCGACAGCGACCTTCACCTCGCCGAAGCCGGATCGCTGGTAGCGGCAACGCCGATGGACTACATCACTACCGACCTCGACGGCAACGCCCGCCACGAAGCCACTCCTACTTTGGGTGCATACGAGTATGCCGAACTCAGCCTCGACAAGCCTGAAATGGCCGAAGGCTATCCCGCAGTGGCGTCGACGACAACCTCCATTGCCCGACTGCGCACCAAATGGACGGTCAGCGGACGCCAGTATATGCTCGTGCAGACCACCGACGCCGAGGCTCCCGAAGTGGAAGCCATCAAGGGGGGCACTGCCTCCGATGTCGCAGCCGACACCGAGAGCATAGCCACCGCCGGCAGCCTCACCGCCGCAACTGCCTACAAGGCTTACTTCTACATGGAAAGCGCAGCCGGTGTGGCCTCCGATGTCATTACGCTTTCTTTCACCACAGCCTATCCGGCACTTGAAGTACTCCTCGACGCCGAGCAGGACGACATCGACGCCGGCCAAAGCATCGCCGTCGAAGCCGGTGTGAGCGGAGGTTGCGAACCGTACTCCTACCGTTGGTTCGACCGCAACGGCAATCTCGCCGGCACCGAAGCTGTTCTGCACGCCGAGCCTACCCTGCCCGAGGTCTACACCCTCACCGTGAGCTCCGCCGACGGCCAGACGGCTTCGGCATTCACCGCCGTGAAGGTTTTTGGCACCACCGCCGACGCCGACTTCGAAGACAATACCCTCGCGCCCGACTCCTACTGGTGGGGCACCGGCGATGAGGACATCAACCTCTTCCCCTTCTTCAGTGGCTCATTCGCCTTCACTAACTACTCCGACCCGAGCTATCAGAGCTGGATGGGATTCGCTTATTCCAATTGCACCGCAACGGACTTTGCAAGCCTCTTCCCCGGTCAGTTCCACAACGTTACGGGCCACGGCTACAACAGCGCCACCTTCGCCGTGGTGTACTACACGCCCTGGTACGGCATCGACGCCAACATCGAAGTGCTCGCCAACCGCGCCGGCGCCGAGCTGTCGCACGTCTACGTCACCAACAGCTCCTATCTCTACAACAGCGCCATGCACGGCGACTCCTACGCTCAGCCCTTCGCCGAAGGCGACTACCACAAAGTCATCTTCACCGGCGATGACCCCGAAGGAACACCCGTAGAGTGCTGGCTGGCCGACTTCCGCAGTTTGCCCGGCACCATACTCACCGACTGGCAGCGCGTCGACCTGACGCCCCTTGGCAAGCACGTGCGCAACGTCAAGGTGACCACCGAGAGCTCCAACGACTACGTGCCCTCCTACGCCGTGCTCGACAACCTCGCCTATGCCGCCGGCTCCACGGGCATCGCCGAGGCCGACCTTGAGGCCGAACGCATCGTCGCCGCACGCGTCTACGCCCTCGACGGTAGCCTGCGCCTGAGCTTCGAGCTCCCCGGGCGATTGCTGACAGGCCGCGACCTCGCAGCTCTCGCTGCAGGAATCTACATAGTCGAATACACCCTCTCCGACGGCACTACCGCAGTCCGCAAAGTCGCCGCCACGAAGTAAAAAACACATATATGTTAATCAGGGAAGCAGCCGCCGGTTGCTTCCCTTTTTTTTGATATTGCCACTCGACGCTCCATGTTTACTATCGCGTCTGCTTTCCACTATTCACTATTCACTATTCACTCTTCACTATTCATGGTTCACTTTTTTTTTGTAACTTTGTGGCTGCTTCTGCCGAGGCATATCTGAGATGAAAAGGATCTGGAAAGTATTTCGCACTTTGGTGTCGGTGCTGCTGCTACTTGCGGCGGGCATTCCGGCGCTACTCTACGTGCTGCTTTCGGTCGACGGAGTTCAGAACCGCATCCGCGCCGTTACGGCCACTGAGCTTTCGCACCTTCTGGGCGCCCGGGTTGGCATAGGTGAGGTTTCTATCCGGCCCTTCAACCGCGTTATGCTCGCCGACCTCTCGCTGGTGGACTCGGCCGGCACCGACACTATGGCGAGGGTGACGCGAGTCAGCGCCGGCCTTGAGCTGTGGAAACTGCTTTTTGAAGGCGAGATTGTGGTGGACTATGCAATGGTCGACGGCCTGACGCTCAACGTGTGGCGCGCCGACAGCGCCTCGCCGCTCAATGTTCAGCCCGTGCTCGACCATCTTCAGTCCGACCGCCCCCGCAACCGCGAAACTCCCTTTGAGTTGAGAATCAACACTGTTATAGTGCGCCGCGCATCGGCGTCGTACGACGTTCTGTCGGCTCCGGGGCGCCTCAACGGACGTTTTGACCCTAACCATATCCGCGTTGAAGACCTTGCTCTCAACGCCTACATACCTCGCATCAGCAATGCAACCGTCGGGGTCGACCTGGACCATTTGTCGGCCCGCGAGCGTTGCGGCTTTGAGCTCCGACGCCTTTCGGGACGCTTTGCCTGGGCCGACAGCACCCTCGCTGCCGAAGAGCTCACCGTAGAGCTCAACCGCAGCCGTATTGCCTTGTCGCCGCTGAGCCTGCGCCTCGGACCGGGAGGGCTGGCCTTGGCCGACCATCCGCTGGAGGTGCACACTCTGGAAGGCACGGTGGTCTATCCATCCGACCTGGGTCCGCTGGTGCCGCGTCTTGCCGCCGTGGAGCGAGGTTTCGACCTCAATTTCGATGCGTGGTGCAACGGCGACTCCCTCCGGCTGCGCAATCTGGAGCTGCTCTCCCAAGGTGGTTCAGGAGCATTTGCCCTTACAGCCGGAGGTTGGGCGGCCGGTTTGGGCAGCCCCGACAGTCTGCGGTATTCCACCGACCGGCTTTCAGTGGCCTTCGAAGGCGCTCCGCTGGCCCGCGCCCTTGGCGATGCCCTGCCGATTTCGGCATCGCGGCTGCTGAGCGCGCTACCCGCCACTGCCCTTCAGGCCGATGCCCACGGCACCCTCCGCGAAGGCACCTTCCGCCTCTCGCTGGAGGCCGACAGCGGCTCTGTTGAAGCCGACGGCCGCTTCCGACGCCTCCGCTACTCAACGGCTCTTACGGCCAACATAGCCCTGGACAACTTCAACGCTGCGTTAGCCGCTCCCGATGCCGGTCTGGGCCGCAGCTCCGGCGTGGTTGAAGGCGACATTACCATTGGCCGCGAAATTACCGGCCGTGTTCGCGCCGACTTCGGCGGCGTGGACTGGCGAGGGTATACCTACCGCAACCTCTCGGCGCGCCTCGATATGCCCCGGCCCGACCGCGCCGAGGCCTCCGTGAGCCTCGACGACCCCAATGCCACCGCTCTTGTCTATGCTTTCTACGACCATCCCCGCGACTCCGCCGCTACCCTGAGCGCCACGGCTTCCCTGGCCAACATCAGCCTTGAGGCCCTCGGGCTGAGTGACCCCAAACCGGGTTATCGCGCCGGCGCAAAGCTCATCGCACAGTTGAGCGGCACCGGGGTCGACGATATAGCCGGCAGCGTGAGCCTCACCGACTTGCGCTGGCTCGACGACCACAACCGTGGTCTCCGCATACCCCGCCTCACGGTGACGGCACGGCCTCAGGACACTCCCCAGACCATCACGGTGGCCAGCGACCTGCTCGAAGGGCGCCTCAGCGGACGCTACTCGCTGAGCTCTCTGCCCGAACAGCTCAAGGAGATGGCCCGCGAATATCTTCCGGCGCTCTTCCCCGCCGAGGAGACCCCGCGCCGCCGGAACAGCCGGCCCCGGGGCGTCAACAGCTTTGAGTACGACTTCACGCTCCAATCCACCGAGGCTATCAGCAACTTCTTCGGAGCGGGTGTGGCGGCAGTCTACCCGGCCCAAATCAAGGGGCATGTGGACTCGCGGCTCGGACAGGCCTCCGTGCAGGTCGACGCCCCCTACATCCTGCAGGGCGACAAAATCTACAACAACACTGTAGTCTATGCCTCTATGGACAGCGCTGCGGGTCGCTCGCGGGTTTACCTCACGACGCAATTTCCCACCAAGAAAGGGCCTATGGTACTTGCCGGCAATCTCACCGCTGCCGACAACCGGGTCGACACACAGCTCGACTGGACAATAGAGCGCCGGATACCAATAAACGGCACCATCGACTTCAGCACCGAAATACGCGGCTTACCGGGCCCCGAAAGCGGGTGGCTCGTGCCGGCCGATGCCACGGTGACATTCAATCCCGGCACCATAAACTTCGGCGACGAAACCTGGGAAATCCGCCCCGCTACCATAAGCAGCAGCCGCGAAGGCATCGAAATAGAGCACTTCGCCCTCGATTCCGGCAGACAGCATATCGGCATCGACGGCACCGTATCGGCCAATCCCGCCGACTCGCTCACCATCGACCTTCGCGAGGTTGCCCTCCTGCCCGTGTTCGAAACGCTCGAAATCGACAAGGCAATGCTCAGCGGCAATGCCACCGGAATCTTCAAGGCGTCCTCTCTCCTGAGCGCCGACCGATTTCTGGAGTGCCCACGGCTGCACGTGGACGGCATCGGCTACAACCGCTGCACCATCGGCGACGCCGACATTCTTGCTCGTTGGGACGGCGAAAAGGAATCGTTCTTCCTCGACGCCGACATTACCGGCGAGGGCTCCCGCAAATCGCGCATCGTCGGCGACATTTTCCCCATGGCAGAAGCCCTTGACCTCAGTTTCCACGCCGACAGTGTGCCTGTGGGCTTCCTCAAGCCCTTTATGGACGCCTTTGCGCGCGACATCACCGGTCGCGCCTCGGGCGACTGCCGCCTCTTCGGCACCTTCAAGGAAATAGACCTCACCGGCGACATTTGGGCCGACAATATCTCGATGGCCGTCGACTTTACAAACACCGTCTACACCACCTCCGACAGCGTTCATATGCGTCCGGGACGAATAATAGTGCCGCGAACCATTATGCGCGACCCCGAAGGCCACACCGCTGAGATTTCGGGCTGGGTTAACCACGTGTTCTTCAAGGAGCCGTCCTACCGCTTCGACGTCGCCGACGCCCGCAACTTCCTGGCCTACAACGGCACCCCGGCTCAAAATCCCGACTGGTACGGCACTATCTACGGTAACGGCACGGCTTCGGTCTACGGCGAGCCGGGCATCGTCAATATTGAGGCGGATATGTCGACCGGGCCGAAGTCGACTTTCACTTTCGTGCTCACCGACCGCCTCGATGCCGCCGAGTATTCCTTCATCACTTTCCGCGACGCCACGCCCGACTCGCTGCGCCTGATCGCACAGGTTGTCGACGACACGCCGCTGATAGTGCGCGAGATACAAGAGCGCCTCAAACAGCAGACCCAGGACGAACCATCGGCCTACAAGATGAAGCTCTCCGTCGACATCACCCCCGATGCCGCCCTCACCTTAGTCATGGACGCCGCCACCGGCGACGAAATCAAGGCCACCGGGAGCGGCCATATGACCATGAGCTACAACTCCACCGACGAAGACCTCCGCATCTACGGCGCCTACTCTGTGGCCACGGGCAGCTATCACTTTACGCTGCAGGATATTATCATCAAGGATTTTGCAATAAAGGAAGGAAGCACCATAAATTTCGACGGCGACCCATACGCCGTACGCGCCGACCTCCACGCCTACTACGCAACCACGGCAAACCTGAGCGACCTCGACATCTCCTTCCGGCAGGACCGCGAGGTTGCACGAACCAAAGTGCCCGTCCACGCCCTTATGAACGTGCGGGGCGACATCCGACAACCCGACATCTCCTTCGACCTCGAGTTCCCCACCCTCACCGACGATACCTACCGCAAGGTGCGCTCCATTGTGAGCACCAACGATATGATGAACCGACAAATCATCTATCTGCTGGCCCTGAACCGCTTTTACACCCCGGACTACATGAACACCACCAAGGGCAGCGAGCTCTTCTCTGTGGCTTCGAGCACCATATCGTCGCAGTTGAGTTCACTGCTGGGCAAACTGTCGGACAATTGGAGTATCTCGCCCACAGTTCGCAGCGACCGCGGCGACTTTAGCGATCTCGAGATGGACGTGACTCTGTCAAGCCGCCTGCTCAACAACCGCCTGCTCTTCAACGGCAATTTCGGCTACCGCGACAACACGCTCAACACCAACCAGTTCGTGGGCGACTTCGACATCGAATACCTCCTCAACCCGCGCGGCACATGGCGTCTGAAAGCCTACAATCGCTACAACGACGCCAACTACTACCTTCGCAGCGCCGCCACAACACAGGGCATCGGAATCATGTACCAGCGCGACTTCGACAACTTCTTCTCCTTCCTCCGCCCCAAAAAGAAAGCCGCTCCCGCCGACAGCACGGGAACAACAGGTAATAGGTAATAGTGAAGAGTGAATAGTGAATAGTGAATAGTGGGGCCGGGAGGAAGCTGTTTTTGGCATTTTGAACTATGGAGGGGGTGAAAGCGTTTTATATCCAAACGTTTTTAACTTGACATTATGAAAACAGCTTTGTTCTTAGGCTTGGCAGCGATAACCGCGGCCACGCTGGCCTCCTGCAACGACAAATCGCTGGCAGGGAAACTGGACGGCAGCTGGGAAGGCGACACAGCCACCCTCCCCTGCCCCCGCCACGACAACGACGGGCACGATATGGGCAACGACGCAGCCCACCGCAACGAATGTGCCTCTGAGATAACCTGCACGCCTACCGTGACTTTTACCCGCAATAAAGGTACCGACGGCGGCAACGTGGAGCTGACGGGCAAATATACTATTACCCGCGACTTCCGCACCACGGACTCTCTGGAAGTGAAAGCCACCATATCGGGCACGGCAAGCGCTTCGGGCGCTTTCAACGTTGAGGACGAAGACGATATCCGCCTCGACCTTCAGCCCGGCACTACCAATATCACGGTGGAGGCATCGTCGCTCAGCCTGGCTTTCCCGCATCTGAGCGCTCGTCCGGCCGAAGAGATGGATACTATCCGTACTTCCATCCTGCCGCAGATGGAGACTTTTGCGCGTACCGTTCTTGAACGCCGAATAGCCTCGCTCGACAAGATTGAGGACGTCAAAGTTGTCGGCGACAGCACCATGACGGCCGAAATACACGACGCCCACTTTACCTTCCGCCGCAAATAAGGCTATCAAAACACCCCAAAAAAACAGGTCAGCACCGTAAGGCTCTGACCTGTTTTTTTTGTGCTTATGTAATACTCATTCGGGGATAGGACCGAATCGGTTAGGCTGCGGCTGGGAGGGAAGGACGGTGAGGATGAAGAACCAAATCTGGCCTACGATGGGCACCAGAGAGATGAAAATCCAACCACCGCCTTTTCCGATGTCGTGCATGCGGCGCACGCTCACGCTGATTGCCGGCAGCACGGTAGCGAGCCAGAAAGCGCCTTCGATAAAGTAGACCCATCCCGGCATGGAGCTGCCGCCGAAGATGGCGCCGAGGATGTTTAGGGCGCCGTAGACCACAATCTCGAAGAGAGCGAACCACCAGTATTCGGAAACGGAAGCTCGGCCGTTGAAATCCAAATACTTATGGAACACGGTTTTGATAGACTGAGAGAACGTCATAACGAGGAGTATTTAAAAGATTGTACACCTTTAAAAACACCGCGGGCGGTCTCAGAGTTCATGCGAGGTGAGGCGTGCAATCTCCAGAGCCAGCGAGCGTTCGGCCTCGAGGAGCCTCAGACGTGCCTGATGCATGTACTCGAGCTCGTTGAGGTAGTCGAGCATGGAGATTTCACCCTGGGCAAGCGCGCGGGTAAGGAGCTCGGTGTTGTCGGCCTCCTCGATGGTTTCGCGCATGATGGCAATCACACGGTCAAGTTCGGCCGCGCGGGTATAGGAAGCCATGAAGTCGCTTCGAAAAGTCGTCTCGGCATCCTCGCAGGAGCTTTCGGCGGCGATGGCGGCAGCTTGTGCGGCCTTGGTGCCCCGTCGGTTCTCCCACAGCGGCAGCGAAAGGCCCACCTTGACGCCCTGCCAGCCTTCGCCGGGCACGAACTCGCCCTGATAGCCCACAGAGAGCTTTGGCAGGGAAAGCGATTTGGCCAGCGATACCTTTACCTGTGCAGCCCGGCCGGCTCCCCGCAGAGCCTCCAGAGCCGGGTCGGCGAGTATGGCGCGCCGGCACAGTTCGTCGGGGTCGGCTGCAAGGGCGGCCGCGGGGTACTCGGCGTAGTCGAAAGCCGGAGCGGAGTCGGCTCCGCAGAGGATGGCCAGGCGCCGGCGCAGGTTGGTCCTTTCGGCGGCGGCCTCGCTGCTCATGGACACGGCTTCGGCGAATGCCAGACGCGCTTTGTTGGCCTCCAGACGCGTGGTGTGGCCCGCTTCGAGCATTCGGGTGTAGGTGTTGACCATACGTCGGGCGTTTGCGAGGTGCTCGTCGCACATCCGATAATTGGCATTGGCAAAAATGAGCTCTATGCAGACCTCCTTTGCCTGCAGGAGCACACGGCGCCGCTCGGCGATGCATCTGAGGGCGGCTTCATCGTCGAGGGCGCCGGCAAGGGCCCGACGGCGACGATAGACGGTCGGAAAGTCGAACTGCTGGCTCACACTGACGTCCTTGCGGTGACCCATGCCGCTGTGAGTGCCCCACAGGAAGCCGAACTCCACCTCGGGGTCGGCCGGAGCAAGGCCCGTGGCGTTGTCGCTCACATCGGCCTCCAGCAAGCTGCGGGCGGCAGCCAAAGCCGGGCTGCCGGCTTCGACGGCGGCGAGCACCGGGGCGTAGATGTCGGATGCAGGAGCTGCCACTCCGGCCGAAAGCAGCATTGCAAAAATAGTTAATCTAAGGTTCATTTTTCGGTTTTTACACTTCGCCCGGCATACCAACGGTATACAACGGGCATTACATATATATTAAGCAATGTCGAGGTGAACAGACCGCCGAGCACAACCACCGCCATCGGACTTTGAATCTCATTTCCGGCTTTGTCGCCGTTGAGCACCAGTGGGATGAGTGCGAGGCCGGAGGTGAGAGCCGTCATCAGAATGGGATTGAGACGGTCGATGGAGCCGGCGCGCACGGCCTCTGCCGGAGGCATGCCTCCATCGGCGAGTCGGCGGTATTCCGAAACGAGGAGGATGCCGTTGCGTGTGGCCACACCGAAAAGCGTGATGAAGCCGATGATGCCCGGAATGCTTACGAATCCCGAGGTAAAGAACACGGCGAAAACACCGCCAATAAGCGCAAACGGCAGGTTGAGAAGCACCAGAGCAGCCAGCGAGGGCCGCGAGAACTCGCCCAGCAGAAGCAGGTATATCACCAATAGGGCCAGCAGGGTGGCTACCAGGAGGGTGCGCGCTGCGGAGTCGGCGCTTTCGAACTGGCCGCCGTACTCTATGCGGTAGCCTTCGGGGAGGACCACTTGTGCGGCAATGCGTTCTTTCATCTCGTCGACCACGCTTGCGGCGTCGCGTCCGCTGACGTTTGCGCTCACCACGAGCTTTCGCTGCACGTTCTCTCGCGAAATGCTTCCGGGCCCTCCTGCGGAGACAACATCGGCAACCTCGGAAAGGGGTATCTTCGAGCCGAAGCCGTTGTCGATGAGTGCGCGCGATATGTTGTCGCGGCTGCCGGAATAGGCCGAGTCGAGGCGGAGCACGACGTCGAACTTGCGGTCGCCCTGATAGATGTCGCCGATTTTATCGCCGGCGAATGCCGAGGCCACGAAAGCGTTGAATTGCTCGATGGTGATACCGTTTCGGGCCAATGCGTCGCGGTTTGCGCGGATCTGGAGTTGGGGTGTCTCTACTTGCTGTTCCACGGCCACGTCGACCAACCCCGGAATATCCTCGACGGCTTGCCGGATGGCCTGCCCGGTGGCATAGAGGGTGCTGAGGTCCGGGCCGAATACCTTGACGGCAATGGCGGCGCGGGTGCCGGACATCATATGGTCTATACGGTGGCCAAGAGGCTGACCAACAGAGGTTGCCACACCGGGTACGGCGGCCATTCGGGCCCGCATATCATCGAAAATCTCGCGCCGGCTGCGGCCGCCGAGAGTAAACTGCACTTCGATTTCGGCGCCGTTGGTTGCCTGCGAGTGCTCGTCGAGTTCGCCGCGTCCGCTCCGGCGTGCCGTACCGGTCACTTCAGGTACCTTAAGCAATTCTCGCTCAAGCATATATCCTAATTCATCGTTGACATCGAGCGAGACACCCGGCTGCGCCACGGCAGCCACTACCGCTGACCCCTCGTTGAAGTCGGGCAAAAAGGTGCGTCCCATCGAAAGGAAGAGACCCACGGCAGCAACGAAAAGCACTACCGTGATGCCGATTACCCGACGGCCGCGGGCCATAACTCGCTCGAGGCTTGCCGCATACCACTTCTGCAAAAGACGGCTCACTCGGCCCTCTCGCTCGTTGCGGCTCAAATAGCGCGATGGCGACAGCATCAGCAGGCAAAGCAGAGGCGTGAGCGTCATCGCCACAGCGAGCGACATGAAAAGGCTTATCACATAGGCCGTTCCGAGCGGCTTGAGCATGCGGCCCTCCATGCCGGAGAGAAAGAACAGCGGCACGAAGGCCACTATTATAATTAAGGTGGCGTTGAGGATGGAGGCGCGAATCTCGCGCGAAGCCTCGTATACCACCTTCACGGCTGGTAGTCGGTCGGCTGCGGGGAGGGCGTGGTTCTGCCGGAGGCGCTTATAGACGTTCTCCACATCGATGATGGCATCGTCGACCAGCGACCCGATAGCCAGACACATGCCGCCCAGCGTCATGGTGTTGATTTCCATACCCAATGCCCAAAGCACGGCGCAGGTGCCGAGCAGCGAGATTGGTATGGTCACCACCGAAATCACCGTGGTCCGCCAGCTGGCAAGGAAGATGATGAGGATTACGACGGCGAAGAGGGCACCCTCGAGGAGGGAGTCGCCCACATTGTCGACGGCGGCTTCGATGAAGTCGGCCTGGCGGAACACGCGTGTGTTCATCCGCACGTCGGCCGGCAGCGATGCGCGGAGATTATCGAGGTTGCGCTCGATGGCATCGGTGACTTCCAATGTGTTGATGTCCGGTTGCTTGGACACGGCCATCAGGATAGCGGGCCTACCGCTGACGGTAGCGTTGCCGAGCCTTTGTGCGGGAGCGACGACCACTCTGGCCACATCGGCCAGCACCACCGGTTCGCCGGAGTCGTCGAGGGCTATTACCGAGCGGGCAAGCTCGTCGGGGTCGCTGGCACGGGCCACACCCCGCACGGCATATTCATTGCCGAACTCCCGCACAATGCCGCCCACCGAATTTTCCGAGAAGGTTGCGCCTACAGCGCGGATTTGGTCGAGGGAAACGCCATGGCGCTCCATCTTTACGGGGTCGGCGAGAATCTGAAACTGCTTGAGCTCGCCTCCTATGTTGGTGACCTGGCTTACACCGCCTGTAGCAAGTATGGCCGGCTTGACCACCCAGTCGGCCAAGGTGCGCAGCTCCATCATAGATGTAGAGTCGGCTTCGAGGCTGACCATGAGAATTTCGCCCATTATGCTACTTTGAGGAGCCAACACGGGCGTTATGCCGCCGGGGAGTGCGTCGGCCAGAGTGACCATTTTCTCGCTGATGGTCTGGCGGGCGCGATAGACGTCGGTGCCCCAGTCGAACTCGGTCCAGACAAAAGAAACGCCGTGGAGGGAGGCCGACCGCACTCTGCGCACGTTGGCAGCCCCGTTGACGGCCGTTTCTATCGGGAAGGTCACAAGGCGTTCAACTTCTTCGGGTGCCATACCTTCGGCGTCGGTCATGATCACCACAGTCGGCGCGGTGAGGTCGGGGAAAACGTCGACCCTCATATGGCGCAACCCGTAGAGTCCGCCGACTATTATGAGCAGGGTTGCCACACCCACTGCGAGGCGGTGGCGCAGCGAGAAGCGTATTATGCTGTTGATAAATTCCATAGCTCGCCCTCCTTAATGAACATGGCCGGCGTGGGCGTCGAGCTTGCCGGAGCTTTGGGAGAGGCGCACCAGGACGGCGCCGCGGGTTACGATGCGCTCGGAACCGTCGAGGCCGGAGGATACCACACAGCGCAGCCCGTCGGTGCGGCCGAGGGTCACGGGGCGCTTCTCGAAGAGTTCGGGGGTGAGCTGCACAAATACAAAAGTGCCTCCCATCTCCTCGACTACGGCCTCTTTAGGCACGCTGACCTCGTTGGCATAGTTGGCGATGGCGATGAACATCTCCACGTAGGTTCCCGGCACGAGGTCGGGAGCAGCGTCGGCCTCGAAAGTCACGGGGATGAGGGCCGAGGTGCCCGCTGCGGTGCGGCCGTAGCCGATGAGGTGGCCGCCGAGCTGCTCGAGGGAGTAAGTGCGTCCTGTGGCAGGTATGCGCACAGTGGCGCCTTCGATGCGGCTGAGGGCGCTGCGGTCGGCAGCAGGAACTTTTGCGGTGAGGGTGAGAGCACGACCCTGCGAGAGGGAGAAAAGGGGCGCACCGGCCTCGACATAGCGGCCGTTGGCAGTGAAGACCTCGGCGATGACGCCGGAGGCCGGGGCGCAGACATTCTGGGCGCCTCCGGGGAAGCTGCGTTCAAGCTGATGGTAGCGTGCCTCCGCCTCCTCGAAGCGTCGGCCTGCCTCCAGCAGGTCGCTCTGGCTGACTATCTGTTCCTGGGCCAGAAGACTCTTGCGCTCGAAATCGCGCCTGGCGGCTTCGTACTCCACCCGGGCCTGCGACATGGTCACAGAAAGGTTGTTGTCGGCCTGTCCGGTGGCGTCGACGGTCATAAGATGCTCGCCCGCGCTGACACTCTTGCCGGGCACTACCGAGCCGGCGTGGAGAACCACGGTGCCGGCGGTGCGCGAGCTTACGGTGCGAAGGTCGGCCGCGGAGAGCTCCACCAGGGCCATTGCGCGAATAACCGAGGCAAAAGGTCCGGCGGCGACGGAGTCTGTTGCGAAGTCGCAATTCCAGCTCATTTCCTTGCTGAAAGCCACGGCATTGGCAGCCCGATGGTCAGCTTCTTCGGCGGCGGCGTGGGCGGCGTGATGGTCGGCGTAGACCTCGACGGGCACGTCGACGACCGAGGTGCCGTCGATGGTGAACGAAATGGTTGCGGGGCCTGCCGACGGAGCCGTAAGAGCGAATTTAAAGATGCCGGGGTGGGTCGGCTCACCAACGGTGGAAGAAGTACCGGCGAAGGCAGCCACAACGATGCCCGAGTCGAGCGGCGCAAAGTCGCTTAGACGGGTGATATGGGCTGCGAAGGTGGTTTCCTGTCCTGCCTCGAAGGGATGGGACTCTACAAAGACCTCATAGTCGGGCGAATACCCCGTGTAGGCAAGGGAGTGGTCGTGGGGCTCGGCGTCGACGTGGTCGTGGGTGCCGTTATGGCATCCGCAAAGCAGACTGCAGACAAGTAGCAGTCCTGCGAAAATATGTTTTTCCAAGGTGTTGAATGGATTGGTTGATTGAAACTTAGGTGTCTTTTAACGCTTGTTTTCAATCAACGGCCGGTGGAGCTCTCAGCCCCGGGGCACGTCCTTGGGCGCACGGCAGCTTTACGCGCAGATGTCGCGGCCTGAAGAGGTGCACGGCACGGTCGGGAGGAGCCACGGCGGCCACCACGTCGGGCGCCACGGCAAGCAGAAGCATAGCCGGCTGGGCGGCGACAATCTTCTTGGCGAAAGTGAAGAGACCGACATGGCCGCACCCGTGAAAATGGAGGCCGTCGGAATCGTGGCTGCAGAGACCGTTGTGGTCGCTATGCGAAATTGGGTCGGCTTCGGCGGCGGACTGCATGGCGTGCATGCTGACCTCGCAGCGCTTTCCTTCCTGGTGGTGGCAATGAGGCAGACCGCCGTGCACCAGCACAGCCAACAACCCCGCCACCAGGCACCAAATATGCAGCCACTTACGCGTCATCCGGCAAATATTTTGCCAAAGTTAGCAAAAAAAACCGACACAGCGGCATCTCCCGCAAAAAAGATTCGCTTTCGGCGGCACTAAGGCGCTATGGCCAGATATTTGGGTGGGAAGATGCGGAAAATTTGGAAAAAAATTTCTAACTTTGCAACTTGCAAGGCGCGTAAGAGCGCGCATTGACCATTCGATCACAGCAACATTATGGCAGACAAAGAAATAACCGAAGAAACCAAGCCCGCGGGCATGAATTTTGTAGAAGAGGAAGTGTACGCCGACCTTCAGGCCGGCAAGAACGGCGGCCGCCTGAGCACCCGTTTTCCCCCCGAGCCTAACGGCTACCTCCACATCGGCCACGCCAAGGCCATCTGTATGGACTTCGGCATCGCCGAGCGCTTCGGCGGCACCTGCAATCTGCGCTTCGACGACACCAACCCGGTGAAGGAAGACGTTGAGTACGTCGACTCTATCCGCGAAGACATCCACTGGCTGGGCTTCGACTGGGGCAATCGCGAATACTATGCGTCGGACTACTTTCCTCAGCTCTTCGACCTGGCCGTGCGCCTGATCAAGGAGGGCAAGGCCTACGTCGACGACCAAACCAGCGAAGAAATCGCCGCTCAGAAGGGCACTCCCACCACACCCGGCACACACAGCCCCTACCGCGATCGCACACCGGAGGAAAACCTCGACCTCTTCCTGCGCATGAACGCCGGTGAATTTGAGGAAGGCTCGCGCGTGCTCCGCGCCAAAATCGACATGGCATCGCCGAACATGCACTTCCGCGACCCCATAATGTACCGAATCATAAAGACGCCCCACCACCGCACCGGCACGACGTGGAAGGTATATCCTATGTACGACTTCGCCCACGGCCAGAGCGACTACTTCGAGGGCGTGACCCACTCGATATGCACGCTGGAGTTCGTTGTGCACCGTCCGCTCTACGAATACTTCGTCAAGGAGCTCGCCGACGAAACCTACTGCCCGCGCCAGATAGAGTTCAACCGCCTCAACCTCACCTATACGGTGATGAGCAAGCGCAAACTGCTCCAGTTGGTCAAGGAAGGCCTCGTGGCCGGTTGGGACGACCCTCGCATGCCGACCATTTCGGGTATGCGCCGCCGCGGCTACACTCCGCGCAGCATACGCAACTTCATCGACACCATTGGCTACACCAAATATGAGGCCCTCAACAGCGTGAGCCTGCTCGAACATGCCGTACGCGACGACCTCAACCGCATAGCCACCCGCGCCATGGCCGTGCTGAATCCTCTGAAGGTGACCATCACCAACTACCCCGAGGATAAGGTAGAGACCATGAGCCTGGAGAACAACCCCGAAGATCCCGAATCCGGCTCGCACGACGTGCCTTTCAGCCGCGAGCTCTACATAGAGCGCGACGACTTCATGGAGAATCCTCCCAAGAAGTTCTTCCGTCTGGCTCCCGGCGCCGAGGTGCGCCTCAAGAGCGCTTACATTATTAAATGTGAGAACGTAATCAAGGACGCCGATGGCAATATCACCGAAATCGAGTGCACCTACGACCCGGACACCCTCAGCGGCATGCCCGGCGCAGCCCGCAAGGTGAAGGGCACCCTGCACTGGGTAAGCGCGCGCCACGCCCGCGACATCGAAGTGCGCCTCTACGACCGCCTCTTCAACGTAGAGAACCCCGCGGCCGAGACCGACCGCGACTTCCGCGAGCTGCTCAATCCGGACTCGCTGCGCACCCTGACCGGCGTAAAGGCCGAGCCTTTCATCGTGGAAAACGCTCAGCCCGGCACCAAGTTCCAGTTCCAGCGTATCGGATACTTTACTCCCGATGCCGACTCCACGGCGGAAGCTCCGGTGTTCAACCGCACCATAGCCCTGAAAGACACCTGGGAAAAAGTTCAAAAGAACAGTTAATGGGATACAACGACGACGAAGAAGAAGAAAACAACGGCCGGCAGGCTCTCTACAACCGCTTCCGGGAGTCGCTGAGCCGTCCCGTCGGCGAACGCTATTTCGACGAAGACGAGCTGGTCGAAATCTTCGACTACGCCGGCGATATCGACGACGCCTACGTGCGCTTCGAGGCTCTATGCTGCGGCGCCCGCCTCTACCCGGAGAGCACGGCTCTTGCCGACCGGCGCGCCCTGCTCTATCTCGACGAGGACGACTCCGACCAGCTCGCCACGGCATACCTCGCCGACAATCCCGGGCTGAGCACTCCAATTGCCGACATAGTCAAGCTCGAAGTGAACCGTCCGGCACCCGAGCAGGGCGCCGAGGCTCTGGAGTTCCTCATCAGCCAGTACGAACGTCTTGGCGACGAGGAAATCATCCGCTTTGTCAACCTTGCCGTCGACCTGGAGCAGTACGACTGGCTTGTGGCCAATCTGGACACACTGCGCTCCAAGAGCAACTTCCTGCCCTCACTTCTCTTCGAGGTCATCACCGAGGCCGACGGCCAGGGCGACTTCGACACCATGACAGCCCTTGCCGACGAGCTCATCGAGCAGGAACCCTTCTCGGTGACTTACTGGACGGCCCTCTTCCGCGGCCACGCCCGCGCCGGACATGAGGAGGAGGCCCGCGCCGCCTTCGACTATGCCAAAGCTCTTGCGGCAGACAATCCGACCGACATCGACTGGCTCTGCGAGACGGTATTCTCCTTCGCTCCCTACCTCCGGCGCGAAACCATCGAGCTGCTGGAGACCGCAATGGAGAAAGACCCCAACGATTTTCGGTTCGCCGACATTAGGTGCGGCCTGCTTATGCAAAGCGGCGACTCCGCCGCCGCCGTGCAGGGCGTAAAAGACTTTCTGGACCGCAACCCCGGCAACTACACGGCCCTGCGCCGACTGCTGAGCACCAACGCCCGCGACGTCTACCCCTACATCGAAGCATTCTACCACGCCGTGCCCACCGGCTTCGGCCCCGACGCCGCCGACGAGATAGTGAGCCAGCTACACCTCCAGGGAGCAGTTCGCACCCTCAACGACTTCATCACCGCATACTCCATCCACGAGACGACCAACATGGACCACACCGCAGCCTGGGTGGAGGCGCTCTACGCCATGGAGCGCTACGACGAGGTTGTCAAAATGGTCAAGGCGCTCCCCGCCTATGGAGCCATCATCATCAACGTGCCCCTCAAAGGCGCTTCGTTTGCAGTGGCCACCCTGATGTCGGCAATGAAGACCGGCGACCAACAATTTGCCAACGACTTCATAGAGCTGACGCGCCCCACCTTCGAGGCCATGCTGCAGGCCACGCCCCTGCCGATACGCCTTGCCGTCAAGAGCGTGCTCGGCCTCTACGACACGGCAGGACGCCACGGCGCCGACGATAAATTCTTCTGGGAGTACCACGACCCGTTCAAAATGGGCAAACTCTGAAAACAAAAAAATAATCACTATGCAACAAAGTGTTTTACAGCGTATTATCCAAAAACATGCTGTAAAACATTTTTATTTTGGGCCTCAATGTTTGTTTAGTTGAAAAATAGAAATTAACTTTAAGGCATCAAAACCATACAACCGTAAATATTCACCCGCAAAACTGACACAATATGAGCAAGACCATCACCTTCAACGAGCTCCGTCGCCTCAAAGACAGACTACCCGACGGCTCGATGCACAAGATCGCAGACAGTCTCAACACCACCGTTCAGACCGTACGCAACTACTTCGGTGGCAGCAATTACGATTTCGGCAAGAACTGTGGTGTGCATATCGAACCGGGTCCCGACGGTGGCATCGTTGTCCTCGACGACAGCACCATCTACGACATGGCCGTCGAAATCCTCAAGAGCCAGGAAGCTGAATAACAAAGCTAACCCAGACAACGCTCCGGGACGCGGCCGCTTTCGGTTGCGTCCCGTCGTTGCTTTATCCGCCGCACTGCCGGCACCGCCTTTTCCCTCGTTCTCTGCAAGTTCCCTCTTTAACTGTTCTTAATCCCACCATGCCGGAGGAACGCCTCATAACCCTTGCCATCCACACTTTCGACAAAGCGGTCGCCCTGCGCGCACTGCTTGAGAACGAAGGTATCGAAGTGGAGCTGCACAACGTCAATCTACAAGTTCCGGGACTTAGTTCCGGGGTCAGAGTGCGCATCCCCGAGAAGGATTTGGCCCTGGCTCTGCGCATCGTCGAAAACAAGGAGCTCTTCAGTCCGGAGGGTAGCGCCGAGCACATCGTTCTGGTGCCGGTCGACTTCAGCGAACATTCTTTCAAGGCCGTCGGCGTTGCGGCCGCTTTGGCCTCGCGCAGCAAAGCCAAGCTGCGTTTTCTCTACAGCTACATCGATCCCTACCTTGCGGGCTCGCTTCAGCTCAAGGACACTCTGAGCTACGACGACAGCGAACCTCGCGCACGCGCCATGCTCGGCGCCCACAGCGAGCGGCTGATGAGCAACTTCTGCGAGCGCGTGCGCAACGCCATGAAGCACGGCCACATGCCTCCGGCGCCTTTTTCGGCGCAGGTGATGGAGGGTGTGCCCGAAGACGCCATCGTAGAGCACGGCAAGCGCATCAACCCCACTATCGTAGTGATGGGCACCCGGGGTGCGGCCCGTAAGCAGGCCGAGATGATAGGCTCCATCACCGCCGAGGTGCTCGACGAGGGGCTGTTCACTGTGCTGACCGTGCCGGAGCCGGCGGAGTCGGAGGCAGTGCTTACTCCGCGCAATATTCTCTTTTTCAGCAACCTCGACCAGGAAGATATACTGGCCATGGATGCCGTCTACCGCATTTTCGGCGGCACGGGCGTCAAGGTGACCATCATGCACGTGCCTTCGCGACGCCGTTTTTCCGATTCGGGAGCCGGTAAGGCCCTCCACAAACTCAGCCAGTACTGCCGCGAGAATTTCGCCAACTACCACTTCATCAGCGTGCCGGTGAGCCCCGACGACTGCGAAAAGGCCTTCGCCAATTTGCAGCAGGGCGAGACTTTCGACCTCATAGTTGCCCCCAACCGGCGCCGCAATGCCTTCAGCCGCCTGCTAAACCCCGGGCTGGCCCATAAAATCATTTTTCAGACCGACGTGCCGATGCTGGTCATTCCGGTCTGACTCCAATGCGCACGTTATACCGGGCGCACTGACACAGCCTAAAATCAAGCCATAACCATGAACCACAGACAATTGCTCCTTGGCGACGAAGCCTTTGCCTTAGGGGCCATCAACGCCGGTCTCTCCGGGGCCTACGCCTACCCGGGCACGCCGAGCACCGAAATTCTCGAGTATATCCAGCTCAACCCCACGGCTCTCCGCAGGGGTCTACACTCCCACTGGTCGAGCAACGAAAAAACGGCCGTCGAGGAGGCCCTTGGCATGTCGTTCTGCGGCAAACGCGCCATTGCGGCCATGAAACACGTTGGGCTGAACGTTGCCGCCGACCCCTTCGTGAACTCGGCCATGACGGGCGCTCACGGCGGACTCATCGTCGTTGCCGCCGACGACCCTTCGATGCATTCGTCGCAAAACGAACAGGACAGCCGCTTCTACGCCGCCTTCGCCCTTCTTCCGGCTCTTGAACCTTCGAGTCAGCAGGAGGCGTACGACATGGCGGCCTACGGCTTCGAGCTCTCCGAGCGCTTCGGGGTGCCGGTGCTTCTGCGCTTAGTGACGCGTCTTTCGCACTCCCGCGCCGTGGTTGAGGTTGCCGACGAGGCCGGCGCCGAAAAGGCACTCTCCTACCCCTCCGCTCCCCGCCAATGGGTGCTTATGCCGGGCAATTCGCGTCGCCGCTACCCCGAGCTGCTCAAGACCTACGCCGACCTTGAGAAGGAGGCCGACGCCTCTCCCTTCAACCGCTTCGAGGAGGCCGCCGGAGAGGCCCCCGAGGCTCTGCGAGGACTGGGTATCATCGCTTCGGGCATTGCGTATAACTACGTTCGGGAGGCTTTCGGCGGCAAGTGCCCCGTGCCTCTGGTTAAGGTGAGTCAATACCCTCTGCCAATGGGACTTATCGGCAAGCTTGCCGACAACTGCAAGCGCATTATGGTCGTCGAGGAGGGTCAGCCCGTCATCGAGGAGCGTCTGCGCGGCCTGGATGTGGCCCCCGGACGTATAATAGGCAAACTCGATGGACATCTGCCCCGCACGGGCGAGCTTACGGTCGACAGTGTGCGGACCGCGCTCGGAATCGCCGTTCCGACCGGCGAGGCCGTTCCGGCTGTTGTGATGCCGCGGCCACCGGCCCTCTGTCAGGGCTGCGGCCACCGCGATGTGTTCAACGCCCTCAACAAAGCTCTCGAGAGCTACCCCTCGCCCAAGGTGTTCGGCGACATCGGCTGCTACACGCTGGGCTACCTCTCGCCCTTCCATGCAATCGACACAGTAGTGGATATGGGAGCCTCCATCACCATGGCAAAGGGGGCTGCCGACGCCGGCCAGCACCCTGCAGTGGCCGTGATCGGCGATTCAACATTTACCCACAGCGGAATGACGGGCCTGCTTGACGCCATAAACGAAAACTCGCCGATCACCGTGATAATCAGCGACAACCTAACCACCGGCATGACGGGCGGCCAGGACAGCCAGGGCACGGGCAAACTGCGCGACATCTGTCTGGGCCTCGGCGCCGACCCCGACCACGTGATAGAGGCGGAGTCGCTGCCGCGAAATGTGGCCGCGCTGACAGAAATGTTCCGGCGCGAGATAGACCACAACGGCCTCTCGGTGATAATTTCGGCCCGCGAGTGTATCCAGACCGCACGGCGCCACGCTAAAAAACCTTAAGTACCCATAACCATGAATATCAATATAATACTCGCCGGTGTAGGCGGCCAGGGAATTCTCACCATAGCCAACGTGCTGGGTATGGCTGCCCTTGAGCAGGGTTTATACCTCAAGCAGGCCGAAGTGCACGGCATGAGCCAGCGCGGAGGCGACGTGCAGAGCAATCTCCGCATATCCTCGGAGCCTATCCACTCCGACCTCATCCCCCTTGGAGGGGCCGACCTGATTATCTCCATGGAGCCTATGGAGGCTCTCCGCTATCTGCCCTATCTTCGCGAGGGCGGCGTTGTGGTTACCAACACCACTCCCTTCATCAACATTCCCGACTACCCCGGCGAAGAAGCTCTCGCCGAAGCCTACGCCAATCTGGGCTGCCGCTGCGAGCAGGTCGACGCCGACGCTCTGGCCAAAGAGGCCGGCAGCCCACGGTCGGCCAATATAGTTCTGCTGGGCGCAGCCGCCCCCTTCCTGGGTATGGAGACCGGACTGATAGAAGACGCCGTTGCCAAGCGTTTCATAACCAAAGGACAAGCCGTCGCCGACGCTAACCTCAGCGCCTTCCGCCTCGGCTTTGCCGCAACGACAAAATAACTCCGCCATGCTACCACTGACCGAACAACAGCTCAACAGCATAATGGAGCGGCTCAATATAGCCAGCCTCTCCGAAGCAACTATACGCCAGATAGTTGCCGTTGCCGCCGCAGCCGAAAAAGAGGCCGGTGAGCCTTTTCTCCACCTCGAAGTCGGCAATCCCGGCCTACCGCCTAATGTCGTTGGCGTGACCGCCGAGCGCGAGGCCCTTGAAGCGGGCGTGGCCGCTCAGTATCCCCCCATCATGGGCGTTGATGAGCTTAAAAAAGCCGGTTCACGCTTCGTCAAAGCCTTTCTTAACGTCGATGTTGCCCCGGCCCATATAGTTCCCTCGGTAGGTTCCATGCAGGGCAGCTTCTGCATGATGCTCCTTCTGAGCTACCGCGACCCCGAGCGCGACACTATGCTCTACCTCGACCCCGGTTTCCCTCCGCAGCATCTGCAGGCTAAGCTGGTAGGCCTCCGCCAGGAGAGTTTCGACATTTACTCCTACCGAGGCGACGCGCTGGAGGCTAAACTGGAGGCGGTGCTGGCTTCCGGGAGGGTAACAGCGATGCTCTACTCCAACCCCAACAACCCCGCCTGGACCAACTTCACCGAGCGCGAGCTGGAAATTATAGGCCGGCTGGCAACGAAGTACGACGTAATCGTGCTCGAGGACCTCGCCTACATGGGAATGGACTTTCGGCGCGACTGCGGCACTCCCGGCCGTGAGCCTTTCATACCCAGCGTGGCGCACTACACCGACAACTGGGTGCTTTTGGTATCCGGCTCTAAAATCTTCAGCTATGCCGGCCAGCGGGTTGCCCTGGTTTGCATGAGCGACAGCGTTTTCAACCGCCACGACCCTGCTCTGGAGGCCTTTTTCGGCATGAAAGGTCTCGGCAACGCATATATTTTCGGCGTGGTCTACGCGGTTTCGTCGGGCGTGTGCCATTCGGCCCAGATAGCCATGGCCGCCATGCTCAACGCCGCCGCCGACGGTCAACTTAACTTCGTTGGCGACTGCCGCGAGTACGAACGCCGCTGCCGTCGCGCCAAAAAGAGCTTTGAGGATGCCGGTTTCCGACTGGTCTACAGCACCGACGACGGCGCTCCCGTCTCCGACGGCTTCTTCTTCACCTCCACCTACGGCGATATGGACAGCGAAAGCCTCCAACGCGCCCTTATGCGCCACGGCGTGGCCTCCATCTCCCTTCCCGGCACCGGTAGCAGCATGCACGGCCTGCGTATTTGCGTGAGCCGCCTTGCCTCCGACGCCGATATCGAAACCCTCGACAAACGACTCAAAGCCTTCGCCAATGAACAAGCACATTGATTACGTCAGCGCCGAGCAAGCCGCCGCGCTCATCAAAAGCGGCGACCACGTTTTCATCCAGGGGAGCACATCCATTCCCGAAACGCTCGTGGCAGCCATGGCGGCACGTGGCGGCGAGCTTCGCAACGTCACTGTCTACGTGGCTTTTGCCGTGGCCGACCGCGAGGCGCCTTACTGCCGACCGGAGTTCCGCGACTCTTTCCTGGTTGAGAGTTTCTTCGTGTCGAACTCGGTGCGAAAATGGATTGCCGACGGCTACGGGCAGGTAATACCCCGCTTCTTGGGCGAAGTGCCCGCCCTCTTCCGCGACGGCACCTGCCCCGTCGACGTGGCCTTGATAAACTGCTCGCTGCCCGACGATGAGGGCAACGTGAGCTTCGGCGTGTCGGCCGACCTGGCCACCTCGGCGGTGGAGTGCGCCCGCACCGTCATCGCCCAGATTAACCCGAACATGCCCTTCAGCTACGGCGACCCGGTGATCAACCTGAGCCGCATAGCCGCTGCGGTCTACACCGACGACCCTCTCGTCGAAGTGCCAACTCCGGAGCCGACCTCCGACGAGATTGCAATCGGGAACTATATCGCCGAACGCATCCCCGACGGGGCTACATTGCAGATTGGCGTAGGTGGTATTCCCAACGCCGTTCTCCGCGCCCTCCACGACCACAAACACCTCGGCTTACACACCGAGGCCATGACCGACGGCGTGCTTCCTCTGCTCGAAAAAGGCATCATCGACAATTCGCGCAAGGTAATCCTGCCCGGCAAGAGTGTGGCCTCGCTGGCACTGGGTTCAAAGGAACTCTACCGCAAGATGGACCACAACCCTGATATGATTTTCAAGGACGTGGCATGGACCAACGACCCATATATAATAGGTGCAAACCCCGACGTAGCGGCCATAAACTCCTGTCTGGAGATAGACCTCACCGGCCAGATATGCGCCGACAGCATAGGCACCCGCATCTACAGCGGAATCGGCGGCCAGCACGACTTCGTCTACGGCGCCTCGCGCAGCCGCGGCGGCCAGTCCTTCCTTGCCATGCTCTCCACCTCCGGCAAGGGCCACAACAAAATCAAGCCCGTGCTCACCCCCGGAGCCGGAGTGGTGACAACACGCTTTCAGACAAACTTCGTCGTCACCGAGCACGGTATCGCCGACCTGCGGGGCCGAACGCTGGCCGAGAGAGCCAAGATGCTGGTCGGGCTTGCTGCGCCGCAGTTCCGCGAGGAACTCGACCGTGCGGCCGCCGAGCGGTTCGGCTACTCCTACCTGCGACTGAAGTGAACTAAAGAACCGATTTCAACATTTAATATAATTATATCTTACTTACTATTTTAACAACCAATGCATAATCTGAAAAAAGCGGCTCTTGCCGCCATGGCCCTCGCCGCCGTGGCCGGCACGGCCGCAGCTAAAAAAACGTCCGAACAGGACAAAGTTATACTCCACGCCTGGACGTGGAGTCTCGACACCATAGCCGCCAACATGCAGCGCATCGCCGATGCCGGCTACGACTACGTGCAGACATCGCCCGTGCAGGCCTGCTACATCGGCGACGGCGGCGGCATGGCTCTCTTCAGCGAGCCCGGCGACTCCGTGCAGGGCAAGTGGTACTACTACTACCAGCCTACCGACTGGACTATAGGAAACTACATGCTCGGCAGCCGCGACGACTTTAAAGCAATGGCCGACAGCGCCTACAAGTACGGAGTGAAGGTTATCGTCGATGTGCTTCCCAACCACACGGCCATCGATCACACCGCCGTGCTCCCCGGGCTGGACAATGCCGTGGGCGGCCACGAAAACCTCTTCCATGCCAACGGTTTCACGCCGATAACGCAGTGGAACGACCGCTACGAGTGCACCACAGGCGAAATGGGCGGACTCCCGGACGTCAACACCGAAAACCCCGACTTCCAGTACTACTTCCTACAGTATATCAACGACTTAATCAACCTTGGCGCACGCGGTTTCCGCTACGACACCGCCAAGCACATCGGTCTGCCCTCCGACCCCCTCGACGCCAAGGCCGAACGCAACAACTTCTGGGACGTCGCAACCGGCCGCGAAGGCGTCAAGGGTCTTTCGCTGCTGATGCCCGACAGCGTCTATATCTACGGCGAAGTGCTGCAGGACCAAAACGTTAAAGAACGCGAATACGCCGAATATATGGACCTCACCGCCAGCGCCTACGGCCACAACCTGCGCCAAGCGCTCGAAAACGGCCGCTACGAGGCCTCTCTGGAGGACTGGGCACACCCCGCACAGCCTACCGACCTGGTGACGTGGGTGGAAAGCCACGATACCTATGCCAACGCCCACGAATCGGCAGGCCTCAGCGACGATCAGATTCGTGCCGGATGGGTATTCCTCACCGCACGCGCTACCGGCCGTCCGCTCTTCTTCAGCCGACCCGCCGGACGCACCCCGCAGAACTACTGGGGCAACAACCGCATCGGCGCACGCGGCAACGATGAGTTCTTCCATCCCGAAGTGGTTGCCGCCAACAAGTTCCGCCACGCCATGGCAGGACAGCCCGAGGCTATAGTGAGCGCCAACGACGGTGCGGTAGTGGCGGTCGAACGCGGCAACCGGGGCGTTGCCTTAGTCAACTTCTCCGACCGCAGCCAGCGCGTCAAGATGGCCTGCACCCTCCCCGCCGGCGAGTACACCGACGCAGTCTCCGGCACCTCTTTCAAAGTTCGCAACGGCAAGCTCGAAGGCACCCTCGCCCCGCTTGCCACCTACACCCTCTACGCCCGCTGACGCATCCTCCTTTGGCAAGGATTCCCTTCGGGATTGACGATGACTGAAGCCCTCGGTCCATACGTCGCTGGAGTTTCGCTCAGGAAGCTTCAACGCTATGGAGCGAGGGCTTCAACCATCGGTCCATACTCTGCGCATACACTCTTCACTATTCTCTCTTCACTATAACTTATATTTTGCGGGTTTGGGGGATTTTGAGTAATTTTGCAGGTTGATATGGTAGTGGATATTTTAATAGGCGTTGTGCTTGCAGCGGCGGCCGTCACGGGCGCTGTCACGGGGCTTGTGCGCCAACTGGGCACCCTGGTGGCCTTCGTGGTTGCCGTGCTCGCCTGCCGGTTCTTCGGGCCGCAGGTGAGCCACGCCGTAGTGTCGGCAGCCGCCGAGCATGGCACTCTGCTTGCCGTGCTGAGCTACGTGTTAGTGTTCGTGGTGGCTTTCGGGATAGTGCTGCTGATAGCTCGTCTGCTTCATGCCACCGTCAGCGCCATGAAGCTCGGCGCTGTAAACCGCATCCTTGGCGCGCTTTTCCGGCTGGCCTTGTGGCTGGTTGTGATGAGCGCTTGCCTCAACGTCTATTTTGCCATATTTCCGGAAGCTGCCTCCGGCTTCGAGGTCAAGAACCGTCCATGGCGCCAATGGACGCTGAAGGCGGCTCCCGCTCTGGTAGGCTATATTCAGCACGGCGCCAACCCTTAGGGCAGCCCGTGCGTTAATATACAACTAACAAAGAACTCAGATGGAAGACAACATACCCACGAATGCCAAGCCGCCCTGCGCCGGAGCCGACGACGATGCCGCCGTACTGCGCGAAGCCACCACGGGCGACTATAAATATGGCTTCACCTCCAATATCGACACCGATGTCATACCGCCGGGCCTCTCGGAAGATGTGGTGCGACTCATCTCCCGGAAAAAGGGCGAACCGGAGTGGCTGCTCGATTTCCGCCTGCGCGCCTTCCGCTACTGGAAGACACTTACCCCGCCAAAATGGGCGCATCTGGACATTCCGCCCATCGACTTCCAGGCCATAAGCTACTATGCCGCACCCCGAAAGAAGGAAGGTCCAAAAAGCCTTGATGAAGTGGACCCCGAGATCCTCAACACCTTCAACCGCCTTGGCATACCCATCGAGGAGCAGAAAGCCCTCAGCGGCATGGCCGTCGATGCGGTTATGGACTCGGTCAGTGTCCGCACCACCCACCGCGAGCGTCTTGCAGAGATGGGAATCATCTTTTGCTCCTTCAGCGAGGCCGTTAAGGACTATCCGGACCTTGTTCGCCGCTATTTGGGCAAGGTGGTGAGCTACCGCGACAATTTCTACGCCGCACTCAACTCGGCTGTCTTCTCCGACGGCTCCTTCGTCTACATACCTCGCGGTGTGCGCTGCCCGATGGAGCTGAGCACATATTTCCGCATCAACTCCTCGGGCACGGGCCAGTTCGAGCGCACGCTTATAGTGGCCGACGACGACTCCTACGTGAGCTATCTCGAAGGGTGCACGGCGCCAATGCGCGACGAAAACCAGCTCCATGCCGCAATAGTTGAGATTATAGTCGAAGACCGCGCCGAAGTGAAGTACAGCACCGTCCAGAACTGGTATGCCGGCGACCGCGAAGGACGCGGCGGCGTCTACAACTTCGTGACCAAACGCGGATTGTGCCGCGGCGACTTCTCAAAGTTGTCGTGGACGCAGGTCGAAACGGGTTCGGCGATAACGTGGAAATACCCTTCGTGCATACTGGCGGGCGAGGGTGCCGTCGGCGAGTTCTATTCCGTGGCCGTCACCCGCAACCGCCAGCAGGCCGACACCGGCACCAAGATGATACACACCGGGCGCAACACCCGCTCCACAATAGTCAGCAAGGGCATCTCCGCGGGCCACAGCCAGAACAGCTACCGCGGACTGGTGAAGGTGGCTCCCGACGCCGACGGCTGCCGAAACTACACCCAGTGCGACAGTCTGCTGCTGAGCGACACCTGCGGGGCGCACACCTTCCCCGAGATAGAGGTGGCCAACGCAACGGCCGTGGTCGAACACGAAGCCACCACCTCGAAGATTTCCGAACAGCAGATTTTCTACTGCAACCAGCGAGGTATCCCGACCGAAGAGGCTGTGGCCTTGATAGTCAACGGCTATGCCCGCGAAGTGATGAACAAACTGCCGATGGAGTTTGCCGTTGAGGCTCAGAAGCTCCTGGCGCTAACCCTTGAAGATTCCGTTGGATAATCGAAGAATATGGAACTGTTGAAAGTACAAAACCTCCATGCCGGGATAGACGGCAAAGAAATACTGCGTGGCATCGACCTTGAAGTTCGCCCCGGCGAAGTGCATGCCATAATGGGTCCCAACGGCTCCGGCAAAAGCACCCTCAGCGGCGTGCTCGCCGGCGACCCACGCTTCAACGTCACCGCAGGCACTGCCACTCTGGGCGGAGTGGACCTCCTTGCACTCTCACCGGAAGACCGCTCCCACGAGGGCCTCTTCCTCTCTTTTCAATATCCCGTTGAGATACCGGGCGTTACGATGGTGAACTTTATGCGCGCCGCCGTCAACGCCAAGCGCAAATACCTCGGCGAGCCTCCGATGAACGCCTCCGAGTTCCTCAAGATGATGCGACAGAAGCGTGCCATCGTAGAGCTTGACAACAAGTTAGCCTCGCGCTCGGTCAACGAGGGCTTCTCCGGCGGCGAAAAGAAGCGCAACGAAATCTTCCAGATGGCAGTGCTCGAGCCACGCCTCGCCATTCTCGACGAAACTGACTCGGGCCTTGACATCGATGCCCTCCGCATCGTTGCATCCGGTGTCAACGCCTTGAAAACCAAAGAAAACGCCACCATCGTAATCACCCACTACCAGCGCCTGCTCGATTATATCAAGCCCGATTTTGTGCATATCCTCTACAAGGGCCGTATCGTACACTCCGGAGGGCCCGAACTCGCTCTCGAACTCGAGGAGAAGGGCTACGACTGGATTAAACAGCAGGCCGACGCCGAGTAAGCCATGGACTCTCTCAAACAATACATCGACCTCTACCGCGACCACGCCGACGACCTGCGCACCGGAGCCGCCGCTCTCGACGACGCCCGGCCCGAGGCCCTGAAGGCCCTCGAGCGCGCCGCAGGCGAAAAAGGCCCCCGCGCACCGTACGCCGAATGTTCGGTCGAGCGCATGCTGGCTCCGGACTATGGCGTTAACATTCGCCGCTTTAACTTCGACCCCAACCTGGCTGCTACATTCCGCTGCGGCGTTCCAAATATCAGCACACTGCTCGGAGTGACGGTCAACGACGCGTTCCGGCCCACCGAGAATCTGCTCCGGCAGCTCCCTGAGGGCGCCACGGTGTGCTCGCTCGCCGAAGCCGGTCGTAAGCACCCGGAACTGCTCGTCGAGTACTACAACGGCCTTGCAGCCGCAGGAAAAGCTCCCGAAGTGGCCCTCAACACCCTTTTGGCGCAGGATGGCGTGCTCGTCCACATCGCCGACGGCGTTCAGCTCGAAAAGCCCATACAGATAGTCAATATCTTCAACGCGCCGACACCGCTGCTCGCCGTCCGCCGCCTGCTGGTGGTTATGGGCAAGGGCGCTTATGCCCGCATACTGCTGTGCGACCACACGCAGCGCCGCGACGTTGATTACCTCTCCGACGAAGTGCAGGAAATCTACTGCGGCGAGGGTTCGCACCTCGAGATCTACAGCATAGAGGAAAGCAGCGACCGCACCGGCCGCATGCTCAACCTCTTTGCGCGTCAGGAAGCCGCCTCGCATCTCACCGTATGCTCGGGCGCGCTCTCCGGAGGCGTCGGCACGGCCAACTACAGCATAGACCTTGCGGGGCGCCACGCCGAGACTCACCTCGGCGGCCTCTGCATTGCCGACGGCAAGCAGGTTCAAGGCGCCAACGTGGTGCTTCGTCACCTTGCGCCGGAGTGCTCCAGCCGTCAGCTTTTCAAATACGCCCTCTTCGGAGAGGCCCGCGGAGCCTTCGGTGGCAAAATAGTTGTGGCAGAAGGGGCTGTCGGCACCGACGCCGCCCAGACAAACCGCAATCTTCTCGCCTCCGAAGCCGCCCGGATGGCCTCGGCGCCCCAGCTCGAAATATACTGCGACGACGTAAAGTGCAGCCATGGCGCCACCACCGGCCAGCTCGATGCCGCCGCCCTCTTCTATATGCAGACCCGAGGTATCCCCGCCGCCGAAGCGCGCCTGATGCTCACGCAGGCATTTATGAGCGACGTCATTGACTCGGTGGGCTATGATCTTATCCGCGACCGCCTGCGGCAGCTGGTGGAGAAGCGCCTCGGCGGCGAACACGCCACCTGCGCCACCTGCTCAGCCTCCGCCGAGGTCGACAAATCTTGCCGACAATGAGCTACGACGTCGAAACAATCCGCCGACGCTTTCCCATTCTGGAGAGGAAGGTCAACGGCCGCACCATGGTCTATCTCGACAATGCCGCCACTACGCAGGCTCCCGACAGCGTGGTTCGGGCTATCGACCGTGTCTACACCACGGCCCGCGCAAACGTGCACCGTGGTGTCCACACCATTTCGCAGGAGGCAACCGCCGCTATGGAGGCCACCCGCTGTCGCGTGCGCGACTTCATAAACGCCGAGAGCTCCGACCAGATAATCTTCACGCGCGGCACCACCGAGGCCATCAACCTCGTGGCCGCCTCCTACGGCGAACTTCTCCAGGCCGGCGATGAGATTATCCTCACCACCATGGAGCACCACTCCAATATAGTGCCCTGGCAGATGCTCTGCTCCCGGCGGGGCACCGTGCTTAAGATAGTTCCCATACGGCCGGACGGCTCGCTCGACCTCGACGTTTACCGCTCGCTGTTCAGTCCGCGCACTCGCCTTGTCACCGTGGCCCACGTTTCCAACGTGCTCGGCACGGTCAATCCCGTCAAGGAAATGGCCGAAACAGCCCACGCTCACGGGGCACTCATCCACATCGACGGGGCGCAGGCCGTGGCGCACCTTGGTGTCGATGTGCGCGATCTCGGCGCCGACTTCTACACCTTCTCATCGCACAAAATGTACGGCCCCACGGGCATCGGCGTGCTCTACGGGCGCCGCGACCTCCTGGAGGCCATGCCACCCTATCAGGGAGGCGGTGAGATGATTGGCCACGTCAGCTTCAACGGCACTACATGGGCCGACCTGCCCTATAAATTCGAGGCCGGAACACCGGACTATGTCGGCGCTGCCGCCTTCAGCACGGCCATAGACTTCATCGAAGAAATCGGCATACAGGCCATCCACGCCCACGAGCAGGACCTCCTCGACTACGCCACGGCAGCCATGGAAACCATTCCCGGAATGCGTATTTTCGGCACCGCACCCGGCAAAGCCGCCGTGGTTTCTTTCCTGCTCGGCAATGCGCATCACTACGACACCGGCGTGCTTCTGGACCAGCTCGGAGTCGAAGTACGCACCGGCCACCATTGCGCCCAACCACTTATGGAGACCCTTGGCATCGAGGGCACGGTCCGCGCGTCTTTCGCCGCCTACAACACCCGTGCCGACGTCGACGCCTTCATCGCAGCTCTCCGCCGAATAGCTCCCATGCTGCAATAGACGGCAGTCGCCGAGAAGATTGTCATCAATAGCCGTCACCGGCGCCCGGGATAGGCTTCGAGGGCTTTGGCGAGGACTATGAGTGCTTTGCGGAGGTCTTCGCGGTCTAGGACGTAGGCCATACGGACCTGGTTGCGTCCCAGCTCGGGGTTTGAGTAGAAACCGGCGGCGGGGGCCATGAAGACGGTTGCGCCGTCGTAGCTGAATTCTTCGAGGCACCACCGGCAGAAGTCTTCGGCATCGTCGACGGGCAGACTGACAACGGTGTAGAAAGCTCCCATCGGGATAGGCGAGTAGACGCCGGGGATGCGGTTGAGGCCGTCGACGAGTACTTTTCGGCGCTCCACATACTCGTTGTATGTCATGAGCATATACTCGGGAGAAGCGTCGATGGAGGCTTCGGCGACAATCTGACCGAGTAGAGGCGGGCTGAGCCGAGCCTGGCAGAATTTCATCACGTTTGCACGAAGCTCTTTGTTGGTGATGATGAGCGCACCGATGCGGATTCCGCACTCGCTGTATCGCTTGGAGACGGAGTCGATTAGTACGACTTGGTCGCGGATGCCGTCGAGGTGAAATGCGGAGATATATGGGGCGCCGGTGTAGGTGAATTCCCGGTATACTTCGTCGGAGAAGAGGAAGAGGTCGTGCTTGGCTACGATGTCGCGCAGTTGGTTCAGTTCTCGGGCCGTGTAGAGGTAGCCGGTTGGGTTATTGGGGTTGCAGATGAGAATACCTTTGGTGCGGGGAGTGATGAGTTTTTCGAACTCTTCGAGAGGGGGCAGCTCGAACCCGTTTTCGATTGTGCTGGGAACAGTCACAATCTTTGCACCGGCAAGAATAGCGAAAGCCATATAGTTTGCATATGCCGGCTCGGGGACAATTATTTCGTCGCCCGGGTCGAGGGTCGCCATAAAGGCGAAAAGTACGGCTTCGGAGCCGCCGGCGGTGACGATTATATCGTCGGGGGTTACGTCGATGTTGAACCGGTGGTAGTACTCGGCGAGTTTGCGGCGCAGCGAGGGCAGCCCGTCGGATGGGCTGTATTCGAGGGTGCGCCGGCTGATATTGTGCAGAGCTTTAAGCCCTTCGTCGGGCGAAGGCAGGTCGGGTTGACCAATGTTGAGCCTGTAAATTTTTATACCCCTTTGCTCAGCCTTTGCGGCGAGTGGAGCAAGTTTGCGAATAGGTGATGCGGGCATTATTTTGCCGCGTTGCGACAGCTGAGGCATTGTCGTAAGAATTAAGTCGTAGTGATGAAGTAAGTATGAGTTATGAGGGAGGGATGAAATTAAAACAACTCTCAGACGTAAGGGTTCAAAATGAAAGCTCCGGCCACGGATTGAGGCGGCCGGAGCTTGGCTATAGTGTCTTAAGAATTATTCTTCGTCGGTAGCGGCGGTGGCAGCTGCTGCGGCAGCGGTAGCGGCTGCCTGTGCGGGAGCGGGCTTTGCTTCCCAACCCAGAGCGCTTGCGCCGAGCACGGCAGCGTCGGCCTCTTTGAGTTCGCTCAACAGGACCTTAGCTTTGCCCTTGAAGCTACGCATCATGTTCTTGTCCATGGCCTCGCGGAGGGGCTTCATGAGGAGTTCGCCGCTCTTTGCCAGACCACCGAAGAGAATGAAGGCCTGAGGCGAAGAGAACACCATCATGTCGGCCATAGCCTCCCCGAGGATAGTGCCGGTGTAGGTGAAGATGTCTTTTGCGAGTTGGTCGCCCTGCATGGCTGCGTCGTAGACGTCCTTGGAGGTAATCTGGTCGATGGGGAGATTGCGGAGCAGGGAGGGTTCGGTGCGGACTTCGAGGAATTCGCGTGCGGAGCGCGCCACACCCGTTGCCGAGCAGTAAGCTTCGAGGCATCCGCAGCGGCCGCAACCGCAGAGGCGGCCGTTGTTGCGCTTGACGATGACGTGGCCGAGCTCACCGGCAAAGCCGTCGTGGCCGTAGACAACCTGTCCGTTGATTACGATGCCGGAGCCTACACCGGTGCCGAGGGTAATCATGATGAAGTCTTTGAGGCCGCGGGCTGCGCCATAGGTCATTTCGCCCAGAGCTGCGGCGTTGGCGTCGTTTGTCACGGCGGTAGGAATGCCGAACTTCTCGCTGACGAGCTGAGCCAGAGGAATGGGGCAGGGCCATGCGAGGTTAACGCCGTCTTCGATGTTTCCGGTATAGTAGTTTGCGTTGGGAGCGCCGATGCCGATGCCGTGCACCTTGTCGACAGCGTCGGCGGCTTCAATAAGATGAGTAGCCTCGGTGTAAAGCTCGTCGAGGTAGTCGGAGAACTTGGAGTGCTTGCCGGTTTTGATGGAGGAGCTGGCAATTACCTTGCCGCGAGTGTCGACCAGACCGAACACAGTGTTTGTTCCGCCTATATCGATGCCAAGAACGTATGGTTTCATGGTTATGCTATGATGGTGAAAAATTTGTTTGATTTCGAAGATGGAGGCTGATTCCGGCGCGTGGCTTTTGGAAAAAGCGATTCAAAGTTACGCACTTTTTGGCTACTCGCAAAGGAAAAAACGATATTTCACTTATTTTCACACCGGAGAACAATCCGACCGGCTCTGAAATAAAGACCCGTAATAAAGAGCGGTGCCGGTCGTGAACGGGAGGGCAAACAAAAATTTTCGCGTTCCATATTTTTTTTGTAACTTTGTACGCTTAAACAGAGCATAGCAACAAGGCAAAAAAGATACAATACCACCTCATAATATGATAGAAGAAGTAGAGGAATACAGCGCCAGCAATATCCAAGTTCTTGAGGGCTTGGAGGCGGTACGCAAGCGCCCCGCCATGTATATCGGCGACATTTCCGAAAAAGGCCTCCATCACCTTGTGTACGAGGTTGTAGACAACTCCATCGATGAGGCCGTGGCAGGCTACGCCACCCACATCGAGGTAACAATCAACACCGACAACAGCATCAAAGTGGTCGACAACGGCCGCGGTATCCCGGTCGACATGCACGCCAAGGAGCACAAGAGTGCCCTTGAGGTCGTGCTGACTGTTCTTCACGCGGGCGGCAAGTTCGACAAAGGCTCGTACAAGGTTTCAGGCGGTCTTCACGGCGTTGGCGTGAGCTGCGTGAACGCGCTTTCGACCTATCTCCGGGCCGAGGTACGCCGAAACGGCAAGGTCTACGCCCAGGAGTACTCCTGCGGCAAGCCTACCACTGGTCTGGAGATTGTAGGCACCAGCGACTCCACCGGCACCACCATCATCTTCAAGCCGGACGGCAGCATCTTCACGGCCACCGTCTACGACTACTCCACCCTTGCCAACCGTCTGCGCGACTTGGCATACCTCAATTCGGGTATCACATTGACGCTCACCGATATGCGCCAGCTCGACGCCAACGGCAAGCCTCGCACCGAGACCTTCTACTCGAAGGACGGTCTGCGCGAGTTCGTGCAGTATATCGACGCCAACAAGGAATCCCTCATCAACGACGTCATCGACCTCAACACCGAAAAGGGAGGTATCCCTGTCGAAGTGGCATTTACCTACAACACGTCGTCGAACGAGAACATCTATTCCTTCGTCAACAACATCAACACCATAGAGGGCGGCACGCACCTGCAGGGCTTCCGCCGCGCCCTAACCTCCACCCTGAAGAAGTACGCCGAGGACAACAACCTCATCAAGCCCCGCAAGGGCATGAAGGATTTCGAAATCAACGGCGCCGACTTTACCGACGGCCTCACGGCTGTGGTTTCGGTGAAGGTGATGGAGCCGCAGTTTGAGGGACAGACCAAAACCAAGCTGGGCAACAGCGAGGTGGTCGGCGCGGTTAGCCAGGCCGTCAGCGAGGCCCTCAAATACTATCTGGAGGAGCACCCTGCCGAGGCCAAGACCATAGTCGACAAAGTTGTGCTTGCGGCCGAGGCCCGCATCGCCGCCCTTAAGGCACGTCAGGAGGTGCTCCGCAAGACACCTCTTGTGGGCGGCGGCCTTCCCGGCAAGCTCACCGACTGCTCCAGCCGCACTGCCGAAGACTGCGAGCTCTTCCTCGTCGAGGGTGACTCGGCAGGCGGCACGGCCAAACTGGCCCGCAACCGCCAGTTCCAGGCCGTACTTCCGCTGCGAGGCAAGATACTCAACGTGGAGAAGGCCTCGAAGAACCACGTGTTGAGCAACAAGGAGATCCTCGACATGTTCCGCGCCCTGCGCGTCACCATCGGTGAGGACGGCGAGCCCAATATCTCCAAGCTTGCCTACCACAAAATTATCATCATGACCGATGCCGACGTCGACGGTGCCCACATCGCCACCCTGCTTATGACCTTCTTCTTCCGCCGGATGCGTCCCGTGGTCGAAGGGGGCTACCTCTATCTTGCCACTCCTCCGCTCTACAAGTGCAAGAACGGCAAAAACGAGGAATACTGCTGGAACGACAACCAGGTGCAGAACTTCATAGCGCGATTCGGCGAGAAGACGCAGATACAACGCTACAAAGGTCTCGGCGAGATGAGCGCCGACGAGCTTCACGACACCACCATGAGCCCCGAGCACCGCATTCTCAAGCAGGTTAATATAACTGACGCGGCCGAGGCCGACCGCATATTCTCGATGCTTATGGGCGACGACGTGGCCCCACGCCGCGACTTCATCGAAAGCAACGCCACCTACGCCAACATCGACGCTTAAACCATACCGGCTCCGAAGTGTTTATATTTTAAATACTCCGGAGCCGATAGTTTTACAGGCCCCCGGTTCATCACTTACCGCTAACAAAACACCGCCCGATGGCAAAACCTATAAAAACGAAGTCGCAGGTGCGCCAGCTCCGCGCCCTGATCGACCAATACATTTCCGGACTCAACAACGAGACCTTCAACTACCGCCAACTCACCCACCAGCTCGGCTACGAGGGCCTGCCGGCGCAAAAAGCCGTGGCAGCCTACCTGGCCGAACTCACCGTGGAGGGCAAACTGATAGAGACCACACCGGGCCGCTACAAAAATCCTTACGGGCGCAACAGCGCCGAAGGCGTCTTCGTACGCCGCTCCAACGGCAAAAACAGTGTGCGCATCGAAGGTGGCGACGAAGGCGAGGAAATATTCGTTGCCGAGCGCAACAGCATGCACGCCCTCAACGGCGACCGCGTGCGGGTTGCCATCGCAGCGCGCGTTCGGGGCAAGGAGCCGGAGGCCGAAGTGACCGATATTATCGAAAAGAAGGACCAGGTTTTCATCGGCACTCTGAAAGTCGACCGCCGCATGGCTACTTTGGTGACCGACAGTAAATTTCTAGCCACCGACATCTTCATACCCCGTACACGCCTCAAGGGCGGCCGCAACGGCGACAAAGCCATTGTGCGCATCACCGACTGGCCCGACGACGCCAAGAACCCTGTCGGCGAAGTGGTCGACGTGTTGGGCGCCGCCGGCGACAATACCACCGAGCAGCATGCCATTCTGGCTGAGTTCGGGCTGCCCTACCGCTACCCGGAGAACGTTGCCGCCGCCGCCGACAAAATCGGGGCCGGCATAACAGATGAGGAAGTTGGCCGGCGCCTCGACATGCGCTCGGTGACTACCTTCACCATCGACCCTCGCGACGCAAAGGACTTCGACGATGCCCTGAGCATACGCACCCTGCCCGACGGCAACTACGAGGTCGGAGTGCATATTGCCGACGTTACGCACTACGTCAAACCAGATTCCATAATAAACCGCGAGGCCGAGGACCGCGCCACCAGCGTATACCTCGTGGACCGCGTGGTGCCTATGCTGCCTGAGCATCTGAGCAACGGTATCTGCTCGCTGCGCCCCGATGAGGACAAGCTGACCTTCTCCACTATATTTATAATGGACAAGGATGCCAACGTGGTCGACAGCCGCATCGTGCGCACCGTGATTCGCTCCAACCGCCGCTTCACCTACGAGGAAGCCCAGGAAATCATCGAAACGGGCCGCGGCGACTATGCCGACGAGGTGCTCACCCTCGACCGACTGGCCAAGATACTCCGCAAGCGCCGCTATGAGCAGGGGTCGGTCGACTTCGACCGCGCCGAGGTTCGCTTCGAGACCGACGAGAAGGGTCACCCCGTGAGTGTGTTCTTCAAAGAGAGCAAGGATGCCAACAAGCTTATCGAAGAGTTCATGCTGCTGGCCAACAAGACAGTTGCGCAGGCCATCGGCATCGTTCCCAAGCGTAAGACGCCCAAGGCATTCGTATACCGCGTGCACGACCAGCCCGATGCCGAGCGACTGGCTAACCTTGGCGAGCTCTGCCGCACTTTCGGCCACAAAATCAAGACCACAGGCACGCCGATGGAAATCAACCGCTCCATCAACAAGATGCTCAAAGACATAAAGGGTCGCCCGGAGGAAAACTTCCTCTCCACCCTTGCGATTCGCTCAATGGCCAAAGCCATCTACACCACCAAGAATATCGGCCACTATGGTCTTGGCTTTGAGCACTATACCCACTTCACGTCGCCCATACGCCGATACCCCGACATGATGGTACACCGCCTGTTGGAGCGCTATCTTGCCGGCGGACGTACCGTCAGCGCAGAAAAACTCGAAGAGGAATGTAAGCACTCCTCCGACCAGGAGCAGCTCGCCGCCAACGCCGAACGAGCCTCCATCAAGTACAAACAGGTTGAATATATGGGCGACCACTTGGGCGAGGTATTCAGCGGCACCATATCCGGCGTGACCGAATGGGGTCTGTACGTTGAACTCGACGACAATATGTGCGAGGGTCTGGTGCCGGTTCGCGATCTTGCCGACGACTACTACGACTTCGACGCCAAGAACTACACCCTGATCGGGCGCCGCAACGGCACCCGCTACCGCCTCGGCGATAAGATACAGGTACAGGTTGCCCGCACCGACCTTTCCCGCAAGCAACTCGACTTCGTGATAGTCGACAAAAAGAACCCGCCGCGAAGCCTCGACAAGCTCGGGGAGGCACCCCGCGGACGCGCCGCCGCCAAAAACGCCGTTGCCTCCAAGCGACAGCGCCGCCGTGGGCGACACTAAACCATCCACCATGAAAAGACCGACCGGAACAATAGAAATAGGCGGACTGCGCCTTCTGGCCAACCACGGAGTTGAAGCCCAGGAGACCTTGATCGGCAACACTTTCGAGGTCAACGTCAAGCTGAGCTTCGACGCCGAGCACGCCATGCGCACCGACCGCCTCGACCTTACCATAAGCTATTCGGAGGTTGTCGAGCTCATAAAGAGCGAGATGGCCTTCCCGTCGAAACTGTTGGAGCACGTTGTTTTTCGCCTCTACCAGGCCCTTACGCACCGCTATCCTCAACTTTTGGGCGGCGAAATAACCGTCTATAAACTAAACCCGCCCATATCCGCCGAGATTAACCGCGCGGGCTTTACTTTCACCTGGTAATGAAACGCCGCCTCCGAAACAGCATACTTCTGCTTGCCGCATGCCTGCTGATGGCCTCGACTACAACATCGTGCGCCGTGTGCCCGGGTTGTTGGGGCCATCGCCACGACCGGCGCCCTCCGCGCAAGCCCAAACCGCCGAAGCCGCCCAAACACCAACACCATCGCGACCACGACCACCATCACCGCCATGACCACTGAGGGGACAAACGCGACGCGACGCATTTGCCAGACGGTCATCGTGGTGGCGCTTTTTGTCATATTCGGTCCGCGGTGGGGCTGCTTTTTTGTTGCCTTCCTTTTCATATTCTTCGAGGTGTGCGTGGTCTTCTCCGACCGAGCCGAAAGAATCGCTCAGGCAAAAAAGGAGTCCAAGATTATAGTGCCTGATCGGCATGCCGACGGAGTAAAATTCAATGTTAAATATGAAGCCGGGGAGATTTTCGCCGACCCGAACGAAGTGCAAATCGGCTCCGACACCATCTACGCCGGATTCCGCTTCGGCATGAGCCAAACAGAGTTTTATCAGCGTGTCGGCCGCTACAACGCACGTTTCGATGAAAAAATGATAGTCGAAACCGCCGATGGCAACGTGATGAAGTACAAAATACGCTTTGATGCCGCCTTCTACCGCCAAAAACTCTACAAACTGACCATAAAGGCGGTGGGCACTCGAGCAAACAAGGTGCTTATCGACAAATACACAGCGAAATACGGGCCAAGCGATGACTGCACCTGGAACTACGACAATACCCGAATCACCATTTCGCCGGCGGCGGAAGTGGCTTCGCGCCTTTGCGAGATAACCTACACCGATTGCATATTCGACGCAGCTCTTCAGAGGGCCATAAGCAACAAAAAGCGCCTTGAAGAGGAGGCAGGCCGCCGACGCATGCTGCAGGAGCAGCAGAAACGGCAAGCCGAAAACGACCGCGACCGCCGTGAGGCCTCCAAATTCATGGATATGATCTGAGGGAGCGGCGGATTTGCGGCAGTGAAAGAAAATTAGTAATTTTGTGGCGCTAAAAAACACGAAACAGAAATGGCAAACACCAACCGAGAAGTAAGGGTGCGCTTCGCCCCTTCGCCCACCGGACCCCTGCATATAGGCGGCGTGCGCACCGCTTTGTACAATTACCTCTTTGCCCGTCAGCACGGGGGCAAGATGATACTTCGCATTGAAGACACAGACTCTCAGCGCTTTGTTCCCGGCGCCGAAGACTATATCAACGAGGCTCTGGCCTGGTTGGGCATAGGCATCGACGAAGGTGTGCGCGAGGGCGGCCCCCACGCTCCATACCGTCAGAGTGAACGCCGCGACATCTACCGCGAGCACGTCGGCAAACTGCTTGAGGCCGGCAAGGCTTACTATGCCTTCGACACTCCCGAGGAACTCGAGGCTGCCCGCGCCGCAATTCCCAACTTCCAGTACGACGCCACAACTCGCCTGAAGATGCGCAACTCGCTGAGTATGCCCGCAGAAGAAGTAAAGGCGCTTATCGAGGGAGGAACCAAGTATGTGGTGCGCTTTTTGGTGGAGCCGGGCCGCAATGTGGAGGTCAACGACCTCATTCGCGGCAAAGTGGTGATAAAAAGCGACATACTCGACGACAAAGTTCTCTACAAAAGCGCCGACGACCTGCCTACTTACCATCTTGCCAACATTGTCGACGACCACCTGATGGAAGTGTCGCACGTTATACGCGGTGAGGAGTGGCTGCCGAGCGCTCCTCTCCACGTGCTGCTCTACGAAGCCTTCGGCTGGAGCGACACGGCTCCTGAGTTCGTGCACCTTCCGCTGCTGCTCAAGCCCGACGGCAAAGGCAAACTCAGCAAGCGCGACGGCGACCGCCTGGGCTTCCCGGTTTTCCCCCTGCTGTGGCACGACCCCAAGTCGGGCGAAACCTCCAGCGGCTACCGCGAAAGCGGCTATCTGCCTGAGGCCGTGGTGAACTTCCTGGCGCTGTTAGGCTGGAATCCGGGCGACGACACCGAGATTATGGATATGGATACCCTGATTGCCAAATTCTCTCTGGAACACTGCTCCAAGTCGGGCGCCAAGTTTGCCTTCGAGAAGGGCAAGTGGTTCAACCATATGTATATCCAGCAGAAGAGCGCATCTGAGCTGGCCGAACTTTTCGCTCCCGTGCTTGAGGCCAAGGGTGTAGACCCCAAGGCTTTCACGCCCGAGTTCATTGAAGCCGCCGTTGAGTCGGTCAAGGGCCGCGTGAACTTTGTCGGCGAACTTTGGGACAACGCCGGGTTCTACTTCAAGGCTCCGGAGAGCTACGACCCCAAGGCTGTCAAAAAGCGTTGGTCGCCCGAAATGGGAGGCATACTCACCGAGCTTGCCAATCTGCTTGAGACCACGCCTGACTTCAGCGGCGCCGTTCTGGAACCCATAGTGCTCGACTGGATCAAGAGCCGGGAGCTTCATCTTGGCAACGTGATGAACGCCTTCCGCCTCACCGTAGTTGGCGAATGTAAGGGTCCCCATATGTTCGAAATCACCGACATACTGGGGCGCGAGGAAACGGTGCGTCGTCTGCGCGCCGGCATAGAACGAATCCGGCCGGCCGATGAATAGTATTTACAACGCCGCCATGGCGTTGATGGCTTCCGCTGTCCGTCTGGGCGCCCGGCGCTCGGATAAGATGCGTCGCATGCTGCAGGGACATACGGAAGTGTCGGAAAGGCTGCGGCTCGGGCGCCGAAAGTTGGCTCCGGACGGTTTCGACGTTTGGTTTCACGCCGCTTCTCTTGGCGAGTTCGAGCAGGCGCGCCCGCTGATAGAGCGGCTGCTTGCCGAGCGGCCGGATATGTCGATCCTGCTGACCTTCTTCTCGCCCAGCGGCTACGAAGTGCGCAAGGACTTCAACCCCGGCGTGCAGGTTGCCTATCTGCCCTTCGACCGCCCGGATGCGGTGCGGGCTTTTCTGGACGAAGCCGCGCCGCGCATGGCCGTTTTCGTGAAATACGAGTTTTGGGGCAACTACCTGAGCGAACTGAAGCGCCGAGGCATCCCTACATATATAATAAGTGCTATCTTCCGGCCCGGGCAGATATTCTTCCGGCCCTGGGGCGGAATGTTTCGCAAAATGCTTGGCTGCTTCGACCGGCTCTACGTTCAGGATGCTGACTCGGAGGCACTGCTTGCCGGCATCGGCGTGACCAACGTGACCGTAGCGGGCGACACCCGTTTCGACCGCGTCGCCACAATACGCTCTCAGGCACGGCGCCATCCAGCCGTCGACGCCTTCCGGGGCGCCGGCTCGGCCGATACGCCCGTGATGGTAGTGGGCAGCAGTTGGCCTGCCGATGAGGATATCTATATCCCCTTTCTAAAGCGCCATTCCGGGGTGAGAGCCATCATCGCCCCCCACGAGTTCGACTGCGAGCGCATAGAAGCCCTTCGCGAACGCTTGGGCCGCGACTGCACCGCCGTGCTCTCCGAGCTCGAAGCGGGCGCCGGACTGCCCACGGGAAGCCGCTACCTGCTGGTCGACTGCTTCGGCTGGCTGAGTTCACTTTATGGCTATGCTGACTTCGCCTATGTAGGCGGAGGCTTCGGCGCCGGCCTACACAACATCAACGAGGCTGCGGCATTCGGAATACCGGTTGTCTACGGCCCCAACAACCGCAAATTCCGCGAAGCCGCCGAACTGGCGGAGTGCGGAGGCGGTTTCTGCGTACACAACGCCTCCGATTTCGACCGCATCGCATCCCGAATGGTCGACGACGAGGCTGCACGCCGCTCCGCCGGCGACAAAGCGGGTGCCTACATAGACAAGCATGTCGGCGCAACCGCAAAAATAATGGCGGACATCTTCAATCTCTAACCATACTCCCCTCCACCACCATGATCAAAGCAGGCATCCTTGGGCCCAAAGGCCTTAATTCTCCCCTCCGCAAACAACTTTTGCGCCTCTTGCTGCGGCATCCCGACGTTGACCTGCGTACAGTGGCCGCCGAAGGCGCCGACGGCATCCCGCTGTCGGAGCTTCACCCCGTCTACAGCGGCGAAACCGACCTGCGCCTTGAGGCCGCTCCGACACTCGATGGCCTTGACGCGCTCTTCGTAATCGACGCCGAGAATCTCACCGACGAAATACGCCGCAAGGCCGAAACCGACCCCAAATTCCGCCTCATCGTGCTCGGCGAGGCCGACGAGCTTCGCAAGGCTCCCTGGCCGGAGATGGTCTACGGCTTCTGCGAGCACAACCGCAAGGCGCTCGTTCGCGGAGCGCGTCTGGCAGTGTCGCCCACGGCGGAAGCTCTGTTGGTGGAAACTGCACTCTTTCCCCTTGCCAAGAATTGGATGCTTCCCGAAAGCGGCACCATCCGCGGCACCATATCTGCCGGCTACAGCACCGACACCACCGAAGCAGTCGCCGCCTTGGGCACCATCCAGGGCAGTTTCAAAAGCGAAATATCGCTCAGAGAGGGGGCCGACGCTCCCTACGACCGCATGGATCTCACGCTGGAAGTGCCCCTCCGCGACGGCATGCACGACATCCTGCAGGCCTATGAGGACGCCTACAGCGACCACGGCTTTGTCTACACCGTAGGCGCCGGAGTCGATACCGACAGCGAAGACCTGCGGGGCAGCAACAAATGTCTGCTCAAAATAACACGCTCCGAGTCCGGAGTCACCATCCGCGCCACCGCCGACTACATGACGCGCGGCAATGCCGGCAACGGCGTGCACCTGATGAACCTCCTCTTCGGCCTCCACGAACGCACCGGCCTGAGCATCTGACACTTCAGCCCTCCAACGCAAAAAAAATGCGACAAAAGGCGGAGGAGAGGTTGCGGTGTTTGGAAAAAATTCGTAACTTTGCGGCAGAATTTCCACAGGGTATGACAACAACGCACCGCCATCTCCGGTATCGCGTCCCGGCAGCCTCCAAAAGCTCCGGGGTAATCGTCAGCGCCACCCGCAAAAGCGCTGAAAAGCCCTGTCCGCATAGCGCGCACGCCCGTCTGCTTCGGCAAGCGGGCGATTTTATTTTTCATCCGCAAGCACTTACTTCTTATTAATTACACGATATGTCTTCCTCCCTGCGATTCAAGATGGTAGCCGAAGCTTTCGACCGTAAGGCCGCTCCGGTAGACGTTCCCAAAGAAAGCCCCAACAAGTACTACGGCGAGCTGGTTTTCAACCGCCAGACCATGTTCGAATACCTTCCGAAGAAGGTATACGACAAGCTGCTGTCGGCCATCGAAAACAAGCAACCCATTAGCCGCGAGCTGGCCGACGGTGTTGCCGAAGGCATGAAGCAATGGGCTCTCGACCACGGTGTCAACCACTATTCGCACTGGTTCCACCCCCTTACCGACGGCACCGCCGAGAAGCACGACTCCTTCATCGAACACGACGGCAAGGGCGGCGTCATCGAGGAATTTTCGGGAAAACTGCTTGTGCAGCAGGAGCCGGACGCTTCCTCCTTCCCCAACGGCGGCATCCGCAACACCTTCGAAGCGCGCGGATACTCCGCCTGGGACATCTCCTCTCCGGCCTTCATACTGGGTTCTACGCTGTGTATTCCCACCATATTTATATCCTACACCGGCGAGAGCCTCGACTACAAGACACCTCTTCTGCGCGCCCTCAACGCCGTCGACAATGCCGGCACCAAGGTGGCACGCTACTTCGACCCTGAAGTGAAGCACGTGCGCAGCTACCTGGGCTGGGAGCAGGAATACTTCCTGGTCGACGAGAGCCTCTACAGCGCACGCCCCGACCTGGTGATGACGGGCCGCACCCTTATGGGTCACGAAAGCCCCAAGAACCAGCAGCTTGAGGACCACTACTTCGGGGCCATACCCTCGCGCGTGGAGGCCTTTATGCTCGACCTGGAGATTAACTGCCACCGGCTGGGGATCCCCGTGAAGACGCGCCACAACGAAGTGGCTCCCAACCAGTTCGAGTGCGCCCCGATATTCGAGGAAACCAACCTTGCCAACGACCACAACCTACTTCTGATGAGCGTGATGGGCGAAGTTGCCCGGCGCCACAACTTCCGCGTGCTGCTCCACGAAAAGCCCTTTGCGGGCATCAACGGTTCGGGCAAGCACAACAACTGGAGCCTTGGCACCGACCGCGGAGCAATGCTCTTCTCGCCCGGAAAGACCGAGGCCGACAATCTTCAGTTCATCACCTTCGTAGTGAACGTTATGGCGGCCGTGCACCGCTTCAACGGCCTTCTCAAAGCGTCGATAATGAGCGCCACCAACGCCCACCGTCTGGGTGCCAACGAGGCTCCGCCTGCCATCATCTCCATCTTCACCGGCTCGCAGCTCGCCACCGTGCTCGACCAGCTCGAAAAGAGCGACGACTCCGCCCTGAGCAGCCTGGCCGGCAAGGAGGGAATGTCGCTGGGCCTGTCGCAGATACCTGAGCTGCTAATCGACAACACCGACCGCAACCGCACCTCGCCTTTTGCCTTCACGGGCAACCGCTTCGAGTTCCGCGCCGTGGGTTCGAGCGCAAACTGCGCCTCGGCCATGATAGCTCTCAATGCCGCCGTCGCCGACCAGCTCGAGGCCTTCCACGCCGCCGTCGAGAAGCGGCGCGCCGAGGGTGCCGAACTTCGCGACGCTCTGGTTGCCGAAATATGCAAACTGGTGCGCGAGCACAAGGCAATCCACTTCGACGGCAATGGCTACAGCGACGAATGGAAAGCCGAAGCAGCCCGCCGCGGCCTGGACTGCGAGACGTCGGCACCGGTGATTTTCGACGCTTATCTCACCGAGGAGGCCGAGGCTATGTTCGGTCGTACCGGCGTGTTCTCCCCCGTCGAGCTTAAGGCCCGAAATGAGGTGAAATGGGAGATGTACACCAAAAAAATCCAGATAGAGGCCCGCGTGCTGGGCGACTTGGCTCTGAACCACATCGTACCGGTGGCTCGCCGCTATCAGTCCACGCTGGTCGACAACGTCGTTAAACTCCGCGAGCTCTACGGCAACCGCGCCGACGAGCTCACCGCCGGCGAACTGGAGACCATCGAGCGCATAGCGCGCCACGCCGACGCCATCGTGCGCATAACCGCCGAGATGATTGCCGCCCGCAAGAAGGCCAACGCCAGCGCCACCGAGCGCGAAAAGGCCGTTGCCTACCACGACACGGTGGCACCGGCGCTGGACGACATCCGCCGCCATATCGACAAACTCGAGCTGCTGGTCGACAACGAGATGTGGCCTCTGCCAAAATACCGCGAACTGCTGTTTATCCGCTAACCTAAACCCATTTCTCATTCTCCTTTCTGCTCCTACCTTAATTTTATATGGAAACACTCAAGCACGAATGCGGCATTGCCATGATTCGGCTCCGCAAACCTCTTGAATACTACCGCCGCAAGTACGGCACATACACATACGCTCTTGACCGCCTCTACCTGCTGATGGAAAAGCAGCATAACCGCGGGCAGGAGGCGGCCGGCGTGGGCGTTGTAAAAACCAATGCCGAGCCCGGTCATGAATATGTGAGCCGTGAGCGCGCTCTGGGCACCGGTGCCATCGACGAAATATTTCAGCGCATAGGCAGTGTGCTTCCCGACGGCCTAAACGGCATGGACGCCGGCGAAGTAGACCGCGAGGTCCCTTTCATAGGCCAAATATATATGGGCCACTTGCGCTACAGCACCACTGGGCGTGCCGGACTTGAGTATACCCATCCCTTCCTGAGGCGCAACAACTGGCGCTCGCGTGCTCTGCTGCTGTGCGGCAACTTCAATATGACCAATGCCGACGAAATTTTCGACGCCGTGGTAGCCACCGGCCAGCATCCGCGCAAAAACTGCGACACGGCCCTTCTGCTTGAGCAAATCGGAAATGCCCTCGACCGCGAGAACCACCGCCTCTACCGCAAGTACCGCGACTCGCTGCAGGATCCATGGCTTGTGCGACGCATAGAGGAAGAAATCGACCTCGGCAACGTGCTGACGGAGGCTTCGCCGCTCTGGGACGGCGGCTATGCCCTTTGCGGCGTAACAGGCTCGGGGTCGTCGTTTGTGATGCGCGATCCTCACGGAATCCGACCCGCTTTCTACTATATCGACGACGAGATAGTGATTGTGGCCTCCGAGCGCCCGGTCATTCAGACCGTTTTCAACCTACCCTTCGAAAAAATGCAGGAACTCGAACCGGGTTGCGCCATCCTGATGGATGCCGAAGGCAATCCCGAAGTGCGACGCATCCTCCCCGAAGGCAAAAATCAACGGTGCTCGTTCGAACGGATTTACTTCTCCCGCGGCAGCGACCGCGACATCTACCGCGAACGCAAGGCCCTGGGCGCAAACGTAGTCGGAGAGCTGCTCGATATGCTCGACAATAACCTCGACGACACCGTCTTTTCCTTCATCCCCAACACTGCCGAGGTGGCCTACAGCGGTATGATACAGGAGCTTACCCGCCGCATGGACGTGGAGCGCAAAAACGAGATTCTGCGGCTCATGGAAGCCGGCAAGTGCACTCCGGAGGCCCTCACAGCCATACTGCGCCGCAAAGTGCGCACCGAGAAGCTGGCCATAAAAGACATCAAACTGCGAACCTTCATTGCAGAAGGCACCAGCCGCAACGACTTGGCCACCCACGTCTACGACATTACATACGGCTGCGTCAACACCGGACGCGACACCCTCGTAGTCATCGACGACAGCATAGTGCGCGGCACCACCCTCACCCGCTCCATACTCCGCATACTCGACCGTCTGCTGCCAAAACGCATAATAGTAGTGTCGTCGTCGCCCCAGGTGCGCTACCCCGACTATTACGGCATCGATATGCCCAGCCTGAACGAACTGGCCGCCTTCCGAGCCGTCATCGACCTCCTTCTGGAAGACGGCCGACGCGACGTCATCGACGAAGCCTACCAACTTGCGCTGCGCAACCTCGAGCTGCCCGCCGAGCAGCAGCAAAACGCTGTCAAGACCCTCTACGACCGGTATAGCTACGACCGCGTCACTCAGCGGATAGCCTCCAACCTCACCCCGGCTGACATAAATGCCAAGGTCGACCTGCTCTACCAAACCATAGAGGGCCTTCACGACGCTGTTCCCGGCTGCCCCGGCGACTGGTACTTCTCCGGCGATTATCCCACCCCGGGAGGAACCCGCAATGTCAATATGGCCTTTGTGGACTACTACCGCAAGACCTTCATCTGACCGTGCATTAGGCGAAGCTGTGGCTTGCTAAACTTATGTTGCTCCTGGTTGTTTTAATGTTAAAACAACCAGGAGCAACATGAGCAAACTATCCTCACGGTTGCCGCTCGTCGTGGCAGCCGTTATTCTTATTTTCATAGGCATCGGCGCTGCTCGCCGTTGCAGCGAAGACGGTCGGTCGTCGTTGGCCGAAAAACTTGTGCGCCCGGGCGACGATACCCTTGCCGTAGCCATAGAGATGTCGCCTCTGACCTATACTTTTGCCAACGACACCGCCGACGGCTTCGACTATCAGATTATCAAGGCCATAACGTCCGAACACGGTGTAGCCGCCGAATTTTTTCCCGTAGCCAATCTCGAGGAGGCTTATACGGGCCTCAAGGAGGGCAAATACGACATCGTGGTGGCCAATATGCCCGCCACGGCCAAGTTGCGCGAGTATTTCCCGCTCACGGAGGCAGTCTATCTCGACCGTCAGGTTCTGGTACAGCGCCGCAATGACTCCACGGGTGTGGGAGAGGTTGGTTCTGCCCTGGATTTGCGCGACGACACTGTTTTCATTCCCACCGGCTCACCGGTACGCTCACGAATTGAAAACATGTCGCGCGAAATGGGCGACACCGTCTTCATCGAAACGCTTCCCGGGCACAACGCCGAGCATCTGGCCATCATGACAGCCACCGGCGGAATACCCCGCGCCGTAGTCGCCGAGGCCGTGGCGCGCCGCGTTGCCGCCGACTACCCTCAGCTCGACTACTCTACGGCGGTGTCGTTCAATCAGTTCCAGGTGTGGGCCACGGCTCCCGGCGACACCACTCTGCGCGACAGCCTCAACAGCTGGCTGAGCACCTTCAGCAATAGCGATGCCTACCGCGTGCTGGCAAAGCGCTATCTGGAGTGACGAAGCGGATTTTCGTGCATGCCCGCGGCAATATTCCGCTGTGCGCAAACGTTAATATTTTATGCATGCAATGAAAATCCGTTTCACTCTTTTAGTACTTGCGGCCTGCGCCCTGCTGAGTTCTTGCGGGGGCGCCAAGCTGGCCACAGCCAATGAGCAGATGGCCCGTGGCGAGTATTTCGACGCCGCCAAGACCTACCGCAAGGTATACAACAAGCTCACCAAGCGCGAGGAGCGCCCCCTGCGCGGTGAGGTAGCCTTCAAAATGGGCAAATGCCACATGGAACTCAACCAGTTCGCCCGTGCTGCCGCAGCCTTCCAGAATGCGGCTCGCTACGACTACGGCGATTCCACGCTCTACCTCTACATGGCTCAGATGCAGCAGGCTACCGGCAACTATGCAGCCGCCGCACGCAGCTACGAAGACTACCTGCAGTGGAAGCCGCAGGACGAACGCGCCCGCAATGGCCTCAGCGGCACCCGGACTGCACTTGCAAAGAGCGGTGGCACCCGCTATGTGGTCAAACAGGCAAAACTCTTCAATTCGCGCCGCAGCGAATACTCACCGATGTTTCTCGACCGCAGCGGCGACCAGCTCTTCTTCACCACAACATCGGAGAAGGTCACCGGCGAGCACCGCAGCGAAATCACCGGCGCTAAGAAGGGCGACATATGGTATGTCACCAAAGACGAGCGCGGCAACTGGAAGCGCCCTGAAGCCGTTGAGGGCGAACTCAATACCGAAGCCGACGAAGGCACTCCCTCGTTCACCCCCGACGGCCAGACCATGTACCTTTCGCGCGCACGCCGCGAACCTAACGCCAGCACGGGCGTCGAAATATACACCTCGCAGCGCTCCGACGCCAAATGGAGCGCTCCGGTGCTCTTCGAAGTCACCTCCGACACACTTTCCAACTATGCCCACCCGGCGGTCAGCCCCGACGGCAACTGGCTCTATTTCAGCTCCGATATGCCTGGCGGAAGCGGCGGCCGCGACATATGGCGCGTCAACCTCCGCGAGCGCGGCGGCAGCCTGGAGAACCTTGGCGAATGGATAAACACTCCGGGCGACGAGATGTTCCCCTATGTGCGCACCGACTCACTGCTCTACTTCGCCTCCGACGGCCATCCCGGATATGGCGGTCTCGACCTATTCCGAGCACGCCTAACGCCCTCCGGCGGCTGGGAAATCACAAATATGGGCACCCCGGTGAACTCCTCTTCGGATGATTTCGGCATTACCTTCGGCGCGGGCGAGTCCGGTTTCTTCAGCAGCAACCGCGGCGACGCCCGAGGCTACGACCACATATTCTCCTTCGAGCTTCCCGACCTTAAGATACTCATCAGCGGCTGGGTGCTCGACCGCGACGAAGAACCGGTGCCAAACGCGATTATACGCATCGTGGGCAACGACGGCTCCAACCAGAAGCAGATAGCCCGTGCCGACGGTTCGTTTTCTTTCCCGCTTGAGCGCGGCGTAAGCTATGTGATGATGGCCGGGGCAAGAGGATACCTCAATGCACGTCAGGAATTTACATCGGACACCGCCGAGGAGGACGCGGAGTACAACGTCGACTTTATCCTCGCTTCCATCAACAAGCCGGTGGTCATCGAAAACATATTCTACGACTACGACAAGGCTACCTTGCGCCCCGAATCACGTCAAGGCCTCGACGAAATGGCACAGGTACTTCGCGACAATCCCAATGTCACCATCGAGATGGCTTCGCATACCGACCGCCACGGCTCCGAGCAGTACAACATCGGTCTTTCGAGCCGCCGCGCACAGGCCGTAATCGACTATCTCATCTCTGTGGGCATTGCCGCCGACCGTCTCCAGAGTCAGGGCTACGGCAAAAGCCGCCCCAAGACCATCACCCGCAAGCTCAACCGCGAGTTTCCGCAATTCCCCGAGGGCACCGTGCTCACCGAGGAATATATACTTGGGCTATCGCCTGAAGACCAGGATGCGGCCGACCAAATCAACCGCCGCACTGAGTTCCAAGTGCTCAGTACTGATTATCAGATGTTTTAATCTTCTGAAATGAAGCTACGGACCGAAATTGAACCCTTGCGCAAGCTCGGTTGGATAGAGCCGGCCACGCCGGTGACGCTGCTCGGCTCGTGCTTCTCGGACAATATCGGACAGCTGCTGGAGCGTGACGGCTTCGACTGCATCCACAATCCGCTCGGTCCGCTTTTCAACCCGGCCTCGATTGCAAACGCCGTCAGCCTTGCGGCAGTCGGAAAACGTATGCAGCCGGAAATGCTCACCGAAGGTCCTCGCGGACTGCACTGCATGGACTTTGCCTCGCGCTTCAGCGGTGCTGACGGCGAAGAAGTATGCCGGGCCGTAAACACCGGCGTCGGACTGCTCGGCACACGCCTTGCCGACCCTCACCCTCATGTACTTGTACTTACCCTCGGCTCAGCCTTCGTCTACCTCCTCGACGGAGAGCGCATCGTCGGCAACTGCCATAAATTTCCCGCTTCGCGCTTTGTGCGCCGACGCCTGTCGATAGAAGAAGTGGTGAACTCACTCTCAGCAGCAATCGGCCTTTTGCCCGCCTCGACTTTCATAGTGCTCACAGTCAGCCCTGTGCGACATCTCGACGACGGCCTGCACGGAAACACCCTCTCCAAGGCCGTTCTGCACCTTGCCGCTGAAGAATTGGCCAAAGGCGAGAACATTGTTTACTTTCCGGCGTTTGAAATTCTGACAGACGACCTCAGAGACTATCGCTTCTACGCCGACGACCTCAAGCACCCCTCGACTATGGCCTGCGAATATATCTACGAGCATTTCTGCTCTACTTTCCTCACCCCGGAGGCGCGCCAACATGCCGTCGGCTGCCGCAAAGCGAAGGCGCTGGCCAACCACCGCCCCTTGTTTCCCGACTGATTTTTCATCACCCCATGCATAAGACACTGAGCGTGCGCAGCATACGCAATATTCTCAAAGACTGCGCAACAACATATCCCTCCACCGCCGAAGGCAACATCACCGGCATCATCACCGATTCCCGCGACTGCCGCAACCCTCGCGGCATCCTCTTTGCCGCCCTGCGCACTGAGGTAAACAACGGCGCCCGCTACATCCCCCAACTATATCGGGCCGGAGTGCGCTTTTTCCTGACAGAGGAGCCGCCCGACGGCGACTTCCCGGAAGCAGTGTTCATCGTGGTACCCAATGTGTACGATGCCCTCGGCACCCTCGCCGCCGCGCTGCGACGCCCCTCGGCTACAGTAGTGGCGGTGACTGGCTCCACGCTCAAAACCCAAGTCAAGGAAGCGCTGTGGCTCGAACTGCGCAAGAACCGTATTCCGGTCTTCCGGAGCGCCCGCAGCTACAACTCATATCTGGGCGTATGCCGCTCTGTCTTCGAGGATTACTTCGGTCAACGCGCCAAGGTGCTCATCTATGAAACCGGTATCGACGGCCCCGACCAAGGCGAACGCATCAACCGCATTCTGCGGCCCGACATCGGTATCGTAACCGACATTACCGACGAGCATGACGAGAATTTCTCTTCGCACTCAGCAAAAATCGCAGAGAAACTCAACCTTCTGGAAGGCTGCCGCAAAGTAGTTTACACCGACTGCGAAGAGGAACTTGCCCGCTTGGTCAACGAACGCTTCGCAAAGGCAGAGAAAGTAGCCGTCGCCACTCCTACGGCTTTGTGCGGCGCTGCCTTCGACGGTGTGCGCTTCCCCGAAGGCCGATTCGTCGAATACCGTACGGTAATCACACCCGGCGTTCGCGGCAACGTGCTTACGCTCGACAATTTCACACCCGACATCACCTCGCTGGAGCATAGTCTTGAGCGCTTCAGCCGTCTGGCCTCGCCGCGGCGCCAAAAGATTCTTGCCGTAGGCAAACTGACCGGCAGCAACCGCTCGCTGGTCAATATGCTGCGCCGCAACCGGCGCTTCGGCATCTCCCGGGTGCTCTATTGGGGTCGGAACTCCGAGGCTGCCGTGGAGTTCGCCCGAAATCTTCAGGACTGCGACATCCTCGTTTTCGGCGGCGAGACACCTGCCCTCCGGACCTTCGTAAGCAGCCTCCAGCGCGCCGACTACGACACCCAGCTTGAAGTGAACCTCGACGCTTTGGTCCACAACTTCAACCACTACCGCCGGCTCCTCCCTCCCCAGACGGGGTTAGTGGGCATGGTGAAGGCCTCGGCCTACGGCCTGGGGTCCATCGAAGTGGCAAAGGCACTGCAGAACGCCGGAGCGGCCTATCTTGCCGTGGCTGTGGTAGATGAGGGCGTTGAAATGCGCCGCGCAGGCATCACTATGCCCGTGATGGTCATGAATCCTATCTCGCGCCACTTCGAGGCACTCTTCGAGCAGCGGCTTGAGCCGTCGGTGTTCTCCTTCGAGGAGCTCGAACGCCTCATTTCGGAGGCCGATCGGCTTGGCATCGAGAACTATCCCATCCACATCAAACTCGACACCGGCATGCACCGCGTGGGCTTTCTGCCCGGGCAGATGGAAGAGTTGGCGGCAATTCTTTCATCGCAAAGCCGAGTGCGCGTGGAGTCTGTTTTTTCACACCTTGCCACCGCCGACTGCCTTGATAAAGACAGTTACACAAAGGGCCAATTGGAGTGCTTCTACAGCTGCACGCAGAAGCTGGAGGACCAACTCGGCCACAAATTCAAACGCCACATTCTCAACACCGCCGGCATGATGCGCTTTGCCGACTGCGGCCCTTACGAGATGGCACGCCTTGGCATCGGCCTCTACGGAGTGTCGCCGCTGCCAACTCCGGATGCCAACCTGCGCACGGTTGCGTCGCTGTCGAGCGTTATAATTTCTCTGAAGCGCTGGCCGGCCGGAACCCCCATCGGCTATGGCAACAAAGGGGTCACATCCCGCGAAGCCCTCATCGCAACTGTACCTATCGGGTATGCCGACGGCATCGACCGCCATCTCGGCAACGGCGCCGCCCGCTTCAGCGTGGCAGGCGTGGAGTGCCCCACGGTGGGCAATATATGCATGGACCAGTGTATGATCGACGTTACGGACGTCCCGGGAGTCGACGTAGGCTTTCCGGTTGAGATTTTCGGCACGAAAATACCCGTTGAGCGCCTCTCCGACACCCTCGGCACGATACCGTACGAGATACTCACGTCGGTGTCGCCGCGAGTACATCGCACTTACATAATGAAATAATCAGCCTTCGACGCCCAGACAGGCACGCACGGCTGCCCTGACGGTATCGGCATCAGGCTGCTTATGGCGCAGCAGGGCTATAACGCCTTCGATGTAGGCGTCCTTGCTCTTGAAGCCGCACATCGGAGCAACGTTGCAGGTTGTGAGCATCGACTTCATATTGAACACACGGAGCACGGAGGCATAGTCACCCTCCTGGAACATTCGCGAAAACGACTTGCAGAAGTCTTCGTAGACTCGGCGGGGCGCAAGCTCGTCGACCAAGCCCGCCAAATGGCTCTCAAGGGTATTGATGGAGTCGAAACGCGCATCCACGCGATACTCCACAGTACGCTTCATGCGATGACGGGTGTGCATGAGGGCCTGGCTGTGGAGCTCTGCCTTGAAAAGATTCATCACCGCCTTGCGAACGCGGTCGAATACCCTCTGCGGGTCCTTTCCGGCCCGATGCGCCATGGTCCGCACAATAGGTTCCAGAATGAAAATATTCTCAACCTCAGCCACTTCAGGCACCATAATACGCTTGCGACGCAGATAGGCGACCTCGTCGTCGTTGCGACGGTCGCGGTCGACGATGCCCATCGAGTCCATCTTGTGGAAGCCGCTGAGGTCGTTGAAAGTGCGGGTAGCCTCGATTACCTTGTTGCAGCTGCCCAAAGAGCGCACGGTGAAATCGGGGAATATGAGCGGATACAGTCGAGCGTCGATGCTACGGGGCTCACCCTCAATGAAAAGCACGGGCTTGCGGCTGCCGGTCAGTGTAAGGTATATCTCGTCGGTGATACCCTCGCGTGGGGCCAGCAGACGGTAGTCCCAGGCCTCGTGGCCGGTGTCGCAGTCGCGCACCCAGACGTACTGGGAGCCATTGCGGGAGGATGCGAACTCAGGGTCGTGGGTTGTGTAGCAGAAAGTGCAGTCGCTTCGGAGCGCCTCCAGGCGATTCCACAGCGAGCTCGTCAGAGTAGGATGAAGGAAGAGCTCGGGAGCATCGACAAAAACCACGGCTCCTTTGGGCGCATAGAGTACACCGCCGGTGTAGTACAGAACGGCGCGCTCACCGTCGCTCAAGCGAAGCACTGAGTAGGCGTCGCGGCCATCGTCCGACATATCGCGCGAGAAAAGCAGTTTACCGCTGTCGATAAGCACACGGTTTCCGGGAAACACTTCTTGCCATATTTCTATGACTTGGTCAAGGCGAGTGCGTCGCAAGGATGCCTTGCGGCCATCGGCCAAGGCAAGCTTGTAGCCGATGAGGTTGAGCATCTCGTCGTGCATAAGCTGTGCGAGCAGCAATTCGAGGGTGGTAGAGGGCGTTTCGGCTCTTACGCCTGTCGTCAGCACCGACGGCGTGAAGTGGCGCCGCAACGAGGCCGTCGAAGGTTGAGCGGAGCCGTTCTGCTCGCGAGCATAGAGGGCGTTGAGGGCATTGAGATGGAGAGCTTCGTCGCCGAGACTGCCGACGAGCGCACGCGTAAAGCGTGTCTTGCCGGCACCGTTGGCGCCGATAACAACGAGGGGACGGCCGGGACCGACGTCGATTTGATCCGGCGCGGAGCCGTCTATGCGGGCCGGTAGAGAGATTTTCATGCCCAAAGTTTTAGGATTTAAGGTAGAGGGCGCGCAGTGCGCTAAGCTTGGGCTTCGGTCAGAGGGATACCTGCTTGGAGTACGTGAGACGCACCTTGGCTTTTGCCAGATCGAGCACTGCCACGGAGGGGCCGTCGATATAAGGTATAACCTCGGAAACGATGTAGCGTGTGGTGTAGGACGTCATGTCCTGCTCGAAATTGACCGTCACGGGCACCAGACAGAAGGTGTAGTCCTCCTCGGTGGGAGCGGATTCGCTCTGCAGGAGATTCTCCACGTAGGTAGCCAGAGCCGAGAAGGTGTATTTTCCGGTCGAGGAGTCGTAGGCAGCGTAGAAGGAAGTTTTGTTGTCGGGCAACTTGTTCTGGCTGAAGAAATCCTCGAGGTCTTTTTCAAGCACCAGCAGAGCGTAGGTGGGAACCTCGGCCATACCACCCGTGGCGATAGTGTCGGCCGGAATTTCGAGCGACACCGTGTTGAGCACGGCCATAAGACCGCCGTGAGCTCGATAAGCAGCCATCACCTCGGGAGCGGGAAAGCGCAGACGGGCATTGTAGCCGGCCGGGGCCACCATCATTGCCTCACCGGCGTTTATACGTGCAAGAAGCTGCGGGTCGAGGTCGACGGTGATATTATTGTTGTTTATCACCTCAGGTGCCACGGCATAGTACTCCTGCTCAACGACGGCGGTGTCGGTTTTGTTGGTGGTGGTATTCTGCGTGTACTGGGTGAAGTTCATAGTGACGGAGGCGCGTTCGAAGTGCATCAGACGTCCGCTGCCGAATGTTGTGGTGGCGAAGAAGCCGGGGAAGACGTTGCGGGTGAACACTGCTCCACTCTGATAGTTGGCGGGGTTCTCCACGAAGGCGTCGAAGAGGTTGCGGGCAAACTCAATGGGGAGCTTGAGAGCCACCGTACGGGTAGCCAAAGCCGCGCTCTTTGCATCGTCGAGGGTGGAAGGCGAATAAATGCCGGAGGCGAGCACATTGGCCGGATTGTAGAAGCCGGTTGGGTCGAAATCGGTGTCGACGTCGGCCGGTAGCTGCTTGGTGAGGGGGTAGACGGTAATGCCCATCGGCACAATGGAGTCGCCGATGAAGCCGCCGGGATAGTATCGGAAGTTGATGAATGCGGAGTCGATGTCGACCGCAGTAAAGTTGGCGGTATCAAGCGCCACGGCCGGCACAAACTGCGCCACGACATTGCTGGAGATAGTTCCGTAGTTGGGTATGCAGACAGCACCCACGAGCTCAGTGAGAGTACGGGGTTGCACTACGCCCATCGGAACCGACTGGCCCGAAACAGTGAACGACGAGTCGACCACAATCTGAACCTCGTCTTCGAGGAGGCTCGAGCCAATAGTGCCTTCATCGCCGCAGCTTGCCGCGAAGAATATGGCAAAAGCTCCGGCAAGCATGCCTGTGGCTAATGTGCGAACTTTCATATGTGATGAGGAGTAAGGGTCAAAGTGATGTGTAGAATTCCTTGTAAGCCTGCCAGTTGCCTTCGCCGGGATAGTCGAGTACGGGTTTTCCGGAGGCCTTGGCGTAGTCGATGAGCTCGGCGGGAACGCCTTCCGAACTCACGGTTACAGCGTCGGCGAAGTCGATGGCGAGCTTGTTGAGCTTAATCCAGTCGACGGGAGTGCCACCCTCTGCGAGCGACTTGAGGTCTTCTTCGGGAATGCCGTCGGCGATGAGCTTTTCGACCATACGGGGGTCGAGATGGCCTTCAAAGGGGTTGTTCCACAGCGAGTAGACGATTTTGGTATTGCGGAAAGCGGAGCCGTCGGCAAAAACGGTCTTGAAGTAGAGAGGCGTCAGAGCCGTAACCCAACCGGTGCACTGAACCACGGAGGGTTCCCAGCGGAGCTTGCGCACCGTTTCGGCGGTGCCGCGCACGAAGAAGATGCATCGCTCGTCGTTGACGTCGGCGTCGTGCTCAATTTCCAGCTTGCCGGAGGAGTGACGCATAAAAAAGTCGTCGTTGTCGATAAAGTACACCTGAAGACGGGTAGGCTGAAGGGTGGCCACCTTGATTAGCAGCGGATGGTCTGTGTCGTCGATGGGTATATTCATACCGCTGAGGCGGATAACCTCATGGAGCTGGTTGCGTCGCTCGTTGATGTTGCCGTATTTCGGCATAAAGGTGCGCACTTCGACTCCGCCTTCCTGCATAGCTTGAGGCAGGTCGCGGCCGAAAAGGCTCAAAGGGGTTGCCGGCAGGTATGGCTCTATCTCCTGGGAGATGTAAAGCACTTTGTTAACGTCCATTCGCTTTCTGTAATATTAGGTTGACGACTCGCGGCGCCCGGCCCGTAAGCGGTGTAAGGGGGCGCGTGAGGTTGTACGCCGAGGCGTTTCGCCGTGGTTTATGCTTGCAAAGTTACTAAAAAATTCCCGAACGACACCTCCCGACACCTTCTCAAACCCGTTTATTTACGCTTTTTTAGCACGAAAGCACTTTTTTGATTCCTTTAACGCCACAGCCCCGTCGTCGCTCAACTTCAAAAAACGCAAAAAACGCCTAATTTTAGTGAAATGTAGACCCGACATGCAGTTTATTAGCCAAATTATGCGTAAATTTACACTCCGCAGTTCGATCCAAAGTCTTACGCGGCGAACATTACACTTTTAATCAGAAACTTACCACATTTTATCATATGCTTACCCCCGCATTTATCAGTTGCTTCCTCGGCAATCTCAGAGGATGGGAATGGATTATCATCCTTGTGGTCATCCTTCTTCTTTTCGGCGGCAAAAAAATTCCCGAACTCATGAAAGGTCTCGGCAAGGGCGTTCACTCCTTTAAAAAAGGCATGCAGGAGGCCAAAGACGAAATCAACCGCCCCCTTGAAAGCGGCGACGATGACTCTTCGGAGGCTCCCCGAGGCAAAGACCGAGGCTAACTTTTCAGGCACCAAACTCTAAATCAGGAGAACAGCTTTGTCCGGCGTAGGATTCGAAGGCGGATTCTGGGAGCATGTCGATGCTCTGCGGAGCGTTCTACTCCGCATCGCGCTTGTTATGGTTGTGCTTGGCGTGTGTGCCTTCATTGCCATGCCGTGGATTTTCGACCATTTTATAATGGCTCCGTGCAGCCCGGACTTCCCCACCTACCGTCTTTTCGACTCGGTCGCCTCCGCCACCGGCTTTTCCGAGCTTGCCACCACGGCCGATTTCCGCGTCGATATCGTCAGCGTGGAACTCGCCAGTCAGTTTTTCACCCACATGTCGGCCTCCGGCTGGTGCGCTCTCATCGCAGGATTCCCTATTGTGCTCTACCTGTTGTGGGGATTCATATCCCCCGCCCTGCACGAGCATGAAAAAAGCGGTGCCCGCCGTGCCTTCCTTGGCGGCAACGCTCTCTTCTATTGCGGAGCCGCCGTGGGATATTTCCTTGTTTTTCCCCTCGCGCTGCGCTTCCTGTCGCAGTACTCCCTTAGCGAAGCCATCCGCCCCATCGTCAGCCTCGACAGCTATATGGACAATTTCTTCACGCTCCTTCTGGCAATGGGCATCACCTTCGAGCTGCCACTGCTGGCTTGGCTTCTGGGCAAAGCCGGTCTATTGGACCGGTCCTTCTTCAGTCGTTTCCGCCGCCACGCCATCGTAGCACTTCTAATCATAGCCGCCCTGATCACCCCCACCGGCGACCCATTCACCCTGCTGATAGTCTTCCTGCCCGTCTACCTCCTTTGGGAGGGCGCTGCCCTCCTCGTACCGGCAGCCAAGGGTGCCGACAAGGAACTTTAACCACGACGCTTCTCATTGACCCACAAAAGCATAGGCAGCTAAAAATAAAGCAAGACTTCATACTTTGCGGCCCTTCCGGCAACGTATGGAGTGAGGGCTTCAGCCCTCGCCGACCAGCCAACAGCCTTCTTTTCGCCGAGGAAGTTACCTTCGCCTACCTTGCGGGGATTACAAATCCCCGCTCCATAACGTTGACGCAAACCGCTGAAAGAATGTAGCGCGGGGCGACCGCCCCGGGATAACCGACCACCCACCCGAATCAGCGACCCCGGCGGGACCGGACCCCGGCGAAAGGGGCGGACCGTGTTCGACCCCTGACGGGGTCGCCGCTCCTATATATGCCGTTTACCCGGGGCTGTCGCCCCGCGCATTCTATGTGTTTGTGCAAATTTTTGGGCAACTTTTTTTTGACGATTTGCCATTTTTTGGCGATTTTCG
>ENA-ORLW01000294-ORLW01000294.1-human-gut-metagenome-genome-assembly--contig:-NODE-294-length-75716-cov-27.934187_pt1 | contig 75716 bp, 71 predicted proteins | sample MGYA00243017_ERZ508829 | MGnify/ENA primary metagenome ERZ508829 (study PRJEB26277, sample SAMN04329776) | human gut metagenome | biome: human-associated habitat | host: Homo sapiens | place: USA...
CGCGGCTCCTTTTGCTCATGTGGGCTGCTCGCCGTCTTTCTTCTCCTGCAGAGCCGCATTCGCAAACTCACCGCTTCGCGGCTCCTTTTGCTCATGTGGGCTGCTCGCCGTCTTTCTTCTCCTGCAGAGCCGCATTCGCAAACTCGCCGCTCCGCGGCTCCTTTTGCTCATGTGGGCTGCTCGCCCCATAACCGCATCGATTTTCTGCTCCGCAAGCAAGCTTGCTCCTCAGAAATCCGATGCGGTTACACGGCTCTGCAGGTTTACAAGTAGTTCCATGGGCTGACGTAGCTTCCGTTCTGGCGGACGCTGAAGTGCAGATGCGCACCTGTGCTTCGTCCCGTTGACCCGACCGCAGCGATCGTACTGCCTGCACTGACAGACTGTCCGCTTGATACATAAAGGGCAGATGCATGCATATAAATCGTATAAAGTCCGTTTCCATGATCGATCATCACATAATTACCCATTGTTGCATTATAAGTAGCTGCAACAACGGTTCCATCCGCTGCCGCCAGAATGGAAGAACCACTCGGTGCCGCCATATCCACACCACTGTGAAACTTCTGTATACCCAGAATCGGATGTGTCCTGTATCCATAGTCGTCTGATATTCTTGTATAAGATGGAGCCGGCCATACAAATGCGCCACCGCCGTAATGCGGCTGATCTGCGGCATTTGTACTGTTGTCGGATACCGTCATCTGCGTCCGTTTTGCCTTCGCTGCAGCCACAGAAGCCTCCAGTGCCTTGATGGTGGAATCCTGCTCTGCAATCATAGCTTCATATTCTTTGATCGCTTCTTCTTTATTCTGGATATCACTTTCATAGCCTTCGATCTCCGTCTGCTTATCTGAGATCAGACCTGCCATCTCCGTCTGCTTCGCTTCCACATCACCCTTAACCTGTTCCAGTACTTCTTTCTGGTCCTTCAGATCCTTTTCCAGCCTTGTGATCTTATCCCGGTTATCCTGATATGTCTGAAGCATATTTCTATCATATTCAGATACCTGCTCAATATATTCTGCTTTATTCAAAAGTTCGCTGAAGCTGCCACTGCTGAGCAGGATCTGGATATAAGACATCGTACCGTTTTCATACATAAACTTAATGCGGAGCTTCATGTCCTCATACTGTTTTTCCACATCGATTTTTGCCTGTGCAAGTTCCTTTGTTGTCTTTTCCAGCTCCGCTTCCTTTGTGTCCAGAAGGTTCTGTACCTCTAACAGCTCGTTGGAAACTTCACTCATCTGGGAATCCAGCTCCACTACATCACCGGTCAGTGCGGTCTTGGCATTTTCCAGTTCCTTTTTCATTGCCTGCGCCGCACTCAGATTGGACTGCAGCTGTTTCTTTTCATCCTGTGCATCCGAAAGTGCATCCGTTCCTTTATTGATCGCATCATCCAGACTGTCTGCCGATTCCGGCGCCGCAAAAGCAGTTCCTGTTGCACCAATGAGCAAAACCGCTGCCATAATTACCCCAATTACACCTTTTTTCCTTACCATTTCCTAAATACCTTACCTTTTCCTATCCTGTATTAAACCTGCATCATACCCGGATATGCTTTCGTACTGTTGAAAAACTGCCAAAGAAACCGATACCGATACCGATGATCAGCGAAATTGGCATCAGCACCTGAAATACCTGATCTACCGTCAGGAATTTCAGAAGCTGTGACAGCATGGAAAATCTGGTTGATACATATGCGATCACATTATTATAGATCACATAAATGATAGCAAGCGGCAGAACAGATCCCGCAAGACCGATCAAAATACCTTCGATCACAAACGGCGCTCTGACAAAAAAGTCCGTCGCTCCTATATATTTCATGATATTAATTTCCTCCTTGCGGACAGAAATACCGATTGTAACCGTATTGCTGATCAGGAAAATGGATACGGCAAGCAGGATAGCGATAATACCCGCCGATGCATAACCGATCAGTTTATTCATACCGGAAAGGGTATTGGCTGTTACCTCAGAACGGTTAACCCTCCTGACACCTTCAAGAGATTCCACATAAGTGACCAGGGAATCCTGCATGGATACATCATTCAGATACACCTCATAGTTTGCCGAATTCGGCAATGGATTGTCATCCCCGAAGCCATCTGCATATTCTCCGAGATAATCATCCTTGAAGCTTTCCCATGCTGCATCTGCCGATACAAAATTAACATGGGATACTTCTGCTCTTTTTTCAATCAGCGATCCGATCTCTGCGATCCTCTCATCACTGATCCCTTCCTCAAAAAATACCGTAACCGCAACGCCGTCCTGCGCTTCCTTTACAATGTACTGGAAGTTTGCCACAAGCGAATAAAAAATGCCGAACATGAACAAACACGCACTGATCGTTGCCATAGAGGCAAGTGAATACCATTTATTACGGAATATATTAACAATACCCTGCTTTATTGTATAGATTAATGTACTAAATCTCATCGATGTATGTACCTTCCTTCTCGTCATTCACAATAACGCCTTTGTTCATTGTAATAACACGTTTCTTCATTGCGTTTACGATTTCCCGGTTGTGCGTTACAACCAGAACCGTTGTGCCTCTCTCATTGATCTCTTCCAGAAGCTTCATGATTTCCCATGAGTTTTTCGGATCCAGATTTCCGGTCGGCTCATCTGCCAGAAGGATCGGTGGATTATTCACAAGAGCTCTTGCCAGTGCAACACGCTGCTGCTCACCACCGGACAGCTGCTTCGGCCTTGCCTTATATTTGCCCGCCAGTCCTACTGTCGAAAGAATGGACGGAACATTTTTTTTGATTTCCTTAGACGGTGTCTGCACAATACGCTGTGCAAACGCCACATTTTCATATACATTTCTATCTTTCAGAAGACGGAAATCCTGAAATACCACGCCAAGCTTTCTGCGGTATTTCGGAATCTGTTTATGACGCAGGCTTGCCACATCAATGTCATTTACCATTATTTTCCCGGAAGTCGGAAGCAGTTCCCGCAAAAGCAGCTTGATCAGTGTTGATTTACCGGAACCACTGTCTCCTACGACAAAAACAAATTCTCCCGCTTCAATCTTCAGGCTGACATTATTCAGTGCCGGTGCTCCTGTCGAATATGCTTTACTTACATTTTCCAGTGTAATCATGAGACTCTCTCCTCGTTTATCAATACTCAAATGTTTCCATATATTTCATATATTTGACAACCATCATGGCAATCTTAAAAGTGATCGCGTCCTCAAAAACACGCAGATCCAGTCCTGTTGACTTCTGCAGCTTATCCAGTCTGTACACCAGCGTGTTACGGTGGATAAACAGCTGTCTTGAGGTCTCCGAAACATTCAGACTGTTTTCAAAGAACTTATTGATCGTCACAACGGTTTCTTCATCAAAATCATCCGGGCTCTTATTACCAAAGATCTCGCGGATGAACATCTTGCACAACGGAATCGGAAGCTGATAGATCAGACGCCCTATACCAAGCTCGCTGTATACCATGATCTCTCTTTCACCGAAAAAGATCTTGCCAACATCCAGTGCCATCTTGGCCTCCTTGTAAGAACGGCTGACTTCCTTCAGTTCTCCGACAATGCTGCCGTATGCGATATGTACATCAGACGCCCCTTCTTTCTCCAGCGTCGTAATGATGCTCTTTGCCACACGCTCCAGCTCTGCCTTTGGCACTTCTTCCAATATCTCTTTGACAACGATCACGCTGTTTTCATCCACAGCGGTAATGAAATCGCGGTTTCCGTTGCCCAGACATTCTCTGATCACTTCCACAGAATTGGCATCTTTTCCCTCGCCCGCTTCAATGATCATTACGGTACGCGGTGCTTCCATCTTAATACGCAGCTTTTTGGACCGGCTGTAAATATCTACCAGAAGCAGGTTGTCCAGAAGCAGGTTTTTGATAAAGTTGTCCTTATCAAACCGCTCTTTATATGCAACCATCAGATTCTGGATCTGAAATGTTGCCATTTTACCGATCATATAGACATCCTCTCCGGAGCCGATAGCGACCAGCACATATTCTGCAACCTGTTCATCATAAATCTTAAAGAACTGGTATTTGGAAACCTCCTGGCTGTCCGCCGGTGATTTTACAAAATCAACCACTGCCACCGGATATTCCAGCTCATTTTCCGTTGTGGAAACAATCGTCTTTCCGTCTGTATCAATGACTGCAAAATCAACACGTGAAATTGCTTTTAATCCGTCTAACGTATTCTGCAGAATTTGATTTGAAATCATAGCCCCGCTCCTTTTCCCACCTATCCCCGTCGGATAGTTATACATTTTTCACAAAGATAGATACCTTCTCAATAGCCTTTTGCATATTGCTTTTTTTATTTTAATATATATCCACAAAAAAATCCACCAATTTCCCCTATTTTTTTATGCATTTTTTACCTATTCATTTCACACATTCTGTCACGCAGAAACAGGATGTGCTCTGCAAATCCCGCTCTGATTAGCGTTTGTCAAACGCACCGCATAAATGCGTGCATTTTTCTCGTCGCCCGGCAAAAAACAAAAGACTCCGGAAGAAATGCATCTGCTTTCCCTCCCGAAGCCTTATGATTCTTTTTCATGGTTTAAGTACTGTACTACTTTGTGTTTAAAGAGCTTACGGACAACTCTGTCATGTAATATCCAAAACAATCCTTTATGTTTGTTGCTGTGGACTACCTCATCCTTCAGCATCAGCCAGACTTCCACATTCAGCTTCATCTGGTTTGCTTCAAAAAAAGCCTCTCGCTGTGGGGATGAAATATTCGTGATGAGTACATTCGGTGTCTCTACATTGATCTCATTTACCAGATAATCGTCATCCTGCTCCAGCTCATCCAGAGAATAGCTTCCTATGATCCGCAGATTCTCCTGATAACTGAGAAGACCATCCCGAAGCAGCTGCAGCTGCCCCTGTGTACTGGTCAACAAATATACCGTCTGTCTGCCCCTGACAATCTTCCGCAGAAATTCCGTCAGAAACTCATCGTTATCTACTTCTCTCACTCTGTTTCGCGTTGCAATGCCGGCCGCACGTAAAATATCACTGTCTGCCGGAACAGTAAGATCAAGTTCTCTCAAGAAGTCCTGTCTTTCCTGTGATCCCTCCGCTTCCATCAGACCACGCATTGTAATATAGGCAATCGTACTGACTTTTCCGTCCCGCAGAAAGGCATCCGTTTTTTTCATTGCCTCACGCACGGTATGATCCTGCAGTTCTATGCCCAATACCTGCATTTTTCTCATATTAGTTTCACCTTTAACCCCAAAATACATCTGCTGTCATATATAGCAGGCAAAGCACAACAGAAATAACTAGCGGAACAGAAATCAGTTTTGTCCTTTTCTCTCCCGTATTTCCATGCAGCAGCTGCTGCATATGCTGCACTCTGTTTTCTTTTTTCACGATCAGGTAAAGCAGACAGCCTGCAAGTGCCGTCGCGCCTGCAGCGATCACCGCGTAGACCGATACAGAAACCGCCAACGCCTGTTTATAAGGCATCTGCATCGTCCGCTCAATATATGCCATGCTCTCTTCCTGACTCATGATAGTGCCCTGTGCCTTCTGCACCAGCATCTGCACAACATTTGTCGTGTTAATGCAGATATGGAACAGCATACTGTAAAAGATACTGCCGCTGCCCTCTAACAGCAGTACACTGACTATACCCACCAATACCGCATAGCTCATCTGGTTGAAATTCAAGTGGGTAAGTCCAAATAAAAGCGCCGATAACAGCATGGAACCGACAAACCTTTGGCTTGTCTTATAGCCATGATAGATGACGCCCCGGAACACAAATTCTTCACTGACCGGTCCTATAATACCGACCATAAGCAGAATCTGCCACCACGGTACTGACAACATATAGCTTTGCAGCCCGGCGACCTCATTATCCACAAACAGCATGGAAAATGCATTTACCGCTATGATCGCAGGCATACACAGAAAGGTAAATACCACGACCAGAAGAGCCGTGGTAAATTTCGGTCTGTTATGGGCGATCAGCCTGCCAGGATCCGTCTTTGTCCCAAACAGGAACAAGACAGCCGGAACCAGTACGATCAACTGACTGAGCAGAAGACTTTCTATAATTCCCAGTGAAATATCACTGCACAGATACATAAACGCCATGACCGCCGCTTCCACAAGCAATGTTGTCAAAAACAGCCAATTAACCTTTTTCGGATTCATGCGGCTCTTAGTTGTTCATCATGAAGTTTACTAACTTATTGATATCTTCCGGCTCATATGCCAGCAGCTCCAGCTCTGAAATCGTACCGTCAGAAAAAAGCTTTGCCATGGAAACGTACTGGGAAAGCTTTGATTTCAAATTCAGTCTGTCGCCTTCTCCCGTTACAAGCTCAACCTTGCCTTTACAGCTGTCAACTACTTCAAAAAATTTTTCAATGTTTGTAATATTCTGGATCTTCATTTTTCATTCTCCTTTTTTTTAATATTCATGTACATTTTACAGTCTCAGTATAATCTATATTTTGCCAAAAGAAAAGTATTCTTTTACTTCTTTAACCGGATTCCGTCACTTTCCAGCATGATCAGATGTTCTTTATAAAGATGTCCGATCGCACGCTTAAATTCATTTTTACTCATACCGATCGTTTCCCGGATCTGTTCCGGAGATGATTTGTCATGTAACGGTAAAAATCCCTTCTTTTCCTGCAAAAGAGACAGCACTTTATCTGCATCCTCGTTCATCTGCAGATGTGCCTTCTGCCGGATCCCCAAATCCAGCTTCCCATCTTCCTTCACGCCGGTCACACGCGCACTGATCTGCTGAAGCACATGAAGTTCTCCGTACAGTTCTTTTTTCGGGATCAGCGCGGAATACTTGTCATCCACCGCTACAAACGCCCCGAAATTATGACTGATCTCATATATCATACCGGTCACAACATCATCTTTCTGATAGGGACTTTCTTTTTGCAGATAAGGATACACCTTCATCGTTGCACAGAGGCGTTCACTCTTATCCAGATACAGGGCAGCGATCACTTCGTCGCCTGCTTTTACCTGTGTGGTCTGCTCTCTATATGGCAGAAACAGATCCTTTTCCAGTCCCCAGTCCAGGAAAGCACCCACTTTTCCGACGGATACGACACGCAGTCTTGCCGTCTGTCCGAGTGTCAGCTTTGGCTCCTTCACCGTCGCGATCGGGCGGTCATTGGAATCCTTGTATAAAAACACATCGATCGGATCTCCCACTTCCATATCTGCCGGAACCTGTTTTTTCGGCAAAAGCACTTTGTTTTCCGCATCCTTCATTGTCTCTGCCAGATAAATACCGAATTCAACCCTTTTTATCATGACAAGTGTCTGTTTCTTTCCAAATATCATATTAGCCTGCTTTCCTTCTTAACTTACAATATCTTTCCCACAACCGGAACCCGATTCTCCTGTTCGCTCAGTATTCCGTTAAATTTTACAATCGCATAAGGGCTGTGTTCTTCCGTTTCCAATACAACAGTCACTTCCTCTGTTCCTTTTCCGTAAATGACCGGATACAGAATGTCTCCCAACACCGCTGATTTATGATAGCTGACCATCAGCCGGTTCACCTCAAAATTCTCAGGCAGAAGATCCGACGCCACAGCAACATACTGTCCGTTGTTCATATGGTAATTGGTATCCAGATGATGTTTCCGGACAAGCACCTCATCCTGTCTCTCTCCCTCTCCTTCTACCGGAATTTTCCGTGACAGATATTCCATTGGAAGCTTTGAAGAAATGCTGTAAGCCTGCAGCATTTCTTCCGTCGGCTTTGCCGGCCGCATGGACTGCAGATTCAGAAGTGTCCAGAGCGTATTGGCAACGGCGATCCTGTTTCCCTGCTCATCAAGCATATCAAAATTACGAAAGCCCAGACAGCCTTTAAATGCATAGGGACATGTCTCGATCGTGATCTGTTCACAGAGCTGCGGATACCTCATGACATCGATCTGCCAGAAATTCAATACCCATGCCAGCCCCTGTCCTGCCAGGTATTCCGTTCCCATCCCCGCATCCTCGGAATGAAACGTGGAGCAGTCCTGAAAATAATCCAGCAGCGAAACAAGCTTCAGCCTGCCATCTTTATTTACTTCACTGTAACGCACTCTGCTGTTGAATGAATACATTGGTTTACCTCGCTTCGCTCGAGATTTTGTTTTATTCTTACCAGACTCGAAAAATCCGCTACTTCGTAGCGTCGCAGCTTCGCTGCTTTCATTTTTCACGTGATTTTCACACATACTCGAAAATCCTGCTGTTATCACAGCAGCCGCACTTCGTGCTCTCTGATTTTCTCGTTGTACGCTCGGAATAGCTATAACCTGCTGCGCAGGTTATTTAGTCGCACATTTGCTGCGCAAATATGTGACAACGCTTGATTTTGTTCCCTCTTACCAGACTCGAAAATCCTGCCGCTTTCGCGTCAGCCGCACTTCGTGCTCTCTGATTTTCTCGTTGTACGCTCGGGCAAAATCAAATACTCGCTTCGCTCGTGCTTGATTTTGTTCCCTCGCTACAAAAAGCCCGGTTGAAATTCAACCGGGCTTCCAAAAGCTGGGCTACAAGGATTCGAACCTTGAAATGACGGAGTCAGAGTCCGTTGCCTTACCGTTTGGCGATAGCCCATCACAACGAAATTGATTATAGCAAATGTTTTTTTATTATGCAAGTACTTTTTCAAATTTTTTTGATTATTTTTTATTTTCTCTTTTTTATAGAAGGAAATGCGCGGAAACAAGCTGTTTCCGCACATTTATACACTTCATTTCATAACATCCAAAAGGAATTCTATACCTCGAACATTAACTCGCCGTAGGTCGGGATCGGCCATACGTCTTTGTCAACGATCATTTCCAGCTCATCAGCAGGTTTTCTCAGCTCATCCATAGTAGCCTTGATCGTATCTTTGTAGAAGAATGCCTGTGCCTTTACATCTTCCATAGCACTTGCTTCTTTCTCGTCAGCTACCAGCTTGTTGAGTTCCTTCTGCATTGCTGCAAGTTTTGTGGAAACATCAGCCAGAAGCTCTGTCTGTACGCTTGCGTCTCCGCCTGCTGCCTTGATGGCATTTGCGGTATCTGCCAGTGTCTTTGTATATTTCACAACTGCAGGGATGATCTGCTTGCCTGCCATGTCGATCATGGTCAGTGCTTCGATATTGATCGTCTTTGCATATGTTTCATAAATGATCTCTTCACGGGATTCCAGTTCTGCCTTTGTATAAATACCAAACTTCTCAAACAGTGCGACTGCCTTCTCACTTGTCAGTGTAGAAGCAGCTTCGATCATGGATTTGATATTTGGAAGTCCACGTTTCTCAGCTTCTACTACCCACTCATCGGAATAGCCGTTTCCATTGAAGATGATTCTCTGGTGCTCTGTCATGTATTCTTTGATCAGATCATGTACTGCTGTTTCAAAATCTTCTGCTTTTTCCAGTCTGTCAGCAGCTTCACAGAACGCTTCCGCTACGATCGCATTCAGTGTTGTATTCGGGCCGGCGATGGAATCAGCGGAACCAACCATACGGAATTCAAACTTATTACCTGTAAAGGCAAATGGCGAAGTACGGTTACGGTCTGTTGCATCTTTATCCAGATCAGGCAGTGTGGATACACCTGTCTCCAGCTTACCACCCTCTTTGCAGGAAGCAGCATTACCTGTTTCTACAAGCTGTTTTACTACATCCTCAAGCTGTTCACCGAGGAACATGGAAATGATTGCCGGCGGTGCTTCGTTTGCCCCAAGTCTGTGGTCGTTTCCGACATCGGATGCGGACTGGCGGAGCAGATCTGCATGTTTGTCAACCGCTTTCATGATGCAGGCAAGTACAAGCAGGAACTGGATGTTTTCATTTGGTGTATCACCCGGCTCAAGTAAGTTCATGCCGTCATCTGTTGTAATGGACCAGTTGTCATGCTTACCGGAACCATTGACGCCTGCATATGGTTTCTCATGCAGCAGACATCTCAGGCCATGCTGTACAGCGACACGTTTCATTGTCTCCATAACAAGCTGGTTGTGGTCAACTGCGATATTGGCTGTTTCATAGATCGGAGCCAGCTCATGCTGTGCAGGAGCTACTTCATTATGCTGTGTTTTTGCCGTAACACCTAATTTCCAAAGTTCTTCATTCAGATCCTTCATGTATGCGCCGACACGTTCACGGATAACACCGAAATAGTGATCTTCCATTTCCTGTCCTTTTGGAGCAGGTGCTCCAAATAAGGTTCTGCCCGCAAACATCAGGTCAGATCTCTTTTTATACAGATTCTCGTCAACAAGGAAGTACTCCTGCTCCGGTCCTACGGATGCAGTTACTTTTGTTGCTGTTGTATTTCCAAATAAACGGACGATACGAAGTGCCTGTTTGGATACAGCTTCCATGGAACGCAGCAGTGGTGTCTTTTTATCCAGTGCCTCACCTGTATAAGAACAGAAGGCTGTCGGGATACAGAGGATCACGCCTGTTGAAGCTTCTTTTAAGAATGCAGGGCTTGTGATATCCCATGCTGTATAACCTCTTGCTTCGAAAGTTGCTCTCAGACCACCTGACGGGAATGAAGATGCATCAGGCTCGCCCTTGATCAGTTCCTTTCCGGAAAACTCTGTGATCATCTTACCGGCTTCATCCGGATGCGAAACGAAAGCATCATGCTTTTCTGCCGTGATTCCTGTCAATGGCTGGAACCAATGTGTGTAATGTGTTGCACCATTTTCACATGCCCAGTCCTTCATTGCTTTTGCAACAACATTTGCTGCTGCCATGGAAAGCTCTCCGCCCTGATCCATGACCTTTTTCACTTCCTTGTACACATCCTTTGGCAGACGTTCCTTCATCTTACCAAGTGTGAACACGTTTTTACCGAAAATTTCTTCCACATTTGTAACTCCGCTCATTTCATATCTCCCTTTCTTTTTTATATTAGATACTTGATAACGTTCTTTTTGTGCTTTATATCAAATTTCCCTGATACAAAAAAATGTTCCAAAACTACCGTTTGGAACATCATCGTTCAAGTTATCTTATTTTCGAAAGATTCCTTTCGTTGCTATTAAGATACTCTTATTTTTTTTAAATTTCAATACCCATTTTTCTATTTTTCAAAAATTGGTCGAATTTTCTAAAACATTTGCAGAATTTTTGCCGCCAAATGTCTATATTGCACAACCAGGATCAGCTTGTTGCACATGCTTTTTTGCGCAGAAGATCATAATGAGAAGCTTTCTCACTAAGCAAAACGCGGAGCTTCTGCTGCGGATGCGGTGCACTTTCCTGCTCCTGTCCTTCTTCATTTACAATAGACAATACGGTCGTCTGTACATTGCTGCCATCCGGCTTCATGATCTCGATCGTCTCTCCGACACTGAACTTATTACGCTGTGTAATGGATACGATACTTCCCGCATTTTCCTGTGCAGCTTCTGCATCTTCCACGATACCGAGATAAATATACTCCTGCTCATAAGTATTGCTGTCGTAGATCTGTGTATTTTCATCCGGTCTGCCAAAATAAAATCCCGTTGTAAACTGGCGATAGGTACATTTGGAAATTTCTTCCCTGCACCATGGCAGGATCGCTTCGTATGCTTCTTTTGACTCCAGGCAGGCATCGATCGCTTTCCGGTATGTTCTCGCAACTGTTGCCACATAAAGAGCCGTTTTCATTCTGCCCTCGATCTTGAAGCTGTCGATCCCCGCATCGATCATTTCCGGGATATGCTCGATCATACAAAGATCCTTGGAGTTGAAAATATAAGTGCCTCTTTCATTTTCATAAACAGGCATATACTCACCCGGTCTGGATTCTTCCACTACTGCATATTTCCATCTGCAAGGATGGGTGCAGGCACCGCGGTTGGCATCTCTGCCTGTAAAATAATTACTGAGCAGGCATCTGCCGGAATAAGAAATACACATAGCACCATGGATAAAACTCTCGATCTCCATATCTTCAGGAATCTGTTCCCGGATCTCTTTGATCTCCTTCAAAGATAATTCCCTTGCGGATACCACACGTTTTACACCCTGCCCGTACCAGAAACGATAAGTCATGTAGTTGGTATTGTTTGCCTGTGTGCTTAAATGTATCTCAATATCCGGGCAGTTTTCTTTTGCCAGCATGATCATGCCCGGATCTGCCACGATGATCGCATCCGGCGCAAGTTCTGCCAGTTCCTGAAAATAGTTTCTGGCAGGTTCCATATCGTAATTGTGTGCCAGAATATTTGCCGTTACATGTACTCTGACGCCATGGGCATGCGCAAATGCAATGCCTTCTTTCATATCTTCGTGACTGAAATTCTTCGCTTTTGCACGCAGGGAAAATGTCTCTCCGCCGATATAAACCGCATCCGCACCAAATATAACTGCTGTTTTTAATACTTCCAGGCTGCTTGCCGGAATCAATAATTCTGGTTTTCTCATTTTACTTATCCTTCTTTACCGAAAGCGCGATCCCATCTCCGAGAGGTATGATGGAGGTCACAAGCGCTTCGTTGTTTTTCAGTTCATATAAATATTCCCGCATTCTCGTATGGATCGTACGGTTTCTTCTTGCTACCGCATAGCGGGACTGGATGATATCCCCATCCTGCAGCACATTATCAGACAATAATACACCGCCCGGTGCCAGAAGCCTGAGCACATCCGGCATAAAATGGATATACTGTCCTTTTGCCGCATCCATAAAGATCATGTCGTAGCTTCCGGTAAGTCCTGCCAGAATTTCCATGGCATCTCCTTCCAGAAGCGTGATCCTTCCGTCTCCGTGCGCCTCAAAATTTGCTCTGGCGACCGGTATTCTTTTCTCATATTTCTCGATCGTTGTGATCTGCCCATCCGCCGGCATAAATTCCTTCATCAGTAATGCAGAAAAACCGATAGCAGTTCCCACCTCCAGGATCTGCTTCGGTTTATTCATCTTAAGCAGTGTTTTCAAAAAGCTCTGCATCTCTTTTCGGATGATCGGTACTTCCGTCTGAAGTGCATACTGTTCCAGTTCTTCCAGATATGGCGGAAGCTCCTTTTCCAGTGAATTGATATAATCCACATATCTCTGATCTACTATCATTGTACATCCTCGCTGTCTGACTCCACAGACTGCGTATCTGTTGCTGCCGGCGTATCCCCCGCAGCATCTGAAACGCCATCTGAGACTTCATCCGATGCATTCGTATTTTCCGTATCCGTCGTTTGTGCATCTTCAGACTCTTCGTCATCGGAAGGTGCGTTTGCCGCCATTTCCGCCAGCATCTTTTCAGCCGTCATAGATGTATTGAGCGTATAAACGCCCGGCTGGATCTTACCACGGTATTCTGACAGCATTTCCTGCAGGAAAAATACTCTTGCATCATCTATCAGCCCTCTGTTTTCCAGCGTCTTTGCAACATCCATCGTGCTATCCTCTGTATCTACGGCGATCGTGATATCTCTGCCCGGCTCCGCTTCCTTTGCCACATCCGCAAATACCATATAACCCAGATGATAGGAATACATGGCAAGTCTGTATACCACCAGTATAATGATGATGGACAGCACCAGTCGGAATATCATATTAAAAACCGCTCCGGTCACTTGCTTTGCTTTCATTACAGTTCCTTCCTCCGTATCATGCATCATAGATGTCATACGGATTGTTCCGTGCTGTGCACTCTCACAATCCTGCCCGGCATTCGCATATCGCGAAGCTCCGCTCCACTTTTATGCTCATGCCCGGGCGGGGCAACAAGTCATAAAACCACTCCTGTGCAAGCACATCGTGGTTTTTGACTTTTTGCCCCTGACATCATTCAAAATCCTCCGCTACCGCGCGCATCACACCATCCGATACTTCCTGTACCAGGCGGCAGAGCGCAAGCTCCGCTGCCAGAAAATCATGCACCAGCGGGATTTCCCGGAACTGCTCGTACTCTCTCTGGAAGCAGTCCATTTCATCGTACAGATTATCCGGGCAATGCTTTGTCTGCAGCTCATAATTTCTCATTCTGAACTGATCCAGCTGTCTTTTCAGATCCGGATTTTCTTTTACCTTGCTTTTCTGCAGTTGGTACTCTTTGTATACCTGCGTGTTTTTGATCGTCAGAATAAACTGATCCAGTTCTTTCTGTATTTCGAGCATAGCCTACACCTCCATGATAATAGGCAGGATCATCGGGCGACGTTTTGTCTTCTTCCAGAAATATTCATTCAGAGAATCTTTCATCGCATTTTTCATTCTTCCCCAGTCAGAGATGTTTCTGTCGATGCAGTCATCCAGTACATCCGACACAATGTCTCTTGCGCCATCCAGAAGCTCGTCGGATTCTCTCACATAGACAAATCCTCTTGAAACAATATCCGGTCCGGAAACCACGACATTATTTTCGCAGTCCAGTGCAACGACAACGATCAGAATACCGTCTTCCGCCAGATGCTGTCTGTCGCGGATAACGATATTACCAACATCACCGACACCAAGACCATCTACGAAAATAGAACCTACCGGAACCTTTCCGGTCACCTTTGCCGCTTCTTCCGAAAGCTCCAGCACATCACCTGAATGCAGAATAAAGATGTTATCCTTATCCATGCCCAGCTTATGCACCAGATTTGCCTGCGCTTTCAGATGACGATACTCACCATGTACCGGAATGGAATACCTCGGCTGTACCAGGGAATAGATCAGTTTAATCTCTTCCTGTCTGGCGTGTCCGGATACATGCGCATCTTCAAATATAACATCTGCACCTTTGGCATACAGTTCGTTGATCACCTTGGAAACCGCTTTTTCATTTCCCGGAATCGGATTTGACGAGAAGATAACCGTATCAAGCGGTCCGATTGAGATCTTCCGGTGCATTCCGGATGCCATACGGGAAAGAGCTGCCATACTTTCACCCTGGCTTCCCGTTGTGATAATGACTGTTTTTTCATCCGGGTAATTTTTGAGCTGTTCGATATCGATCAGCGTATTATCCGGAATATTGATATAACCCAGCTTTGTGGCTGTATCAATGATATTGACCATGCTGCGTCCTTCGACAACAACCTTACGTCCGTATTTATAAGCGGAATTGATGATCTGCTGCACACGATCCACATTGGATGCAAATGTTGCAATGATCAGTCTTGTATTGGTATGCTCCGAGAAAATATTGTCAAATGTCACACCGACCGTTCTCTCAGAAGGGGTAAAGCCCGGTCTTTCCGCATTTGTGCTGTCGCACATCAGTGCCAGAACGCCTTTCTTCCCAAGCTCCGCAAAGCGCTGCAGATCAATGGAATCCCCGAATACCGGTGTATAATCCACTTTAAAATCACCTGTATGCACGACAATTCCCGCCGGTGAATAAATGGCAAGCGCTGCTGCATCCGCAATACTGTGGTTTGTCTTGATAAATTCTACCCGGAACTGTCCCAGATTGATATGCTGTCCGAATTTGACAACCTTACGCTTTGTTGCTTTTTCCAGTCCATGCTCTGTCAGCTTGTTTTCAATGATACCCATTGTCAGCTTTGTCGCATAGATCGGAACAGGCAGTTCCTTGAGTACATAAGGAAGTGCGCCGATATGATCCTCATGTCCGTGTGTGATCATAAAGCCCTTTACCTTATCCGCATTTTCCTTCAGATACGTTACATCCGGGATAACCAGATCGATTCCGAGCATATCATCCTCCGGAAATGCCAGACCGCAGTCCACCACAATAATACTGTCTTCATATTCAAAGGCAGTAATATTCAGCCCGATCTGCTCCAGACCTCCAAGCGGTATGATCTTGAGCTTTGACGGACTTTCTGTTTGTTTCTTATTCAATTGTTTTTCCTCCACATTCTTGAAACACAAAAAAAGTCTCCCGGTAAAATACTATGCACACACGCTGCCAGTTCGTCTTTCCCGGTCATGGAACAGCAAGCCTTTCATCCATAGAATTGTACAGAGTACTCTCTTTGTTTTATTAATAATTTATATTTTGTCTGCCGGTCTTATTCTTCTTCGTCTTCCACGAATTCAATATCATCCAGCATATTTTCAAAAACTGCTGCTACTGCATCCAGTTCTTTATCGTCTGATACAATACGGTAAACACTTTCGTCCCCGTCATTTTCTGTAATGTCCTTTAAGATCAGCGCCTGTGCATCCCCATCCGGCTGATCTGTCACGAGCAGATAATCCACACCGCCAAGGCGTGTCCGCTCCAACACATAAAACTGTACTTTTTCTCCCTCTACATCCGGTATGAATTCAACCTTTTCCAGGTTATTTCCATCTGTCATTCTATCATCTACGCTTTCCGGTTCTGAAGATAATCCAGATACCCTTGTAATATATAAGAAGCTGCTATGGCATCCACATATTCTTTACGGTCTTCCCTGCGGATTCCTGCTTCCATCATTGTCCTGTCCGCTGCTACAGTTGTGAGTCTCTCGTCCCACATGACCACCTCAATCCCGGTCCTGCGGAAAAGCGCATCTGCAAATGCACGCGACTTTTCTGCGCGCTCACCTTCTGTTGCATTCATATTCTTCGGTAATCCTACTACAAATTTCTCCACTTCATATTGTGCTGCCAGTTCTTCAATCCTGGCATAGGTCTGTCTCAATTTATTTTCAGACTTTCTGCGAACGATCTCCAGACTCTGCGCTGTCAGTCCGAGCGGATCACTTACAGCAACACCCACCGTCTTTGATCCGAAATCCAAACCCATAATACGCATAGTATATCCTCACTATTTCCAATGATTCGTTTTAATGTACTCTCTGAGCATTTCCTCTACCAGTTCATCCCGTTCCACCTTCATGATCAGGCTTCTGGCATTCTTATGGCTTGTGATATAAGTAGGATCTCCCGACATGATATAACCGACGATCTGATTTACCGGATTGTATCCTTTTTCGCTCAAAGCCTCGTATACTGTAGAAAGAACGACCTTCACACCTGTTTCCGGCTCTACTTCCACTTTAAAATATTGTGTATTTCCCAAATCCTGCATTTCATCACGCCCCTGTCTGTTTTTGGTATTGTAACCCTTTTTCTGTGTTTTTTCAAGTATTATGTAACCTACTCCATATGTGTCTGCTTAAAGGAATTCATTTCCGGCTTCAAAAATTCGTTCTCTACCGGCTTCTGTGACTGCACAAAATTTTCCACATCTTTATCAATCACAACTTCTTTTTTCAGCAGCAGATTGACCTCATTGAAGATCTTTTTGTATTTCTCGGAAGCAGTGATCGACATAAACAGATCACTGATATTTTTATGCTTGCCATTTTCGTAATATTTGATCTCTTTTGTATCGAGATAATAATAGATTTCATGCACAGACTGCTGGTTTGTCAGAGAATCGTAAACTGTTTCATCAATACGGATCGTACGGTCTGAGCTTTCTCCGTGGATCACGATACTGCCTCTCGTAGTCGGATTGATCTCTGAGCTGAATGCCAGTCTTGTAAGCTGCTCCTTGATCAGGTTGATATAGTAATCTACCTGCTGACGGGAAACTGCCGCAGCCGGGCTTACTGTCTTTGCCCCTGCCTGCTGTACGGCAATACCGACGCTCACACCGATCTTCATAATATAATCGTGCATTGCCTGTCTGTCTTTTACCTGCTTTTCCAGTCTGGCATTTAACGACGGCAGACCGATCACAAGCACGCTCTTTAAAAACTTATATTTTAAATCTGTAATTTCCTGCTGTTTCGTCGACATGGTCGAATCGGACAGGCTTGCTTTTTTCATGAAATTAAAGGAATTTTCACCAATGCTGATCTCAAATGTATTGGCATCTACACGCAGAAGCAGATTGCCATTCTCACTGTTTGTTGTTTCAATCGTCATTTCAATCTCGAAATCTACATCCTTCGGGAAATGCTCCATGATTGCCTGTGATGTCTCTTTTGCTACACGATCAATCTCAGCGATCTCGTCCTTTGTGTATTTCATATTGGTACCCCACCTTCTACATTTCTACATGATCTGTCTTTTCTGCTGCCCCCATGCCCTGAAAAGACTTTATACCGCACTCTTCATCCTGCTCCGCAGGATATTTGCTCGTTAATAAGCACAGAAAAACAAATGCCACCTTCGGTGTCGCTTGTTTTTCTTTCTACTGTTTCATACTCGCAAATCCGTGCTTCGCACTCTTCATCCTGCTTCGCAGGATATTTGCTCGTTAATAAGCACAGAAAAACAAATGCCACCTTCGGTGTCGCTTGTTTTTCTTTGTGCTTATTACATTATAGCATTATTCCGGGATACTGACAATTCCCTGTTTTCTTAATAAGTGCCGAGCAGGGTCTCGTCATCTGCAAAGCCTGTCAGGCAGCAGATGCGTTCCTGATTCGTCATTTCTGCCGGATCGATTCCTTCCACCGGAACTGCCACGCGTACATAGTTGCGTGTATGCCCGGTCAGATACTGTCTGCCTTCTATTTCATGGCACTGCTCAAACAGCACTTCCTGCTCTTTTCCGATATAGTATTCCCGGTATTCCTTAGAATGTCTTGCAGTCATGGCAAGCAGTACACTGCTGCGCTGCTTCTTTTCTTTTTCTGTGAGCTGTCCGGGCATATCAGCCGCTACAGTTCCTTCCCTTCTGGAATAAGGGAAGACATGCATCTCGAAAAACCGGATCTTTTCAAGATAAGAGACTGTCTGTGCAAACTCTTCCTCGGTTTCTCCCGGGAATCCCGTGATCACATCCGTCGTGATCGCAGGATGCTCGTACACCCGGCGCAGGATTTCCACGCTCCGGGCAAACTCCTCTGTCGTATATCTTCTGTTCATCCGTTTCAGCACACCGTCGCAGCCACTCTGGAGTGACAGGTGGAAATGCGGGCAGACCTTTGGCAGTGCTGCAAGTGCGCCTGCAAATGCTTCTGTGATCACACGGGGTTCTAACGATCCCAGACGGATACGGGTAATGCCGTCTACCGCATGGATCCGCTCGATCAGCCGCAAAAGTTCCTGTTCATTACCTTGTCCGCCGGCCGTATTGTATGACTCGCCATGAAAATCAAGCCCATAGGAACTTAAATGAATTCCTGTCAGGACAATCTCATGATAGCCGGCTTCTGCAAGTCTTCTGACTTCCTCTTCCACCTGCTCCGGCTTTCTGGAACGGACACGCCCTCTTGCATACGGGATCACGCAATAGCTGCAGAACTGATTGCAGCCGTCCTGAATTTTGATATAAGCACGGGTGTGCTCTGCAGTATGTACAAGCTGCATCTCTTCATATTCTTTTTCCGCATTGATATCGATCACAGAAGTGTGACCCAGTGTCTTGTCCGGTGCCACACCGGACATCTTCCCCGATGATGCGGCAGTCTGCTCATCCGGCGTCTGACTTTGACGCTTGTCCAGATAAGCCTCTATGATCTCCACCAACTCATTTTTCCTGTTATTTCCGATCGCCAGATCAATGCAGTCATCCTTCTCGATCTCAGCCTCATTTGTCTGCACGTAGCAGCCCACTGCCACAACGATCGCATCCGGATTCTGCTTCTTGGCACGATGCAGCATCTGTCTGCTTTTCCGGTCCGCTATGTTTGTTACCGTGCACGTATTGATAATATAAATATCAGCTTTTTGGTTGAAATTAACAATTTTATATCCTTTATTTTGTAGATATTGCTGCATAACGTCAAGTTCGTAAGAATTGACCTTACACCCCAGGTTATGTAATGCCACACTTTTCATTGTTATCCTCACTTTTTTTGTATGGTTTTCGTATTGACTTTTTATCCCCTTTTCTTTAGTATAATAAGCGAAGGTATTAAAACAAAAGGAGGTAATTCAAATGAAAACAGTACAGATTTCATTAAACTCAATTGACAAAGTAAAATCATTCGTAAACGACATCACAAAATTTGATTATGATTTTGATTTAGTATCAGGAAGATACGTAATCGATGCAAAGTCTATCATGGGTATTTTCAGCTTGGATTTATCTAAGCCGATCGATTTAAACATCCATGCTGAAGGCGATGCTGAAGATGTTATGAAGGTTTTAAAGAACTACACAGTTTAATGCATCTGATCTCACTTTGTGAGATCCTCAAACAGAAGATTGAAACGAGCAGCCAGGCTGCTCGTTTTTCTTTTTCTATTTTTATTCAATCTCTATGATCTCTCTTGTTTCAAGTGCTGTCTTGACCAGCTCTTCCACTGTGCCTTCGAGATTCTTTTCATGTCCTCTGATCACCTTTACATTCGGCTTGGTAACAGGATGCTTTGCCACAAAGATGGTGCAGCAGTCCTCAAACGGCAGAATAGATGTTTCGTAGGTATTGATCTTTTCGGAAATATCCACGATATCCTGCTTATCAAATGCGATCAGCGGTCTGTATACAGGCAGCTCGCATACTTCGTTTGTTGCAACAAGACTCTGCATCGTCTGGGAAGCCACCTGACCGATGCTTTCGCCCGTTACAAGCCCAAGGCAGTCTGTTTCTTTTGCGATCGTTTCTGCGATCCGCATCATGTAGCGGCGCATAATGATCGTCAGCTCATCATGTGGGCATTTCTCATAAATGGCAAGCTGTACATCCGTAAAGTTTACAACGTGCAGGCGGATCGGTCCCGCATAGGCCGCAACACATTTTGCCAGATCGACAACCTTCTGTTTTGCACGTTCTGATGTATAAGGCGGTGCATGGAAATAAGTTGCCTCCAGCTTCACGCCACGTTTGCTGATCATATAACCCGCAACAGGGGAATCGATTCCGCCGGAAAGCAGGAGCATCGCTTTACCGCCTGTTCCGACAGGCATTCCGCCCGGTCCCGGAATGATCTCGGAATAGATATAGATCTTTTCTCTGATCTCCACATTCAGTTCAAAATCCGGATGATGCACATCTACCTTCATATCCGGGCATGCATCCAGAATGACGCCGCCAAGCTCACAGTTGATCTCCATGGATCGCATCGGATAATTCTTTCTGGCACGCCTTGCACATACCTTGAAGGTCTTATTGCCTTCCGGATAAACTGTCTTGACATAATTCACGATCGTCCCGGAAAGCTTTTCAAATCCCTCATCCTCGACATAAACGACCGGGCAGATACCTGAAATACCAAATACCTTCTTGAGCGCTTCTACCGTTTCATCAAAATCAAATGCAGACTGTGCATCCACGTAAATACGACCCTGTGTCTTGCGGACAGCAAATTCACCATCGATCTTGCTGAGTGCAAAACGGATCTGATCGACCAGTGCATCCTCAAACAGATACCGGTTTCTGCCTTTGACACCGATCTCTGCATATTTTATCAAAAATGCTGTAAACATAATTTTCCCTTTCTTTTCTATGCTCAATACCTTGTATACTTGCGTAACATCGGCAGTATATCATATAAACACTGTAAAGTATAGTCCAATTCCTCCGCGGTTGTAAAGACGCTGAAGCTGAAACGGATCGTGGAATCCAGCAGATTCTGGCTGATGCCCATTGCCTTTAACGTAGCACTGACCGTATGCTTATTGGATGCACAGGCACTGCCTGCGGAAACATAAATGCCCTTATCCTCCAGTGCATGCAGAAGTACTTCACTTCTGACACCCGCAAAAGATGCACTGACGATATGCGGTGCTCCCTGTTCATAAAGCGGACCGTTAATGACAACACCACTCAGCTTCTGCAGCCCATCTTCAAAATAGCGTTTCAGTTCATATAACCGTTCCACATCGCGATCAAGGTTAGCGTATGACAACTCTGTTGCTTTGCCGATGCCCGCGATCCCCGGGACATTTTCCGTTCCGGAACGCATTCCTTTCTGCTGACCGCCGCCGAAAATGATCGGTTTGATCTTCACATGTTCATCAATATACAAAATGCCGACACCCTTTGGCCCGTGGATCTTATGTCCGCTCACCGAAAGCATATCTACATGACTTTTCTTTGGATAAATACGAAGCTTGCCAAAGCCCTGCACCGCATCTACATGGAACAGCGTATGCGGATTCATGCGTTTGATCAGTGCACCGGCCTCTTCGATCGGCTGGATCGCACCCACTTCGTTATTCACATGCATAATGGATACCAGTATCGTATCCGGTCTGATCGCCTGCCCCAGTGCATCCAGACGTAAAACGCCTTTTTCATCGACCGGCAGATAAGTCACTTCATAGCCGATGCTTTCCAGATATTCCATTGTCTGCAGGATTGCAGGATGTTCTATTTTGGTTGTGATCAGATGTCTGCCCGCTCTGCTGTTTGCACTCGCTGCACCCATCAGCGCCCAGTTATCGGATTCTGTACCGCCGGAAGTAAAGAAGATCTCCTTTTCCTGTACCTTCAGTGTCTTAGCGATCCTTTCTTTTGCTTCTTTCACATAAACTTCCGCATCCACCCCCTTCTGATGCATGCTGGAGGGATTTCCGTAATCCTCAGACATGATCTTTGAAGTAAGCTGCACGACCTCATCATATACCTTCGTCGTTGCGGAGTTATCCAAATATACTTCCATTTTCGTCTTCCTTTCCGCTTTTGTCCTATCTTATCTTATGCATTTTTTACGCTTTCAGTTCCTGTCCTTCGAGTGTATACATCAAAATCGAAAGCACTGTCATACCGGCTGTTTCCGTCCGCAGGATCCGCTTGCCGAGTGTGATCGGCTGCGTGGCATGTGCCATTGCCTGCTCGATCTCCTCCGATGCAAATCCGCCTTCCGGACCGATAAAAATCCCGATGCTCTGCCCGGGTCTTATCTCTTCGATCAGACTGCGTGTTTTTGCCATATCTTCCGCCATTTCATATGGGATCAGTCTGACATCGAGCATATCCGCATAGGCAAGTGCCTGTGCAAAGCTCATCACAGAATGTACCTGCGGAACAACCGCCCGTTTGCTTTGCTTTGCCGCCGCCTCACTGATCGCCTGCCAGCGCGCAAGCTTGCTCTTTTCCTTCTTGGCATCCAGCTTTACAACCGCGCGTTTTGTCGCGACCGGAATGATCTCGTAAGCACCGAGCTCCACTGCCTTCTGGATGATGAGTTCCATCTTATCCGCCTTGGGAAGTCCCTGGAAAAGATAAATTTTGGAAGGCAGTTCTACGCCGTCTTCTTTGATAAAGCGCAGTTCGCAGATCACCGCATCTTCTGTCATCTGCAAAATGCCGCATCTGTATTCTCTGCCATCGACGCCGTTACTGACCGCGATCTCCTCGCCGACCTTCATTCGCAGGACGTTTTTAATATGATTGACATCTTTTCCGGTAATAACGACCTGCTTTTCGCTGATCGCGCCCGGCTCTACAAAGAACTGGTACATGCGTTTCTCCTATCATACTTCTGATTCTCAGTTTTGTAACGCGGCGGGAACCTCACCGCATGCAAAATTGGCTACGCCAATGCGGTGAGGCTGCATACTGCATCTATTTCATAGATGCGGTACATTTCGGGAACCCCTCGCATGAAAATTGCTTCGCAATGCTCGGGGCTGCATACTGCATCTATTTCATAGATGCAGTACATTTCGGGAACCTCACCGCATGCAAAATTGGCTACGCCAATGCGGTGAGGCTACATACTGCATCTATTTCATAGATGCAGTACATTGCATCCACTCTCCTTGCTGGGTGATCTCAACGACGGTAAGACCGGCGGCTTTCATGGCATCTGCCACAAGCCCTTCTTTTCCGTTGATGATTCCGGAGGTAATGACGGTTCCGCCCGGCTTTAAGCATTTTGCCACAACCGGCATCAGAGGCACAAGCACCTCTGCCAGAATATTGGCTACTACGATATCATATTTTCCATAACCGACACGATCCTGGATCTCCTTCTCCGTAATGATATTGCCGATCATCATCTCAAATTTAGCAGGGTCTATTCCATTCATTTCCATATTTTCCCTGACCGCTTCCGTTGCACACGGATCCAGATCCGTTCCAACCGCATGCCCGGCGCCATACATCAGCGCTACGATTGCCAAGATACCACTGCCTGTTCCGACATCCAGAAGCTCTGTCTGCGGTGTGATATATTTCTTTAACTGGCGGATACAGAGCTGTGTTGTTTCGTGCATACCTGTCCCAAATGCAGTGCCAGGATCGATATGCAGGATCTTTCTGCCCTGATCCTCTGGCTTTACTTCTTCCCAGGACGGCGTTACCAGAAGGTCATCGATATAAAACTGATGGAAGAAGTTTTTCCAGTTATTGACCCAGTCTTTATCTTCCGTCTCGGAAACCGTGATCGTTCCTTCCCCGATATCCATAAACATACGCAGGTCGTCAAGCTCCTGCTGCATGCACTCGATCAGCTTCGGCAGATCAACTACCTGCCCGCTGCTTACCAGAAAGTAAGAGTTGTCCGCTGCCCCATCAAGTCCCTGTGGCAGCTGTGGTTTTTCATCGCCTTCTTCCGGGACTTCCACAAAAAAGCTCAGGTATGCCACACCGTCATCTGCTGGTCCATCCGGCAGAATATCCACGAACATCTGCTCCTTTTCCCATGCGGTAAGCGGCACTTTATCCTCAATCTGTGCACCTTCCAGCCCCAGATCGTACATCGTACTGATGATGATATCCTCTGCCTCGGAAGTTGTCTTTATCATTAATTTTGTCCACTTCATCACGCGGTTCCTTTCTCATATACATTCTACCAAACACTTTAATAGTTGATTATAGCAGATTTCAGACAGATAGACAAATATTCCGTTTACGCAAAAAAGAAAAGCAAAAAGAAAAGGTACTCCTAAAAGCACCTTTTCAACTGTTTTATTTTATTTAAAAAGACCTTTTTTCTTTTTCTTATCCGGGGAGCCCTTTGGATCCTTCGGATCATCGTCTTTTTTGCCTGCTGTGTAGTTTTTGACAGCCTCCAGCGTATTACCGGTTTCCGCATCAAACTGACGGAGCAGTTCTTTCGCTTCATGGCTTAATTTATCCGGAACCTGTACAACGAGCGTTACATAATGATCGCCTCTTGTATCTTTATACCGCAGGGACGGAACACCTTTTCCTTTGAGACGTACCTTCGTGTCAGTCTGTGTGCCCGGTTTTACCGTATATGCCACTTTACCGTCCACGGTATCGATCATGATCTCGCCGCCCAGTGCTGCAACCGCAAACGATACAGGGACTGTGGAATAAATATTGCTGTCCTGTCTCTGGAAGATCGGATGACGCTGTACCATAACCTCAACGAGCAGATCTCCTCTCGGTCCGCCATTTGTACCAGGCTCTCCCTTTTCGCGGATCCGGACGCTCTGTCCGTTATCAATACCGGCAGGAATGGATACCTGGATCTTCTTGCGGGATGAGATATATCCTGTTCCATGGCAATCCTGACATTTATCTTTAATGATCTGACCTGTTCCGCCACAATCCGGACATGTCTGTACATTACGGACTGTTCCGAAGAAAGACTGCTGTGTAAATACGACCTGACCTTTACCGCCACATTTCGGACAGGTTGTTTTGCTCGTGCCCGGTTTTGCACCTGTTGCGTGGCAGGTCGGACATGGATCCTTCAGATTCAGCTCCAGTTCTTTATCTACACCGAAAACAGCTTCTTCAAATGTGATCCTGACGCTTGTTCTGATATTTGCACCCTTCATCGGTCCATTGCTGGCACGTCTTCTGCCGCCGCCAAACATATCGCCGAAAATATCACCAAAGATATCACTGAAATCTGCACTGTTAAAATCAAATCCGCCGTAGCCGCCGCCCGCGCCGCCTTCAAATGCTGCATGACCAAATTGATCATACTGCTGTTTTTTCTCCGGATCACTTAAGATTGCATATGCCTCAGAAGCTTCTTTGAACTTTTTCTCAGCTTCCTTATCGCCCGGATTCATATCCGGATGGTATTTCTTCGCCAGCGTACGGTATGCTTTTTTGATCGTAGCCTCATCCGCGTTTTTATCGACACCGAGGACTTCATAGTAATCTCGTTTCTGTTCTGCCATTATGTTCTACCTTTCAAACAAGGGATAGGGTGCAGACTTTACCGCCCACACCCTGTTCCGTTTTCTTTCATCTGTTCTGCGCGTCGCAGCTACTATCTTATACCTCTCTGAAGTCTCCGTCAACTACATCGTCTTCCGGTGCTGCCTGCTGCTGCGCCTGACCCATATCAGGTCCTGCCTGTGCACCTGCTGCACCCTGAGCACCTGCTGCCTGCTGTGCCTGCTCATACATCTTCGTGAAAAGTGCCTGAGCGGATGTCTGCAGTTTTTCTTTCTTTGCATTGATCTCAGATACCTGATCTGCTGTAAGTTCCTGATCCTTTGTGCTTTCCAGATAAGACTTCAGATCTGCAAGATCTGCTTCCACCGGTGATTTCTCACTGTCGGAAAGCTTATCGCCTACTTCATTTAATGCCTTTTCTGTCTGGAATACGAAGGAATCGGCTTCGTTTCTTGCATCGATGGCTTCCTTACGAGCCTTATCCTGTGCTTCATATTCAGCAGCTTCTTTGACTGCCTTATCGATCTCATCATCAGACATGTTAGAGCCTGCTGTGATCGTAATATGCTGTTCCTTACCTGTACCAAGATCCTTAGCGGATACGTTTACAATACCGTTGGCATCAATATCGAATGTAACCTCGATCTGCGGGATTCCTCGTGGAGCCGGTGCGATACCGTCCAGACGGAACTGTCCCAGAGACTTGTTGTCTCTTGCGAACTGTCTTTCACCCTGTACAACGTTGATATCAACTGCACTCTGGTTATCTGCCGCTGTAGAGAAGATCTGGCTCTTCTTTGTCGGGATCGTTGTATTTCTTTCGATCAGTCTTGTTGCAACGCCACCCATTGTCTCGATAGAAAGAGAAAGTGGAGTAACATCCAGAAGAAGGATATCACCGGCGCCTGCATCACCTGCTAATTTACCACCCTGTACGGAAGCACCGAGTGCTACACATTCATCAGGGTTCAGTGATTTATTCGGTTCGTGGCCGGTCAGCTGTTTTACCTTTTCCTGTACTGCAGGAATACGTGTAGAACCACCAACGAGTAATACCTTGCCAAGATCTGCTGCTGTAATGCCTGCATCCTTCAATGCGTTCTGAACTGGAATTGCTGTTCTCTCAACCAGATCATGTGTCAGTTCATCAAATTTCGCTCTGGACAGGTTCATGTCAAAGTGAAGCGGTCCATTTGCATTCATGCTGATAAATGGCAGGTTGATATTTGTTGTTGTAGCGGAAGAAAGCTCTTTCTTAGCTTTTTCAGCTGCTTCTTTTAATCTCTGCATAGCCATCTTATCTGTAGATAAGTCAACACCGTTTGCATTCTTAAATTCTGCTACCATCCAGTCAATGATCTTCTGGTCAAAGTCATCACCACCAAGGTGTGTATCACCGTTTGTGGATAATACTTCGATAACACCGTCACCGATTTCAATGATAGATACATCGAATGTACCACCACCAAGGTCGTATACCATGATCTTCTGTTCTTTTTCATTGTCAAGACCATAAGCAAGTGCTGCGGCTGTAGGCTCGTTGATGATACGTTTTACATCAAGACCTGCGATCTTACCTGCATCTTTTGTTGCCTGACGCTGTGCATCATTGAAATAAGCAGGTACTGTAATAACAGCTTCTGTTACCTTTTCTCCCAGATAGCTTTCTGCATCGGCTTTTAATTTCTGCAGGATCATTGCTGAAATCTGCTGTGGAGAATATTTCTTGCCTTCGATTGTACGTCCTCTGTCTGTACCCATATCTCTCTTGATGGATGAGATCGTATTGTCTGCATTTGTAACTGCCTGACGTTTTGCAGGTTCACCGACAAGACGCTCTCCGTTTTTTGTAAATGCAACAACAGACGGTGTTGTTCTTGCGCCTTCTGTATTTGCGATAACGGTAGGTTTACCACCTTCCATAACAGCTACACAGCTGTTTGTTGTACCAAGGTCAATACCAATAATTTTACTCATAACTTTTTCCTCCTAAAGATATTCTTTTCAAAACCAATTTTTAAGTCATCCATTTTATTCACCGGCCTTATCTTTCGATAAAGCCATATTATATAAAGATCTCTGTTTCAGATCCCTACACCATAACCATCTCCCGCTAAGAAACAACCGCTACCATACTGTGACGGATTACCGTATCCTTATACAGATAGCCTTTCTGCAGCTCCTGTGCCACAAAACCTGTTTCATATTCTTCACTCTCCACCTGCATCACTGCATTGTGGAAATTCGGATCAAACTCCTTACCGATCGCTTCAATAGGCTTGACACCCAGATCTTCAAGCTGTTTCATCAGCTGCTTGTAGATCATCTGCATACCGTCTGCAAACGGCTGGTCTGCTTCATCCACAATCGGAGTAGCAAGACCTCTTTCAAAGTTGTCAACAACCGGAAGTATCTTTTCCAGCACATTCTTAGCGCCCATATCAAACATCTGGGTCTTTTCCTTTTCACTCCGGTTTCGGAAATTTTCAAATTCTGCAAGCTGGCGTTTTACTTTATCCTCCAGTTCGTCAATTTTTTCTTTTGTTTTATCTTTTTTCCTGTCGTTTTTGTCCTTCTTTTTTTCTTCCTTTTCGGAAGCTTTTGTTTCCTTTTTGTCAGATTCCTCAGCAGCTTCCTTTTCAGCTTCTTTTGCGGCTTCCTTTTCTTCCTTTTCCGCTGCTTTCTGCGCCTCTTTGATCGCATCCTGTATTACTTTTTCTTTATCCTCAGCCATGTTATCATCCCTTTCCGTTTTTCTTTATTATTTCAATTAGAAAAGATGTTATTTATCATCCTTTGTACCGATCTTCTTTTTATCATACAGATTATCAAGCTGATTCATCAGCCCTTTCATGGTATCCACTACCTTTTCATAATCCATCCGCTTCGGTCCGATAATACCGATCGTACCCCGCATGCCTTCTCCCAGGTCATAGGTTGCTGTTACAACACTGCAGTCACGCATGGTCGAAACAGGCGATTCATCACCGATATACACCTGAATACCGTTGTTTTCCGGATTGGTAAGCGTTTCTTCCACCAGTGAATTCAGCAGATTCTTTTCTTCAAATGTACTGATGATCTCGCTTGCTTTTTCATTATCCGTCAGCTCAGGGTATTTGAAAATATTTTTGGCTCCCGATGTATAGATCTCAAGGTCTTTGTCCTCCTTGATCGCTTCCGCTACCGCGTCGATCACATCTCCGACAAGCGCTTCATGCTCGCCCGCCTGCTTTTTCAGCCCTGTGATCATCGCAAGGCTGATCTCATTAATGGAAAGACCGTTCAGCGAAGTATTCAGCAGGATGTTGAGCTTTAAGATCGTCTCATCATCCAGTGCTTCCTCTGTCGTAAGCATTTTATTTTTGATCAGATTACCTTCCACCACGATCACTGCAATGAGCTGATGTTCTTCTACTCTGGAGAGCTGGATGAACTTCACCTTGCTGCCCTGACAAACCGGCGCTGAAACCATTGCCGCATAGTTGGTATCATTGGCAAGTACCTTGGCTGTCTGCTTTAAGAGTGAATCCAGCTTTTCTTCCTTTTCCAGAAGCAGTTCTTTCATTTCATTGACTTCCTGCTCCTTCTCGGCCATCATGTGATCAACATATAAACGATAGCCCTTATCAGAAGGAATCCGCCCTGCAGAAGTATGAGGCTGCAGGATATAACCAAGCTCTTCCAGATCCGCCATTTCATTCCGAATGGTCGCGGAGCTTAAATTCAGATCTGTATATTTGGAAATCGTACGGCTTCCGACCGGTTCGCCCGTCTCTAAATAGTTCCTGACAACGGCCTGTAGAATTTTAAATTTTCTATCATCGATCTCCACCATATCACTTCCTTCTCAGATCTTTTTGTTTGTTAGCACTCAACCCTTTCGAGTGCTAACATCTTTTCTATCCATAACATAGCACTCCTTTTCCATATTGTCAACGAAAAAAATAAAAAAATTAAAATATCCCCCGCCACAAGGGCAGGGGATACCTTTTTTGTCATTTACCAGCGGTTCAGGAAATTCTCCATATCCTGATATTCCACCTTCACTCCATTACTCATTAAACTGTATAATATGATTCCTTTCTTATAGGAAGCCATCTGCACACGATGCGGCTTTTCATCGACCGTTACAACCTTTGTCTCATGATCCATCAGTTTCACCATGATCATTGCCGTACCTGCATCATACTTTTCCGGTTTTGTGATCGTTCCTGCGATCACATCCGTCTTTGCACATTCCTGTCCTTCTACTCTGGACTTTTCAATGTAGATCGTACCATAGCTCGGACGGGCTGTTGCGCAGATACCTGCTACAAGTCCTGCATTTTCCCGGTCTCCGAGTACTGTTACGTTTTTCAGCTTTATAGAAAAATCTCCTGACACTCTGTCACTTACCAAGGCTGTCACAACAAAAAAAGAAACAGGACATATATTTTTATACATCCTGTTTCTTTACGATATTCCTTATAAATATGTAACGACTGTTTAAATCCTTCGGCTTAGATATCGAAATCGCCTGTTACATCACCGTTCATTACATAGTAAACCTTGTTTTCTTCCGGTTTTACATATAAATCAACGCTCTTTAAATCAGCTGCCTTCTTACCAAGGTCATACTGCCAAACATCTTTTGCCATCTTTTCGAAATCTTCTGCTTTGTATTCCTTACCTGCAAACTGAAGATTTACGCTGACCTTTGTTGTTGCCTTTACTGTAGCTTCTTTCTTTGCAGGTGCTGCTTTCTTAGCTGTTTCCTTCTTAGGAGCTGCTGCCTTTTTAGCAGGTACTGCCTTCTTTTCTTCTACTGCTTTCTTAGCCTCAACCTTTTTTTCTTCCACCTTTGCTTCTGCCGGTTTTGTTGCTGCGACTGCTTTTGCTACTGGTTTTGCTGCTGCTGCAGCTTTTTTAATGTCTGCCATAATCATTATCTCCCTTCACACTGTTCATGTTATATTGACTGAAAGATTAGTTTTGTATTTACTTTTCTTTGGTTACTATAACGCAATTTCCAATTCATGTCAAACTTTTCGCCCGAAAAGCCGCTTAAATACGGCTTTTTCTCCATTTTGAACAAAAAAATCATCAAACAAGTGCAAAATATATCAATAATACCGCACCTAAAACAATTCTGTAGATACCAAACGGGATAAAATCATGCTTTTTGATATATCCCATCAGGAATTTTATTACAATTATGGATACCACAAATGATACAATACAGCCAACCGCAAGGATCGCAATCTCCATGGATGTGAAGCTGAGTCCCATCATCAGGAATTTGACCAGTTTTAACAGACTGGCACCAAACATGACAGGAATTGCCAGATAAAATGTAAATTCCGCTGCCACAACTCTCGATACGCCAAGGAGCAGTGCACCGATGATCGTTGCACCGGATCTGGACGTTCCCGGGAATACGGCTGCGATCAGCTGAAATACACCGATCCATACTACCGTTTTATAATCCAGCTGATCGATCGAGGTGATCCGGAAGGTCGTTCCCTTTTTCTTCTTTTCCACTATGATAAATAAGATACCGAATACGATCAATGCCATTGCCACACACGGAAAGTTATATAAGTATTTGTCAAATACATCATCAAACAAAACACCGACAATTCCCGCCGGAACACAGGCAACGAGTATCTTGACCCACAAGAGCAGGATATCTTTCTTCCAGATTGGCTTGTTTTTATCCTTCAGGTTTAACGGGAAAATCTGATTCCAGAACAAAAGGACAACCGCCAGGATCGCTCCAAGCTGGATCACGACCAGAAACAGATTCCAGAATTCTTCTCTGACATTCAGTTTAACAAATTCATCCAGAATGATCATGTGACCGGTGCTGCTGATGGGCAGCCATTCCGTAATTCCTTCTACTATACCGAAAAATATTGCTTTAATAATTTCTATCATGGTGTCTCCTTTTCTAAATATGCCCGCATTGCATCATAAGAAGCTTCCGCATCGTGATAGCCCTCTTCATATAATGCGACCAGTTTCTCTTTATCCTTTTCCACTCTGCCGACAGCCGACTTCTGCTGTGGTCTGATGATAAATACGTTGCCTCTCTTTTCTTCCTTCTCCAGAAAATCGAGCGTCCTGTTATACCGCGTATGACGGATCGCCATATCGTGGATCAGATACGGATATTTATGATATCGTACCTTTACCATGCCCAGCATGGAAAACGGCTCTCTGCGATAGCCTACCTCTTTTGTCATGACAACGACATTCTTCCGGTTTCCTTCCTTTAAAGAATGCATGATCGGAATACAGTCCGCAATTCCGCCATCCAGATATTTTCTGCCGTCGATCTCCACAAACCGCGAAACAAGAGGCATGGAAGCAGATGCCTGCACTGCGATGATATCCTTTCGCATATCCTGCATCTTATAATAAACCGGAGCCCCCGTTTCCACATCCGTCATAACCGCATAAGCATTGCCCGGATATTTCATCGCCGCCTCATAATCATAAGGATTCAGCTCATTCGGTATCGTATCATAACACATTTTCGCATTAAAAATATCTCCTGTTGTCGCCATGCTGTAAAAGCCGCAGTAATGCGGATCCTTCAGATAATCGACCACAACGCTGAGCCCTCTGCCCCGCTGTGCGGAAATATAGCTGCAGAGCGTGCAGGCTCCCATGGAAACACCGTAACAATTAGCAAATGTAATCTTTTTGTCCAAAAAGAAATCCAGGACACCGGCTGTATAAACACCCTTCATGCCCCCGCCTTCCAAAACCAGACCAGCCTGATACATGTTATCACTTCCTTCTATATTATGTATTCTGTCAAAAAACATGACAGTAACCTGTTATTATCTGTTCCATGAACCATTTCTAAATTCTAGCATAATCCATATGCCTGCGCCAGTTTTTCAAATGCCGCAAGTGATCTTTTTACCTTTTCTGTCGGTACGCAGTAGGAAATACGGAAAAAGCCCGGACATCCAAAGCTGTCACCTGGTACAAGCACCAGATTGTAAGCAAGCGCCTTCTGACAGAATGCCTTTGCATCTTCTTCCGGAGACCTTGGAAACATATAAAAAGTGCCGCCCGGTCTGACGCAGGAAAATCCCATCTTAGTCAGTGCATCATATAAGATGTTGGCATTTTCCTCATAAACCGACAGATCTGACGTTTCTCCTAAGAGCTCAGCCACCGTAAGCTGCAGCAGCGAAGCAGGACAGTTATGTCCGATCCCTCTGGAGATCTGTGTACACATATGCACGATCAGCGCCGCATCTTTGCAGGCAGGATTGACTGCCACGTAACCGATACGCTCTCCCGGCAGAGAAAGCGATTTGCTGTAAGAATAGCACATGATCGTATTGTCATAAAATTTCGATACGCAGGGGGCATCTACGCCGGAAAACACAATTTCGCGATACGGTTCATCGGAAATGATATAAATATCATGCCCATATGCTTCCTGTGCTTTGGCAAGCACTTCTGCCAGCTTCCTGATCGTCTCTGTAGAGTATACGATTCCGGACGGATTATTTGGGGTATTGATCAGAACTGCCGCCGTTTTTTCGGTGATCATCTGTTCAAATGCCTCAAAGTTGATCTGAAAGGTTTCCGTATTTGCCGGTACAATTTTCAAAACCGCGCCTGTCGTTTCAATATACGGTCTGTATTCCGGGAAAAACGGAGCAAAGGTAATGATCTCCTCGCCCGGACATACAACCGCACGGAAAGCATGTGCCAGCGCGCCCGCAGCACCGCTTGCCATAAAAATATCTTCATAGGTATACGGAATATCATATGTTTTTGCCAGATAAGCTGCTATCTTTTCACGCACCTGCAAAATACCGTGCCCTTCGCTATAACCGTGCAGAGAAAGCGGCTCTGTTTCCTCCAGCAGCTTTTTGATCACATCCTCCACCTTTTTCGGTGCAGGTACGCTCGGATTACCCAGGCTGTAATCAAATACATTATCAAACCCGATCTCCTCACCCATTTTATGACCGGCCGCACTCATTTCACGGATGACCGATTTCTGTCCTAACATATCTTTGTACTTTTGTGAGATCATGCTGTTCCTCCTTTATAAACCATACAGATATTCATCTGTTTTTCCTTTGACTGCCTATTTGTTTTCGTATTTTGCCTCTCCATCCATATAAGCCTGCAGGTCTTTGATGAGCTGCTGTGTTCTTGCCTTTGTTCCCTCATCCGTCAGGTGCATATAGGTATTATAAAAATAAGAAGTGGGATATCTGTAATCGTTAAAATCCGAGATCACCGCCGCATCCAGCGCATCTGCGATCTCCTGTCCCATCTCATCATATGCCGCTCTTTCCGGAGTCCCTTCATATTCCGCGATCGGATAGCCTGCCACAACCATATCCGCTCCCTGCTTTTGCAGATCATCATATAACGTATTCAAACGTTTTGCTGTTGTTTCGTTGATATGATGGATCGCCACCGGCGAAAAATCGATGCCTTCCTCAGACTGTGGACGCGGATAATATACATCTCCGTATGCGTTAAAGGCGCTTCTGCGGTAACAGTTATTTGTCTCCTGATTTCCCGACTCATTACGCCACTGCCCAAGACATTTGCGTAGATAGGTCGGATATGCCCGGATCATGTCCCACCAGTCCTTTGGGCGGATCAGTTTATACAGTTCAAAATGATTCTCGATCGTGATCCATGCCAGCTCCGGATTTTTGATCGCATCCGTATCATCATAGTTGCTGTGGCACACCACATAAATATCACCCGGCGTCACATTAAGCCTTGCTGCCTGTTCGTTAAACACATTCCCGACACCGCCATGCAGTCCCATATTCACAACCGGCATGGAAAATGCCTCCTCCAGCATCTGACTATCCATGCCAAACGCCAGATTGGAATTGCCGATCAGAACGATCTTCGGACCTTCCACTGACCGGAGGCGGGCAGCCTTATCTACCATAGATGCCTGATAATTGCCTGTATACTGCGGCATAACAACGCCAAAGCAGAATACGAAGAGAAGCAGTGTCACTATAAACAATTTTCCAAAGAAAAGTACTTTTTTCTTCATGCATGTATTCCTTCTGTAGCTTACTGCAAATATTTTTTGCAGCATCCTTATTTTTCAACCATATCGAACTCCTGATCTGCCAGAGCTGTCAGAACTGAAAGTAAATAAATGCCGTCTGGGCATATTCATATCCATAGACGCCAAACAGCAGAATGAACAGCAAAAGACCGCCATATACCAGATAGCGCGCAAACCAGCCCTGTGAAAGCACAAGCATTGCAGCATTTTTCTCCCGGTAAAGCAGTCTGTCGACCTGCCACATAAGAAGCAGTGCAAGCGTGACCGCCAGCAAAAGGGATGGCTCCATTCCCGCAAAAACTGCCCCAAACAATCTGTGGAAACCCGGAACCGCCTTGATCTGTCTGAGCATACCGACCACATCATCCAGCGAAGATGCCCTGAAAAACAGCCACGAAAAATCTACCAGTGCAAAAGTCAGTATGCCTGCAAAAATCCGGTACGACAGACTTTTCTCCGCAAGCCGCACTGCCTTTTTCCGATATCCCGTCACTTCCTCGATCACCATATAAAGCCCATTGATACCGCCCCAGATCACATAGGTCCAGTCAGCACCGTGCCACAGACCGCTAACCAGAAAAACGATCATGACATTCAGATATTTACGCAGTTTTCCTTTTCTGTTTCCCCCAAGCGGGATATACAGATAATCGGTAAACCAGCTTGTCAGGGAAATATGCCATCGTCTCCAGAAATCATGTACACTGACCGCAAGATAAGGAGCTTTAAAATTATCCATCAGCCGAAAGCCCAGCACCTTCGCACTTCCGATCGCAATATAGGAATAACCGCCAAAATCACAGTAAATCTGAAATGCAAACAATACAGTGGCAAAAACGATCTCCGCTCCGGTATATGCCAGATAATTATCATAAATCTCCGTAATATAGACAGACAGATTGTCCGCGATCACAATTTTCAGAAAGAGCCCCCAGAGCATCCACAAAAGCCCTTCCCGGATTCTGTCCGTATCAAACGTATGCTCCTCTTCAAACTGCGGCAGCAGATTGTCCGAGCGTTCGATCGGACCTGCCACAAGCTGCGGAAAGAACGAAACAAACAGAGCATAACGAAAGAAATTCCGACAGGCCTTGATCTTGCCCCTGTATACATCCATCGTATAGCCCAGTGCCTGAAAAATATAAAATGAAATGCCGACAGGAAGCAGAATATCAAAAGCAGAAATCTGCCTGCCATGGAACAGACTGCTGATCCTGTTCAGATTTACAATCGCAAAATTCAGATATTTAAAATAAAACAAAAGACCCAGATTCAGCAGAAAACTCGCAGCCATCGCAGCCTTTGCAAGCCTCACAGACTGCTTTTTCTCCTTTGCCCATTCCACCAGAAGACTGCACAAATAAGTGATCATGGTAGAGCCAAAAAGCAACAGCCCATAGGCTGCGTTCCAGTTCATATAGAAGAAATAACTGGCGATCAGAAGCCATGCATTGCGCAGCTTTTTCGGAAAAGCAAAATACAGGATCGTCACTATGGGAAAAAACAGCAGATAGCTGACCGAATTAAAAATCACAAATTTGCCCTTCCTTTCTAATCGTAATGTCAGTTTATTATACGTCGAATACGTCCGTTTGGCAATTTTTTGTTTATTTTCGATAAAAACAGGATAAAAGTGTAGGCACTATCACTCTATGTTTTTTCAGCAAACAATGCTATGATACCTATAGATTGCAAAAGCCTGTATCACAAGCAGAAGATACAGTACTTCTGCAGTGTTATTCTTTCACCTTGCAGGCTCCCCATTGGGGAGCCTGCTCTTTGTATATCAGGGAAACTTTCCCTGATATATAAAAAGCAGATCCACTGGATGCTTGCATACAACGCGCGAAAGCTCCCGGGCGATGCCCGGGAGCTTTCATTAGATATTAGGATGATATTGCTATCATTCTGCCTTATAACTTTTATTTATCCTGTTTCTTTGTTACGACATCGAAGATAACAGCTGCAAGAAGTACAAGACCTTTTACAACCTTCTGGTAGTTGGCATCAACACCCATGATTGACATACCAAGGTTGATAACACCCATCAGAACCGCACCAACGATAACACCCGGAACTGTACCGACACCGCCGTAAGCAGAAGCACCACCTACGAAGCAGGCACCGATGGCATCCATTTCGTAGTTCTGTCCGTATGTTGGCTGTGCACTTGTCATACGTGCGATTGTCAGCATACCTGCAAGAGCTGCTAAGAAGCCCATGTTTGTATAAGCAATGAAGTAAACCTTGTTTGTATTAATACCGGAAAGCTTTGTTGCTTTTTCGTTACCACCTACTGCGTAGAAGTAACGGCCTGTTGTTGTTTTGCTTGTGATGTATCCGTAGATCAGAACTACCAGTGCTACCCATACAAGAGCAGTCGGAATACCTTTGTACTGAGCCAGACGGAACATGAATACTAAAATAACTGCACAGATGATCACGGTTCTGATTACCATTGCGCTCAGAGCTTCCATTTCGTAGCCCTTCTTTGCACGGTTCATACGGTTCTTGATCTGAACCAGTATATAGATCACACAGGCGATCACACCAACTAACATACAGGTAATATTGAATCCGTTTCCACCGAAGAAATCAGGAATATAACATTCAGCACCACCGCCGAATACTTTAACGAATCCTGCATTTGTCAGGGAAACTGTTAAGCCGTTCAGTACAACGTTTGAAAGTCCACGGAATACCAACATACCGGACAGTGTTGTAATGAAAGGAGGTACATGTACATATGCGATCCAGAAAGCCTGCCATGCACCGATCAGAAGACCGATCAGAAGCATCATAATAGATGCAGCCCAAGGATTCATTCCTTTGCTTTCCATTAATGTTGCACCGACAGCACCTGCGAAGCAGACAACCGAACCAACGGAAAGGTCGATGTTACCACCGGTTAAAATACATAATAACATACCAGTTGCCAGAACAAATACGTATGCGTTCTGGGAAATTAAGTTACTTACGTTCTGTGGAAGAAGAATTTTACCACCTGTCTGCCACGTAAAGAACAACGTAACTAATACTAAAACAATAATCATTGTATATTTTTTGACACCATTCATCAATTTTGCTTTATCCATTGTTTACGCTCCTTTATTTGAAGATTTTAAAATATGTGACATAATGATTTCCTGCGATGCTTCCTCACCTTGCAGTTCTCCGACGATTCTTCCTTCATTCATGATATAAATTCTGTCACACATACCAAGTACTTCAGGAAGCTCTGAAGAAATCATGATAACAGATTTTCCTTCTGCCACCAACTGATTGATAATACAGTAAATCTCGTATTTCGCTCCAACGTCGATACCTCTTGTTGGCTCGTCGAGGATCAATACATCCGGATCTGCGAACATCCATTTAGCCAGTAATACTTTCTGCTGGTTACCACCGGAAAGATTACCGACATTCTGCTCTACAGACGGACATTTCGTGCGTAATTTTTCTTTGTAATCTACTGCAATCGCATATTCCTCATCCTGATCGATCACACCATGTCTGCTGATCGCATCCAGATTTGCAAGCGTCGTATTGATCTTGATCGGGTTGGAAAGGATCAGTCCGTTTCCTTTTCGATCTTCTGTTACATATGCCAGCTTATGATGAATGGCATCTCTTACATTCTTCAGATGTACCTCTTCACCATTCAGCTTTAAGGAGCCGGAGATCTTTGTACCGTAGCTCTTACCGAATAAGCTCATGGCAAGCTCTGTACGTCCGGCGCCCATCAGACCTGCGATACCAACAACCTCACCTTTACGGACGTTGATGCTGACATTGTCAACAACCTTACGTTCCGTGTAAAGCGGATGGTAAACCGTCCAGTCCTTTGTCTCCAGGTTGATATCTCCGAATTTCTTATTCTCGCGTTTCGGGAAACGGTCTGTCAGCTCACGGCCAACCATACCTTTGATGATACGTGCTTCGGAAATATCGTCTTTTTCTTTATCCAATGTTTCAATCGTAGATCCGTCTCGAATAACCGTGATCTTATCTGCTACATAAGAGATCTCATTCAGCTTATGAGAGATGATGATTGAAGTCATACCTTCTTTTTTGAACTTCAGGAGTAAATCCAGAAGTGCCTGGGAATCATCCTCATTCAAGGAGGCAGTCGGCTCATCCAGGATCAAGAGCTTTGCATGCTTTGCAAGTGCTTTTGCAATTTCAACCAGCTGCTGTTTACCTGTACCGATATCTTTGATCAGTGTTCTGGAAGATTCCTTCAGTCCTACTGTTCTCATATATTTCTCAGCTTCGCCGTAAGTATCGTTCCAGTTGATCGCAAATTTCTTTCCTCTCTCGTTACCGAGGAACATGTTCTCACCGATGCTCATGTAAGGGATCAATGCCAGTTCCTGATGGATAATGACAATTCCCTTTTCTTCACTATCTTTAATTTTAGAGAATTTACAAATTTCTCCGTCATATATAATATCGCCTTCATAGCTACCGTAAGGGTAGATACCACTTAAAACATTCATAAGGGTAGATTTACCGGCGCCGTTTTCTCCAACCAGAGCGTGGATCTCGCCTTCTTCTACCTGAAGATTTACATTATCAAGTGCCTTAACACCGGGGAATGTTTTGGTGATATTTTTCATTTCCAATAATACTTTCGCCAATTGTATCCCTCCTAATATCTAATATCTAATGTTTACATAATGACTGCTCCGCAATCATTATATTCCTTACCTTTTGAGATTAACAGGCGGGGTGAACCCGCCTGTTATTGTTTTTTATTTTGTTGTGATAATCACGGAAACCTCTCACATGCTATAACCTGCTTCGCGGGTTATTCAGTCGCACATTTCAGGGTCGCAAATATGTGTCAATTACTGTAAATCTGCTTCTGTGTAGTATCCTGAATCTACTAACAGTTCTTTGTAGTTATTAGCATCTGCGAATACAGGCTCGCAAAGGAATGAAGGAATAACGCCTGTACCGTTGTCATAAGACTCTGTATCGTTAACTTCTACTTCCTGTCCTTCGATGATCTGACCAACCATCTTTACAACCTGGCTTGCAAGTGTACGTGTATCTTTGAAGATAGACATTGACTGTTTGCCGGCGATCATGTTCTTAACGTTTGCAATATCACAGTCCTGACCGGTGATGATCGGGTAATCGCCTGTATAGTTAGCAGCAAGTGCGTTCTCAACACCAAGTGCTGTAGAGTCGTTTGAGCAAAGAACTGCATCAAGCTTTGTGCCATCTGCGTAGTAAGAAGCAAGGATGTTTTCCATTCTGGACTGAGCTGTTTCTGTAGACCAGTTAGCTGTTGCTACGTCTGCGAATTCCTTCTGACCTGATTTGATAACCAGTTTGCCTTCGTCGATGTACTTATTCAGAACATCCATTGCGCCGCCATAGAAGAAGTTAGCATTGTTATCACCTGGGTCACCGGTGAATACTTCAAGGTTGAACGGGCCTGCTGCATTGTCAAGGTCTAAGTTGTCACGGATGTACTCGCCCTGCTTTGTACCAACCATGTAGTTATCGAATGTTGCGTAGTAAGAAACTGCATCTGAATCCATGATCAGACGGTCATATGCGATAACAGGAATGCCTGCTTCTTTTGCCTGGCTCATTACTGTACCAAGTGAGCTGCCATCGATGGAAGCGATAACTAAAACATCAACGCCTTCTGTGATCATGTTCTCGATCTGGGATACCTGTGTAGCTGTATCGTTAGATGCATACTGGATATCTACTTTGTAGCCGGCTGCTTCCAGCTCTGACTGCATGTTTGAACCATCCTGGTTCCAACGCTGCAGATCCTTTGTCGGCATTGCTACACCAACAAATCCGCCTTCGCTTGCACTCGCGCTGTCGTCTGCGGCTGCGCTGTCATCAGCAGTATCTGTTGCTGCTGCATCTGTTGCTGCTGCATCTGTTGCTGCGCTGTCATCTGTTGCTGCGTTGCTTCCACAACCAACTAACAGAGAAGCTACCATTGCTGTGCTGAGTAATACACTTAATAATTTCTTCTTCATATTGAAGTCCTCCCTTAATTAAAATATATTGTGTGTTACAAATCATTCCGTTTTTAGGTTTTCTTTGTTACAAGTAAAATGTACCATACCTTCAATAGCAATAGTTTGCGAATTTCTGTCATTTTTTAAGATATGACATACCATAAAAAAAGAAGTGCTAGCACAAAATTGTTCTGTGTACCAGCACTTTTTGCAATAATTTACTATTGATTTTTTATTTTTGCGTGCTCGTGCCCTCAATCGCGCACATTCAAATAAACCTCTTCTTTCAAGTGGAATCCGCTGTTTATAATGACTTCCTGCATATTGTCGGCATTCACGGCGATTGGTTCGAGCACAACAGCAGGCACATTATAAGTGCCGTCATATTCTGTACGATCCGTGCTGATGCCTTCTCCCCTTGCCAGCCCGCATGCATAAACAGCCGCAGCCTGCGCCTGCTTCTCCACCGGCTTATACACGGTCATAACCTGCGTTCCTTCCACAATACGCTGGCATGCTTCCAGCTCCGCATCCTGTCCGACGATCCTGATCTTGCTTGCCAGCCGTTTTTCCGCAAGCGCACGCACAGTACTTGTAGCGATACCGTCGTTACCGCACATGATCGCATCCAGGTCGTCCAGAAGCTCCGGATGTTCATTGATATAATCATAGGCAAGCTCTGCCTTCCAGCCGTCCGCGTGCATGCTTCCCACGATCTCGATGTCATTTTCATCCATCACAGCCTGAAAGCCCTTTTCCACCTGCGACACATTATTATCCGCAGTCGGTCCGGAAAGCATAAGTACTTTTTTGTTTGGCAGTCCTGCCTGTACAAGCGCCTGCCCCATCAGCGCTCCTACCTTTTCATTATCGAAGGAAATATACAGATCCACATTGGCATTTTTGATCATACGGTCATAGGCGATCACCCGTATGCCTGCATCCTCTGCTTCCGCAATCACATCCGCCATTCCATCCGAATCGATGCAGACAACAACAAGCACATCCACCTTTTTCTTGATCAGATACCGGATCTGTGAAATCTGCGTGTCAATATCACCATTGGCATTCTGCACATTGACTTCCGCACCATATTCCTTCGCAGTGGAAACAAATACATCCCGGTCCTTCTGCCATCTTTCTATGACAAAGGAATCAAACACAAGTCCGATCTGCACCGGTGTATCATCCTGCTTCTCTTCCTCCTGCTCCGTTTCCTGTAATTTACCGCAGCCCGTCAGCAGGAGCAGGCATACAACAAACAGCATAAACCTTTTCTTCATCTGTTATTTGCCCTCCTTAAACTCCGTAGGGGTCACACCTACATTTTTCTTAAAGGTGCGGCTGAAATAATTCGGATCGGAATAGCCGACCGCCGAACAGATCTCTTTCATACTGCAGTCACCTGCCTGAAGCATTTCCTTTGCCTTTGATATCCTGACATTCGTCAGATATTCGATAAAGTTTTCACCGGTCGCTTCTTTAAATACTTTGCTGAAATAATACGGACTGATATCTACCTCGCGCGATACATCGTCCAGCGAAATATCCTTGCTGTAATGCCCTGCAATATAATCCTTTGCCCGATCAATAATACTGCTTGACTGTTCTTCCTTCCGTGTCATGACAGTGCGACATGCCTGTGTGATCTTGTCAATATACCATTTCCGCAGATCTTCATACTGGGTAATTGCCAGCAGCGACGGCAGATAATCCTGTCTGGAGCGGAAATGATACACCTTACCACTGTTCTCATAAGTGACATGCTCCGCCCAAAGCACAAATTCCAGCACCTTCAGCTTAATATCCATTTCACAGTTCGGGTAATTCTCCAGCATCCAGTCAAAAAACTGATTAGCTGCTGCTACCGATCCGTTCAGATCACCTTTTTCCAGCGCATCAAATAAAAGACGCTCTGTTTCTACCGGGTAATTTTCCTCATATTCGCAGCCGATCGGCAGGTCATCTACGTGCGCAACCGTTCCTGTCGTTGTTGTCAGGGAATCCAGCGCCTCATTATAAGATTCCATCGCCTCACTTAAGGGGCGGACGGATCCAAATCCCGCGCGGAATGCCACATCCAGGTGCTTTCTGAGTTTTCTGACCATAACACGCGCTTTTTCGATCATTTCAATACGTTCATTATATTCCTGTTTCGGTTCTTCCCACGGAATAAAAACTGCGATCTTGTTTGCCATGACTGCGCCCACGATTCCCGGAAAATAGCTTTTGACCACTTCACGCACTTCTCTGACATGGTTCTGCACGCGGACACTGGTTCCGACCGCATTCGTCATATGATTGCCTTCCTGGTCTTCGCCAAAGACAAGTGCCATCATACAGCCATAGTCCATCGAAAGCCCCAGCAGATTTTTGAAGTTTTCGATATCATCTTCAAAAAATTCCTGAAACAGGATGTTATAAACAAGTCCGTTCTCGATGATTGGAACAACCGTTTCCATTTTCTCACGGATCATCAGATCCTTCGAGCGTTTTTCGCGCTCCTTGTCGATCAGATGCATGGCACGCTCCACGACTGCTACGATCTCGGTTCTGTCAACCGGTTTGTTCAGATATTCCAGCACGCCAAGTCCAATGGCCTCCTTTGCATAATCAAATTTATCATAGGCAGACATCACGATAAAAATCGTATTCGTATTCGTTTCCCGGATCTCACGCATTGCCTCGATCCCATTAATACCGGGCATCTGGATATCCATGATCGCAATATCGGGGCCAAAATGCTCCGCCAGCTCGATCACACTTCTGCCGGTCTTGGCAGATTCGATCACACATGTATCCCCAAATTCCTTTGATAAGATGAACCGGAGGGAATCAATCACGATCCCTTCGTCATCTGCCAGCATAATCTTATACATACCTTATCCACTCTCCGTAATCATTACATTTTACATTTTCAAATAAGGAATCCGGATCACTACCTCCGTTCCCCTGCCCGGTCCTTCACTCATCATGACAAACTCTTCCGCTCCGTCAAAAAACAGATGGAGGCGTTCCATTACATTGTTCAGACCGACACCGTTGGAATCTCCCGTATCTTCCTGATGGGAAATACAGTTCTGCATCACCTGCGCGATTCGTTCTTCCGTCATGCCAACACCGTTGTCTTTGATACTGATACAGACTTTTTCCTCTTCCCGATAAACAGAAAGCACGATCCGCCCTTCCCAGTCAATATTACGGATTCCGTAATTGACACTGTTTTCCACGATCGGCTGCAGGAGCATGCTCGGAATATGCACGCCCAGAAGGGATTCATCTACTTTTTTCTCAAAATGGATCTCCCCCGAAAACCGGACGTTTAATATATAAATATAATTATCCACAAGCCGGATTTCTTCTTCCAGCGTGACTTCATCATGATCCTTCTTAATATTGTAGCGGAAAAACGCAGCCATATTCTGGATATAATCATAGGTACGGTCCGCGCTTTCCATCATGGCAAGCTGTGCACCCGCATTCAATGAATTAAACAGAAAGTGCGGATTGATCTGTGCCTGCAGATATTTCAGCTGGGCATCCTTCAGATGTGTTTCCATCAGAAGCTCCTTTTCCTTCATCTGCCGCTCTTTTTCAAGGCTCTCCCGGAGACGGTTTATATAAGCCGGAATACTCTGCAGCATTCGGTTAAACGCTACCGTTACAACACCGATCTCATCCATCGAATGCACTTCCACCATATCTGCCTGATCCAGCTCTCCGTTTGCCACACGATACGCTGCATCCGAAAGCTTCCGCAACGGCTTTGTGATATTTCTCGTAAACATGACGACCATTAAAAGGGTACAAAGTGTCAGTGCGATAAATATAAAGATGCTGACCATTTCCAGATATTGCAGGGAATCGGAAAGCACTTCGTAATCCCCGGTATTGGTACGGAACCGCCTGTTATTCAGACTCAGTATATACATCTGCAAATATTCATAAAGCTGCGATGCATCATCATAATATGCTTTGTATTTTTCTACATTACGCCCTCTTTTTGCCTCTATCGTATCCGCCGTCAGCGTCAGATATGTCTCTGACATGTAATGGATATTACGCTCCATCAGAAGAAGCTCGTCCCCTGTTGCCTTTGTCCGAAGTCCCGCGATCAGATCTGCATAATTCTGCTCGTTTTTATAATATTCCTCCATGGCATCTGTCGTCTTTGTATTCAGATAGGAAGTCATACTGGACTGCAGACCGTCAAGCGCATCCGCGATCGCATTCAGCCTGACATTGTCCGCGTAGATTTCATCCAGCTGCACGGTGATCTTGTTGATATTCAGATACATGAACACATTCACAAGCAGCATGACAAGGATCGTCAGAACGAATACACAGATCAGCTTTGTCCGGATTGAGAGAGCCGCGAAGGCGTCAGTCAGTTTCTTGGACATCGTCCGCGCCTCCTTCCCCCAGCGTCTGTGCATCCAGAAGTGAGATATCTACTGCAAAATATTCATTTGCATAACCACTTTCCTGATATTCCGTAAGAGCATCCACGCAATATCTGCCCATCTGCTTTGTATCGAACGTCACGGAAGAATAGATGATATCTTTCCGGATCGCACTTCTGATCATATCGGATTCGTAATATCCCACGATCTCAATATCCCCAACCTTGTTATAATCGACAACCGCCTGATAAACGCAGGTCGTATTTTGTTCATTCAGACAGATCATCACGTCCGGCAGCGTATCTCTCGTCATAAAAATATCACGAATTGCCTCTTCAGCGGCAAATGCCGATCCACTCTGTACCGGAACCGCCTCAATCTGTACCAGATCACCAAACCCTTCTCCGTCAATCACCTCCTGCATAGAGGCAAGAAGGATACTCTGGCTCGTATCCGCGCGTTCCGCATCCAAAAGTACCATGACATTTTGCCTGCTGCCATATCCCTTTACCTGTTTTTCTCTTATGATATCGCAGAGCTGGTTCCCATACTCTCTGCCAAGATTATAATAGCTGATGCTTACATAGCTCTGCCTGCCCGCCTGTGTGTTATCCTCCAGCACAGTCACGACAGGAATTCCGTTGTCTTCCGCTTCCCTGATAAGCTCTGTCATCATGGCACTTTCATCCGCCTCCACAATGATACCATCCACCTTGGAATCGATCGCGATCTTCATCAGATCCCGCTTGTCGTAATCCGTTTCCAGATTAAGCCCCGGCATTTCAATATAAGCATCTGCTTTCTGTGCTTCCTCCAACGCGCCTGCATAAACATTCTGCCAGAACGGCAGGCTGTCATCATTGGTGATCATCATATAATAGCTTCTGTATTCTTCTGCATCCTGCACCTTTTGCAGCACCTGACTTTCCCGCTTCCGCATATGGAAATAGAACACGCACATAATGACCATCAGAGCAGCCAGCAGATAAAAAGGAAGTATCTGCGCGATTTTCCCAGCTTTTTCTTTCCATCCGTTTCTTTTTTTCATATATAATATCTATAACTTTCTTCTCTTTTTACAGCAATTTCTTTTTCTTTAATACAACAAGTGCCACAACACAGATCACTGCTATGGCCACACAGATAATAGTGAACCCGTAAGGTGTCTTCGCAAGCGGCATCCAGGCTGCACTTACATTCATTCCGTAAATACCGGAAATAACGGTCGGGATCGCCATAACGAGCGTAATGGAGGTCAGGAATTTCATCACATTGTTCAGTCGGTTATTTAAGATCGTGGATACGAGCTCCCGGGCACCATGGATAATATCTCTGTAAATGTTTGTCATTTCAATTGCCTGCCTGTTCTCGACTATGACATCATCCAGCAGTTCCTTATCCTCCGGATACTGCTCGATCCGCTCATAACGTGTCAGGCGTTCGAGTACAACTCTGTTTGCACTTAATGACGTTGCGAAATAGACAAGGTTGCTTTCCAGTTCATGTAAGTGGATCAGATCTCTGTCCTCTGTATCATTTTCTTCACTGACTCTCTGCTCGATCTCGCTGCGCCGCTTATCAATAACACGCAGAAATGCCTGATACATATTGGTTGTCCGAAGCAGGATCTGATACACAAAACGCATCTTCTTTTTTGTCGAGAATCCTCTGACGAGATTTTGTGAAAAATAAGTCAGCACCGGTGTCTCTGTACCGCATACCGTGATGATCGCATTTCTCACAAGCAGGATACCCAGAGGAATTGTCGTATAAGCATTCTGGTTATTACGCACCTCAGCCGACGGGATATCGACAAGAATCAGTGTATACCCATCTTCCAGCTGCACACGGGAGCTTTCCTCATCATCCAGTGCTGCCTTCATATCGTTAACATCAATTCCATATTGTTTGGCTGTCGAGACGATCTCATCCATATCAGGAGTTATGAGGTTTACCCATACGTCCGGCTCAAAATCTTTCAGTTTTGACAAAACTCCATTGTCTGTCTTATATATACAACGCATAAAAAGCCTCCCATTTTGCATACCTTGTTATCAGTTTACATCTTTTCAACATTCGGTGCAATAAAATCCTCTAAATCCGGGCAGTAGTGTATAGGGCAGCAGAACTGCGTGCATTTTCCTCGTCGCCATGACAGAGACGAGATACGCTTCGCGAATCTCGCTCTGATCAGCGGTCGTCGAATGTCTGCCCATGCAAGCATGGCATTCATTCTCCTCGTCGCCATGACAAAAAAGCTCCGGCGGACGACTGTGCATCCGCCGGAGCTTTCCTGTTTCTGTTTCTATTACAGATTGCAAGATCCTGTATTTTTATTTCTTTACTTTGATCTTCTTCACTGCAGATTCAATCTTCATATCTGCCTTCAACTCGTTTGTACCTTCAGCCACTACTTTGTAATAGTATGTTTTCTTCTTTACTGCTTTACCTGTATAGCTTAAGGACTTTTTGTTCTTGTTCTTCTTGGTTACCTTGACAGTTGCAACCTTTGTATACTTGCCGCCCTTCTTCATGGAACGATAAACTGTATACTTCTTTGCGCCCGGTACCGTGTTGAAGGTTACTGTTACTTTGCCCTTCTTGCTGTTTTTCAGCGTAACGGTGTTGATACCGTCTGCTGTTACCTTGGCAGCCTTGGAAGACATAACCGAATATACGTTGGAATCCGTTCCGGCCATCGGTGTTTCTCCATAAGCCTTGACTGTGTAATAATAGGTCACACCTGCAGGAACATCCTCATAATCATAAGCGGTAGTACCAACAACAGAACCTGTCACACCGTTATATTCTTCATAGCTTTCATAGCTGCTGCTGTCTCTGTAGCCATCCGTTCTCAGAGAAGAAGTAGTAAAGTAGAAATCATCATTTCCGTCCTTCTTGATCAAGGAACCTGATGGCAGATAATACAGTTTCTTATCTTTGTCATAAGTGCCTTCATAGACAGAACGGTATACTTTGTAGTATTTTGCTCCCTTTACTGCTTTCCATGTGATCTTGACACCATTGACCGTCTTGCCGTCAGAGGTCTTCTTTGTCACAGCAGACGCCTTAATACCTTTGACCGGTGCAAGACTGTTCATGGAGGACGACCAGTTGGAAGCCGATGTCCATCTTCCGTATACGTTTCCTTTTCCTACCGCACGGATACGAACTGATACTGTTTCTCCTGCGCCAAGTCCCTTGATAGTATAAGTGTTTTTCTTTGTAGAAGCCTTGAGCGGTGTTGTATTCTTTGCATATCCGTTGATATCGAACATGGTGTATTCCAGCTCATATTTCGCAGCAAATGTATCCTTGTCCCATGTGATCTTTGCATTGGAACCGTTTACTTCACCATATATATTTTTGACAGTCGTATCCAGTGCCATCAATGCAGAACCGCCGCCGGATACATATTCCGTCTTACCGCCTGCCTTATAATAAGCAATAACAACATAGCTGTATTTCTGACCTGCTGCCAGCTTCTTATCCGTCAGACTTGTTTTGGATTTTCCAAGTGTTTTGATCAGCTCATAGCGGTTATCTGACAGATAATCTTTCCTGCCGGACGCACTGAATTTCTTGGAAATCGTCTTTGGATCCGTATTTTCAGAACTGGAACGATAAATTTCATATTTTACGGCATTCGGTACCTTCGTCCACTTGATCTTTGCAGAAGACTTGGATGCCTTTGTAACGGAAACAGAAATATTGGCTGCATCTGCTGCCTTTACTGTGACCACTCTGTAATCGCTGTAATATTTCTCTTTCGTATCACGGTTGTAATAATAGCCACGAACCTTATACGTATAAGATACGCCGTTTTTCAGACCTGTGTCCGTATAAACATCATCTGTCATAGTCGCAATCTTTTTAAACTTCTTACCGCTCTTGCGATAGATTTCATAACCTGTGTTATATCCGCCGACAGTCAGCTTTACACTGTTCTTTGTTGCATAAGTGGAAACAGTCGGCTTGTCCGGCTTTGCATATTTATAGCTTACCATATTAGACGGTGCACTGATCGGTATGTAAGAATCATAACTGTAAGTAACCGGTGTCGTCTTTTCTACACCGTTTACCTTTATTTTCTTTGTCGTCTTATAAGTGATCGGTGTCTGACCACCGGTCTGCAGACTCTTATCATAGGTATATGCGACAAAATAATAAGTTCTGCCCGGTACCAGATTCATATCACTCATTGCCGTGCTCGCATTATAAGAGCCGGATTCTGTTGTATACTTCACTTTATTTAATGCCAGCCGGTCTGCATCCGAAAGCTGATACTCCATTTTTCCATCTGCAGAACTCGGTTTCTGGAACTTTGTCGTATAATATGCCGGGAACGATGCTGCCTCATATGCAAATACAACTACATTTTTATCTGTTCCGTCCCATACCAGTCTCGGTCCTGTTGTTCCATAAGATCCGTCATTATTGGAATATTTTTCCACATGCAGATTGGTTACAGGTGTCAGTACCTGTGTATTCCGGGCAGCAGTTACACCTGCTACCGCTTTGATCGTATCGAGACTCTGATCATTATAATATTTTTCATAATCGGTCAGGCTTGACGGTACAACCGCAAAATAGTAATAGCTGTAATTTTTATCCGTTGTTAATTCAAGCTCGCCCGTATCACTGGAATAGAAATAATTTACGGCAAAATCAGACGTGCTCAGCCCCAGTTTCTGTAATGTTGCACTATCCTTATAATAAACGTCACTAAAATTAGCTGTTGTCAGACTGATCGCCTTTTTGGAAGCGATTCTGTAAATACGATAATCTTCACAATTTGCCAGTGTTGTGTACGTAATACGGATCTTATTTTTAATGGTTGAATATCCTGATCCGCTTACCTCCGTTGCTACCGGAATATATCTGGCTGTCACAGAAGGAACCGCACCAACCGCCTGTGGTGCTGTATATGTATAAGTATATGGTTCAGACCATTCGCCAAATGCATCGATCACATTGACTGTATTTCCTCTCTGTACACCATTTTCTGTGATCACCTTATTTTCCTGATGATAGTACAGACCACGTACACGCAGTCTGACTGACTGACCGTTTGTCAGGTACTTGTCATAAGTAAATCCGGTATAAGAACTCATCCGGTGTGGTGTACCGGATTTTTCATGTGCATTGTATTCGGTATTTAAAAGAGCGCCGTTTACCTCCACTTCATATCCGACTAAAAGTTCCTGTCCGGCGCTGTTTTTCTGGTCGGCTTTTATATGAAGGGTATTCCAGCTGAATGTAACATTTTGCGCATTCAATGCAATCTCCGTATATCCATAGTACTTTTTGATACGTTTTCCGCCTTCATAAACAGAATGGTAACCTGCATTTTTATAACATTTGCCGCCTACTGCATAATAATCCGGTGAAACGTCATATTTATTCTGCCCCTGCTTCTGATAATAAGCATCTGATTTTGTATAACGGCCATACTGCTTCCTGAAAGCCTGAAGACCTGCTGTATCATCGGAAAAGCTGCCTGTCATCGGCATATTGTTTTCTGCCTTTACATGATAATAAGCACATTCTTTTCCGTTTATGTTAACTGTACCAAGGTCGCTGTAATAGGTTCCGTTTACTTTATATAACTGGGTAGCAGCATCCAGATAAGCTGATTTCGGATTGCCCAGCAATGCAATTTCATTATAGGATCTAAAAGTTGTAACATTCAGATATTTATCATATGATGCATACCTATAAAGTTTTCCGTTATAGCTGTAAAGTCCCGTTGCGGCATTTGCGTCGATTTTTCCCGGCGCTTCCACGCATGTGGTTGCATCCTGGACCGCAACATAACGATATACGACATTCCCATTATCATCCTTAAAGCTACCGTCATAGTCTCTTCCCGACACCTCCAGTCCGATCACTTTTGAAATGCTTCCATCATATGCCTCATCTGCATCCAGATCCGCATCATTCTCTGAAACAGTAATCTCTGTATCATTTTCTGAGACGCTTGTCTCCTCAGCCTCTGCCACAGAACCGGCTTCCGGTGCTGCATCCTCTGCATCTTCCGTCTCAGGAATCTGTACTTCTGTTTCTACACTTTCCGGTGCCACAGCTTCTTCTGCTGTCTCTGCTTCCGGTGCCACAGCTTCTTCTGCTGTCTTTGCTTCCGGTGCCTGCTCAGCAACTGTTTCCGTTGCGCAAGTCGCAGAGGCATCTGCCGGTGCTGCCACCACTGCCGATGCTTCTCCCAGCACCAGAGAAAAAGCAAGCGCAAACGCCATCACACGCTTTCCGTTTAAACTCTTCTTTCTCATGAAATCTCCCTTCCTTATACAATACTTATTCTATGCCCTATTTATTTTTGCCACTAGCGCATTGAAAATATGGCACTACTTTATTATCGATTATTTCCCCTGCTTTTGCAACCGAAAGACAGCTGTTTTTCGCAGACGAAATTCACAAAAATAGAGGCTTTGCTTTGTGCAAAACCTCTTTCCTGTTTTAGGTTCATTTTAAGTTCTGTCTGCAGAGCAGTTTCAGCTGCCGGATCACGCTGTCGTAATCAGCGCATATACTGCATTTCCGCAGCTGTTTCATAAGCCTGTCTGTTTTGGGATTGTTTTCTCCTGCAAGCTCATTAAATCCGACCTGCAGATAGCTCCACAGCTCCTTCATCTTGAACAGGACCGGCTTGTCGCCCTGCAGATAAGCCCGGTAGCCTTCGTAGATCCGGTCGTGGAATATCCACAGCTTATCACTGTTCATAGATTTTCCCGTTTTCCGGCTTTCAGATTCTGTTATTTCTCCCTGCAGATTCCCGGATTGCCACGATAGCTTCTCCGTAAACCCCGGCCGCATCAAAAAGCCTCTGCCGATCATCACAGCCCGCATTTCCGGGTAAGCATCTGCTAACTCCTGTATCTGTTCGTTTCTTACGATATCTCCATTGTAACACAGCTGCACCGCAGGCTGTTCGTGCTCCGTGCAGATCTTTCTGTAAGCCTGTGCAAACGCTTCTTCACGGATTCTCCCCTGATAGTAATCTTCCCGCAGGCGCGGATGGATAATCAGCTCTGAAACAGGAAAAGCTTCATACAGAGAAAGCAGCTTCTCCCATTCCGCTTCCTCCGCCATCCCAATCCTTGTTTTAATAGAAAGCCTTATACCTTTTCCCTCAGCCCAGTCATAGCATTCCGTCAGAAATACCTTTAAAAGCTCCGATTCTGCCAGAAGCCCTGCGCCGCGTTTCTTGGTGACAACAGTTGCCGATGGGCAACCAAAATTCAGATTCAGTTCCCGATAGCCAAACTGATACAGCATCTGTGCGGTAGATATAAAATCCTCTCCCTTATTTGCAAGAAGCTGCGGAATCAGACAGATTCCTTTATTGTTTTCTGGCAAAACATCCCTTAAATCACGGGCAGCCAGCTTCTTTCGACAACTGGCTGCGATAAAGGGTGCAAAATACCGATCGATCGTTCCCGGAAAGCAGGATTCATATGCATTTCGCAGAACAAATCCTGTAATGCCTTCCAGTGGTGCAAAATAGATGTTCATAGGTACCCTCTGTTTCTTATTTTAAAAATCCGTTAATGATCTGCTCCTCAGCTTCTTTTTCTGTCAGTCCGAGTGTCATGAGCTTGATCAGTTGTTCTCCGGCAATTTTACCGATTGCCGCTTCGTGGATCAGGTTTGCCTCAATATTGTTGGCAGTAAGCTGGGGGCTTGCAGACACCACACCGTTCTCCATAATGATACCGTCACATTCGCTGTGTCCCGCACAGGCAGCATTTCCATTCATTACAGAGAAAAACTCCTGTTTGGAGTGTCCCTTGGCGACGGAACGTGAAACCAGATTGCAGCTGCAGCCGTCTCCGTTCATATCCACCACAAAGTCAGTTTTTGCATACTGCCTGCCATGTGTCATGATCTTCTCACGAATCTCCAGTGTTGCATTTTCTGCCATATCCGCACGCGTGATACGCTCTGTGGAATCGATCCCCTTGATCTGGGTTGTCTCCATTTCCATGTAAGAACCTTCCTGCATATGCACGATTGTCTGCGGATTCATGATATTTTCGCCATTACCGTCACCTTCTCCGTAGTGACGCTCAATATAACGGACATGCGCACCCTTTTCCAGATAGAAGGTATGTATCCCTGCATGAAGCGATGTGTCCACGCCGCAGTTGTGGATTCCACAGCCTGCCACGATCGTGACATCTGCACCTTCTCCAATATAAAAATCATTATAAACACATTCCTGCAGACCACTCTGCGACAGGAGCACCGGAATATGTACGCTTTCATTGATCGTTCCCGGCTTTATGATAATATCGATTCCATCTTTGTCTGTCTTGGACACAATATCAATATTTGCGGTTGTGTTTCTTGCCATTTTCTGTCCGTTGGCCCGGATATTATAAGCACCTTCCGGAATTTCATGCAGACCCGCAACCTGCTCAAGTAAATTTTTCTGTATTAAATCCATGGTTCTACCTCCTACAGCTTCTCTGTCAGTGTCTGACACGCCTTTGCCGTTCCGAGAAGCTCAGGCAGTACTTCCTGCTTTGTACCAATCTTTTTTAATTGTCCATCCGCAATCACAATGATCTTCTCCGCAATATCCAGAATACGTTCCTGATGAGAAATGATCAGGATCGTTCCCTGAATCTCATCCCGCATCTTTTCGAAAACGCGGATCAGGCTGTTGAAACTCCAGAGATCAATACCTGCCTCCGGTTCATCAAAGATGGAAAGCTTTGTTCCTCTTGCCGTGATCATGGCGATCTCAATACGCTTCAGTTCTCCGCCGGAAAGACTGCTGTTGATCTCGCGGTCAATATATTCCCGCGCGCAAAGCCCCACTTCCGACAAAATATCGCAGATCTCATTGACACTCAGCTTTTTCCCCGCTGCGATCGTAATAAGATCACGGACTGTCAGTCCTTTAAAATGCACCGGCTGCTGGAATGCAAAGCTGATGCCCTTATTGGCACGCTCTGTGATATTCAATCCTGTGATATCCTCACCATCCAGCAGAATCTGACCGCTTGTCGGTTTCACAATTCCCGCAATGATCTTTGCAAGCGTTGACTTACCTCCACCGTTCGGACCTGTGATCGCTACAAAATGATCCTCGATCTGCAGGCTGATATCCCGGATGATCTCTTTGTTATCTTCTACTTCATAACATATATTTTTCAGTTCTAACATAAATTATTTCTTCCTTTTTGGTTTCTGATTCTGCCATACGTCAGCTATTATGGTTTACCGTTCCGCACGCATCGGATTGTGCAGGAAGTCTTCATAAGCAAGTCTGATACCGTCCTCCAGCTCTGTTTTATATTTCCAGCCAAGGCTTTCAGCCTTTGAAACATCCAGAAGCTTTCTCGGTGTTCCGTTCGGCTTACTCGTATCCCACTTGATCTCTCCCGTAAATCCTACCACCTTTGCCACAAGCTCTGTCAGCTCTTTGATCGTCAGTTCCTTACCTGTTCCGGCGTTGACTGTCTCATCTCCGCTGTAGTTGTTCATCAGGAACACACAAAGGTTAGCCAGATCATCCACGTATAAGAACTCGCGCAATGGTGAACCGTCTCCCCAGCACGTTACTTCCTTAAGTCCTGCCTCTTTTGCCTCATGGAATCTGCGGATCAGCGCCGGCAGTACATGGGAATGTGTTGGGTGATAGTTATCATTTGGACCGTACAGATTGGTCGGCATTACGGAAATATAATCTGTTCCATACTGTTTATTTAAAAATTCACAATATTTCAGACCGGAGATCTTCGCAAGCGCATATGCTTCATTTGTCTTTTCCAGTTCTGAAGTCAAAAGGCAGCTTTCCTTCATCGGCTGTGGTGCCATACGCGGATAAATGCAGGAAGAGCCAAGAAACTCCAGCTTCTTACAGCCGTTTTTCCATGCGCTGTGGATCGCATTCATCTCCAGGATCATATTATCATACATAAAGTCAGCCAGTGCATTCTGGTTTGCCACGATTCCGCCTACCTTAGCTGCTGCCAGGAACACATATTCCGGTTTTTCCTGCGCAAAAAATTCCTCTACAGCATCCTGTCTTGTCAGATCCAGTTCCTTATGGGTTCTTGTTACAATATTGTGATAGCCCTGTCTTTCCAGTTCTCTTACGATCGCAGAGCCAACCATCCCTCTGTGGCCTGCAACATATATTTTTGCGTCTTTTTCCATCATTTTGGTACACTTCTTTCTCTATCATTTATCGTCTTATTCAAAATCTGAGCCTGCCTGTCATATCACGGCAGCTTCTGCAGCCGGCAGTAAGCACCGTCTTACTTCACAACGCCCTTCTCCAGATATTCTTCCAGATTTGTCTTGATGTGCTCTTCTGCTCTTTCCACAGCAACCTTTTCCATATCATGTTTTGTCATAAGCGCTACAAGCTCTTCAAAGCTTGTCTTGGTCGGATTCCAGCCAAGCTCTGTCTTCGCCTTGGTCGGATCTCCCCAGAGATTTACTACATCAGTCGGGCGGTAGAAATCAGGGCTGACTTCAACGATCACTTTGCCATTGGCTTTATTAATACCCTTTTCGTCCATTCCGCTTCCCTGCCATTCCACTTCAATACCTGCATGATGGAAAGCAAGTGTTGCGAACTCTCTGACAGAATGCTGTACACCTGTTGCGATCACGAAATCTTCCGGCTTATCATGCTGCAGGATCAGCCACATACATTCCACATAATCCTTTGCATATCCCCAGTCACGCAGACTGTCAAGGTTACCTAAATACAACTTATCCTGTTTACCCTGTGCAATTCTCGCCGCAGCCAATGTGATCTTTCTTGTTACAAAAGTTTCACCACGGCGTTCGCTTTCATGGTTAAATAAAATACCGGAGCAGCAGAACATATCATAGGCTTCTCTGTACTCTTTTACGATCCAGTAGCCATACTGCTTTGCAACTGCATATGGAGAATACGGATGGAACGGTGTTGTCTCTTTCTGGGGAACCTCTTCTACTTTTCCGTAAAGCTCTGAAGTGGAAGCCTGATAAATACGGCAGGTCTTTTCGAGACCGCAGACACGGACTGCTTCAAGTACTCTGAGGACACCTGTTGCTACCACATCGGCTGTATATTCCGGAACATCGAAGCTGACCTGCACATGGGACTGTGCTGCCAGATTGTAGATTTCATCCGGTCTGATCTCTCCGATCAGCTTTACAAGGCTGATGGAATCTCCAAGATCTCCAAATTTCAAATGAAAATGCGGTGTTCCTTCCAGATGGGCAATACGTTCCCTGAAATCCACGGAAGATCTACGGATCATACCGTATACCTCATAACCCTTTTCCAATAAAAACTCTGCTAAATAAGAGCCGTCCTGTCCGGTCACACCTGTGATAAGTGCTTTTTTTGCCATAGTTCCTTCTCCTTTTTCTATTCTATATGACGATATTGCTATTTTCTGTTTATTATAATATACCCATGTTTCTGCCTTATCCATTCATTGTATTGACATTCAGTTGCATTATATTGACTTTTGTTTTGAATTTCTATACTATATAGAAAAGATCTTACAGAAACGGAGTTTTTTCATGAAGCATCAGGCATTATTTCACGGTGATCTCGTCAATACGACCCGGATCATTTATACTCCCTCAGAGTTTGCCAAAACTTCCCTTTTACACATACAGGAAATTGGCACCTTGCAGGCACAAAAACCGCATGTCAGCAAACGCGAAGATCTGGATTCCTATCTCTTTTTTATGGTACGATCCGGCTCCGGCGAGCTGCATTATGCACATAATACTTATCCGCTCGGTGTAGGCGATTGTGTCTTTATCGACTGCAGATCCGCCTATTTTCACGAAACAAAGGATGATCTCTGGAGTCTTTCCTGGGTGCATTTTAACGGTCCCTCGATCGATGGTATCTACCAGAAGTATAAGGAACGCGGCGGTCTGCCCGCCTTTCATGCAAATGCATTTTCTCTTTATGAGGACTGTTTTAACCATCTTTACAGCATAGTATCCGGCAATTCTTATGTCCGGGATATGCAGATCAACGAAGGGCTTTCTGCCCTGTTAACCCTGTTGATGGAGGATAGCTGGCATCCGGACAGTATGCCTGCACATACCAAACGTACCAGCCTGTGGCATGTCCGGGAGTATCTTGACCAGAATTATGCGCAAAAAATATCGCTCGACGATCTCGCCGAACGATACTTCATCAACAAATATTATCTCACCAGAATCTTCAAGGAACAATTTGGTGTCACCATCAATAATTACCTTTTAAACGTCCGCATCACCCATGCCAAGCGTGAACTGCGCTTCTCCGGCAAATCCGCCGAAGAGATCGGTGCTGAAGTCGGTTTTCACGAGCTGTACTACTTCAGCCGCGTCTTTAAAAAGGTGGAGGGCTGCAGTATCAGTGAATACCGGAGGATGTGGGGGACGTGATCAGATTTCCAGCTCAAATTTCTGTTTATCATGCACATTGATATCCTTGCCAAGCTGGATCTCCACGAGACGCAGCTCTGTATCCGCAAACACCGTATGACGACAGCCTGCAGACATTGTGATCACATCGCCCGCTTTTACCGCCTGCTCAAATCCGTCTACGACCGTTCTGCCGTTTCCGGAAATAACCACCCAGACTTCATCCCGGTTTTTGTGGCTGTGATAATTCATGCTATGCCCTGGATTCAGAGTTACCTTGATCGTCATGGAAGTTCCTTCCACATCCAATACCCGGAAGCTTCCCCATGATTTTTCCGCAAACATGATCTGCTGTTCAAATTTATCCACATAAGGCTTGATATAGCTGCTCTGCTCTTTATCGGATACCAGAATACCATCCGGCGAAGCAGAAATAACCACATCATGCAGTCCCATTGCAAGTACAGGCACATCCATCTCATTGACGATGTGCACATCTGAACAGGTCTCATTCAAGACACCTTTTCCGACAACTGATTCTTCCATCGCCTCTGTCAGTGTGTTCCATGTACCGAGATCCTTCCACTGTCCGGCAAAACGCTGCACCTGAATCTTATCCTCTTTCTCTACAACCGCATAATCAAAAGAAATCTTTGTCAGCGTCTCATATTTATCAAACAGATCCTGATAATCTGTAAATTTAATCAGTTCATGTGCTTTCTCAAGTACATATTTTAATTTATAGGCAAAAACACCGCCATTCCAGAGTGCACCGCGCTTTATATATTCCTCTGCCACATCAGCAGTCGGCTTTTCCTTAAAGGTCTCAACCATGGATGTATGATCAGCAGTTTTTGGAATGATATATCCATATTTTTCACTCGGATAAGTCGGTTCAATTCCCATCAGTACCAGATTTGCCTCACCCTTGTCTGCCTGCTCAGACAGATCTTTCAATGCAGCAAAATAGTCATCCTCCACATAGGGATCAACCGGGCAGACTACCACCGATTCCTCCGGGCTGACTTTCATTTCATCGACAAGATAAGCCGTCGCTAACGCAATCGCCGGAAAAGTATCTCTTCTGCATGGCTCTATGGAAATCCCCACGCCATCCCCAAGCTGGTTATGGATTGCCGAAACCTGTGTCTTGGAGGTTGCGATCGTGACGGTTGCATCCGCATCTACCGTCTTGATCTGCCGATAAACACGCTGCACCATAGACTCATAAGAGCCGTCCTTTTTCTTAAATATTTTTATAAACTGTTTGCTTCTCACATCATTGGAAAGCGGCCACAGGCGCTTTCCTGATCCGCCTGATAATAATACAATGTTCATTGTTTTTCCTGTTCCCTTGTATAAATACAATTAGTTTAACACGGATAGGGCAAACGGACAACTATTTCCATGCTCCACGCGAAACACACCAGTTTTCCAATCAACTGCTCCATAAATGCTTCCGCATATGAGAAAGCCATGCATTCGTATCCGGATTGTCCGACGCAAACCGCATCAGCTTGTCCACATATCCCTGTTCCTTTGCAATCTGTATACTGATCGGGTAAACCAGTTCAAATACCAGACAAACATGTCCTACCAGATTGTCAACCGGCGTATGCTTCAGGCTACGAAGCACCGTGTGCTTCTCCATAAAGCATTTTTTCACCAAATCCGATACTGCTGCCTGTTTCAGTTCCGCAGTCGATACATTATAAATATCTTCAAGCGGTGTATCACAATTTACCCGGAAAATATCGATCTTATCTGCATCACGCAATATATTGCAATATGCAGTTTTCTCCGCAGACATACCTTCCGGAATTCTGTATTTGTTATGATTTTCAATGCTGACTTTGAGAAGTTCCTGTTCCTCCGGTGTAAAATCTCCGAATTGTGTAAGAAGCCCCTCCTCAAACAGGAGCGTTATCCCCAGCTCTGCATGATCTATCGACTCACCATCCACAAAAGTGCCATATCTTTTCACCTGTTCAAAACGGCCTATGTCATGGAGCATCCCCATTGTCCACGCAAGATCTCTGTCAATGGGTATATCCGTAACTGTTCGGGCAATGCGCTCCGCAAGCGCCGCCACACGATACGTGTGGTCGATCTTCAGCCTGATTTTCAGATCAGATGCATTATATTTATTTGTATAATCTGCAAATGTTTGCTTGATTCTTGTTCGGTTCATCAGTTATTGCAATAGCTCCTGCAGTCTTTTTACCTCAGCTTCCAACTCAGCAGCTCTTTTAACTGCATCATTTGCTCTTTGCACTGCATCATCTGCTCTTTGCCGCTCCTTTTCTGTATTCTCCCGTTCAAGTTCTATCCCTTCCCGTTTTCCGGCATTATATTCCGTAAGAAGGCATCTCTCATAGTCTTCCCTTGCTTCACACTGCATACGGATTTTTTCATCTTCACTCAGTTTTTTCATTGTCACTACCATATTCTCAAATACCTCCTCGCCTCTTGCTAACTGCTCAAGTTCTTCCAGAGTCTCTGCCTTGAATATACCCGCCCATTTCGAAACTCCCGCTTTATTAAATAGTTATGAAATAAAGCATGGATTTTCTGAAATAAGATATGCGTTAGATATTGAGCAAGAATGCGCAAATCAGTTGTTGCCTCTTTGCCCGATAGACCTGATAAAAGAAAATATGCTTTGGAAGTAGTATATCATGCTTCCAAAGCATTCTCAATGTCATTATTTTTTATTTACATAGAACTATTCAGCTTCATCCTTCTCTAAAATCGGATATTTTCCCAACTCAGCATCTGCATTCCATTCTGCAATATCCACAACACGCACCTCATCTATCAGTTTTATTCTGCCACCTGCCAATTGTGCCTGTAATTTAAACGGTAAATATTCCTTTAGTTTATTTCGTAACATCAGCCGTGAGGTTGAGTTGCCTGCTGGGTATTCTACGACATAAATATATTTTTTGGATTTATTCTTATTCAACAGCATCAGACAATGAAGTGTATCAAAATATTTTTCTGCAACTTTCTTTATAGTCTCTCCCTTTTCAGGCTTAAAAGCCTCTGGCTTAGCCGCATCAGAAATATTGGAATTTTTATATTCTACAAGATAAATGGCCGTATCACTTTCAATAACCCAATCTGTATCCTTCAAAAAGTTAAGATTACCAAATTGTGGAGCACTCCCTTGGTAATAATTATGAATTTTGTCTGTTGACCATATCGCGGCAGAACAATCGATAATGTATTTCCCATTTTCTTCTGTATATCTAATTAACATTTATCCTATCACACTTCCATATCATATATATCATTTAACAACTCATTAAAGGCGCTAATTATCATATTGTTCTTCAACGCCGCAAATTTTTCGGCATTCTCATATTCTAAGCATAAATTCTGACTATTATGCGATAAAGAATGGAATATAATTTTGTCACCCTGCTGTTTTCTAACTTCAAAATAACTAGCCAACATATAATCATGTGTTGAAATAAAAATTTGAACACCTCTTCTTTGAAGTTCCAAAATCATATCGACAATAATTCTGATATATGCCGGATTAATATTGGCTTCCGGTTCATCCCAAAACAGTACAGACCCTCTTTCAAGAGTACCATTTTTTACTAATTGCCACAACAGAGCCATTTTTCGGATACCCTCTGCGACCAAATTAAATTCTTGCTTAGAGCTACCACTCTTTAAATAGAATTCGTCTCTCTTTTCATCATACACAACCGTACCATGCGTAATTTTCTCAATTGCTTTCAACATTTCATCTTTAGTAATATTGTTTCTCCCTACCGAAATATTAATCTTTGCTGCATTAATAATATCCAAATAAGTATCGTCAAATCGAACATTATTTTTCTCTGTAGCTGCATTCAAATTATAACTATGAGACAATATTTCCTTTGCAGGTATATAAATACTACTCATTCCTGCAAATGATGATTCCCAGCCCTCTTCACCAGTAACTTCTGCATCCCATTTTTTTGTTTTACCATGAAAAAAAGCACTAAGGACTCTGTCTCTTGAACCATCTTGTTCTCCAGCTATAACACGTATAGAGGCCGTTCTATTTCCAGTCTTTCTAGTAATTAAACGCGAAATTTTATAATCATCCGGAAGCATAGTCATTACAAGTTTATGCGAAAATGATGTCTTTTTATCTGTACTTTGACAAGCAGAATACAATGCTTTGATCAAATGTGTCTTTCCAGTTCCATTTTCACCAATAATAATATTAACTCCCGGTGAAAACTCAATCTGATGATCTTCAAATACTGTATAGTTCTGAAATTTTATTTTTTTAATAATCACAACTATTGCCTCCCCAAACAGTTAATACATAAGTTTTCTAACTCTGGTATTAAATGATTCCTCTTTACAAAATTAAGTCTATCCATAAAATATACTATCATACCCCACCAGGCTTCTCAAGCAAAAAACACACCTTAATCATAAGATCGTAAGCCAACATCGTCAATTATATTATTTCTCTTTCTGTCATTCGCTTCAACATTCCTCCTGCAGACTTTGGATTTCCCTCAAGGCATCCTGAATCTCCAAAAACCAAGAACGAATCCTTTGCTCTGGATACAGCTACATTCATAAGACTTTTATTAGAATTAATAAAATAACATCCTTCTTCACTTCCATAAACGCTCGAAAAAATTATAACATTTCGTTCAGCACCTTGAAATGTATGTACTGTTCCTACCGCAATGTTCCCTTCAATTTCTGGTAATTGTCTTTTTATCATACTTTTTATCATTGCACTTTGACCTTTAAACGGTGTTATAATACCTAAAATAGTTTTTTCATCAAATTGATTCGCAGCTTCATTTTGCCTATACTTTTCACACAAGACAAAATAATTTAATCTTACCCATTCGACAATTTCTTCCGCCTCCTTACTATTTTGTCTACTAGTTCCTATCCGCTTTGAATATTTAGAGTCTATCTGCTTTCTTCCCATTGGCGGAAGATAATTCTTAAGTACATTTCTGTTATCATCTGAAGCTTTTCCTCTTAAAGGCCGAAGATTTTTTTCATATACCAGTTCATTACAATATTGCACTATTTCATTATAGCATCTTCTATGTTCACACAAAAACAAACCTTTTCCATGTTTTTCAAACTTACAAGAGCGCGAAGCTATTTTCATAATGCTGGATTGTGAACAGTTTAGACCATTCTCTTCAATACAGGAGTAATCATTTTTATTCTTAATTACACCACTTGAAATCGCCATTGCAATATCCAAAGCCCTTGGCGTTCCCCAAACCGGCGGAATTTGTTCTTCATCACCTACAACAATAGCTTTTTTTGCAAACGCAAACGCTGGCATTCCTATTTCTGGTGAAATCTGCCCCGCTTCATCAACAATTAGCAAATCCGCATAATTATACATATAATAATTTTGTTTTTCATTACCATCATATGCCCAAAACTGTTTCGGAAGCATATAACAGGTCATTACCATACAAGGCGCAACCATCGCAAGACGCTGATACATCTCATTTAAAACTTTTTCAAAGGTTTTTCCTTTTTGTTTCTCCGTTATTTTACATTTTTCTGCCAACCATAATGCTTCATAATAGTGTACTGCAAGCCAGAATTCAACATATCTGACTTTATCAAGTTTATCATTTAATATCTTGATATTAACATCTTCCCAAAGTTGCTGTTTATCCATATCTATATCATAATCAGAAAATTCTTTAAATATAATTATAGCTTTATTGATAAGATAAGATATATCTTCTTTCATCTTTTCATATCTTTCTCTCTCTTTCTCCATTTCTACAGTCTTATTATAATTATCTCTTATCATTTTTATTATTTTTTGATTTTCTATCTCATAGCTTTCTTCAATTTCATTAATTCCCATCTCTCTATCTAAAAATGCATGTTCAGTAATATTCATATTTTGCCACACCCATACTCTAATTTTCTTTTTAAAATATGGAATAAACTTTAACAGTTTTACATACCATGGCAGCCTATTATATAAAACTCTCCATTCCTTGCTTCTTTCAATGAGTCTTTCCCTTTCCTCCTTTTTCTTATTAATAGTATCCTCTAACCGCTGTATTTTTTTGCTTAGATATGCTATTTTATTTTCTAGTTCTAAGATATATTTACCTGTTGTCTGATTTTTAACTTTCTCCCGCAATTTTTCCAGATATTCAATGCATTTCTCCCTTTTTTCTTCAATTTCCAAAAGTTTTTTATTTATATAATCCGCAGCCGTATGCAAAGAATCTATTTGTTCTCCAAAATATTCATAAAATTCTTTTACAAATAATTCTTTTGCCTGTACTCTATTTTCCTCAGATTCGACTTTTTCTGCAAAATCCATACCTTTTACATCTGTACATTGATAGTTATTATTTCGTGCTTCTGAATATTTCCCTTTTGAAGGGAAATATACGGCAAAACTATGCACCCCTGTAATCCATCTTGTTTCAAGATTCTTAATTCCGACTGGATTTATTTTGCCAAATGAATCTATAATATTAGTAACTGCCTGATTATTTGTTGAGGTCGCAATAATAAGCGGAGCTCTCTTCCTTTCAAGGGCAGCTCTAACATACATATTCGCAACTATCGACTGTAGCAAGGTTGTCTTTCCAGTTCCCGGCGGACCATTAACAGCCAGTACTTCACCTTCTCCTATTTCTTCAAAACAGCTTATTGCTTCTCGCTGCGATTCAGATAATGGATATTCTCCACTCATCTGACCAGCATGATATATCATCTTCTTAAAGTTCAAACAGTCGCCAATTAAAGAACTTGGCTCCAAAACGCCATTCGTCATTTTATTATATAATTTCGGTTCGTCGTCACTTATCAAGGAAGAATACACATGTTTTAGATGAAAAACAGCATCTACTTCTTCATCTTCCAATACGTAATATTTCCCATCCGTTTTAATTTGCTGTTTCATTATTTGATTCTCGAAAAAAGCACTTTTTGTGACATATTCAAACATTTCAATCGTATATTTCAAATAAGTACCCCAAGAATCAATTAGATTTCTTTTGTCTGTTGTTTCCTCTAAAAAATTATCAAGATCCTCTGCCCTGCCAATAGATATCTCCGGTTCGATCATTGGTGAAAGATATTCCCGTGGTATCCATGAATACTTATCTTCCTGTTGTGATAAGTTTCCCTCTTTATCAACTTGTGCAGGCATAAAAAAGACAGACGTCATCTCATCAATATTATTTTCTAAAGTATCTCCATCTAAAAACTCTGTAGCTATTGTTTTCAATGCAATAATTATTTTCTTTGAGGAAACACTATTTTTACCTACTTCCTGCCCTAATAAACCTATACTATCCAAGCTTCGCAGAGTCAATTTACCATTTTTAATTTCTTCCCAAGTTACAGTTGTAAATTTGTTTTTACGATAACATATGCTTCCTTGCAAAGACGCCAATACAGCATTTCTGAAATATTGCGTTATAGTTTTCATTGTGTCACCTATAATTTCTTTTATTATTTTTCTTACCTTTGATATTTTACTTTACTCAAACTTCGCACATTAAAATGTGTCTATGCACCTTGAAAATTCAATAATAACTGACATAAAAATAGCATGAAACCAAAAAAATTTTTTACGAGATTTCATGTTTCTTCAGCTTTGAAAGCGTCCAATGCCTACAAAAAGAAGGGCGTTCCAGTAATGGAAATTTTCCAGTATCTGTTTCTGCTGATTTTTTCTAACAGAAGCATGTACATGAACCTGATCACAGGACGGAACACTCCTGATTTTGCGAAGGATACTGTATATCGTTTTATGAAAATGATTCAGATCAACCGGATCCGTTTCACAACAATACTTTCAGCCCGAATCAACAAGGATGCCATTCTTCCTTTGGATTCTGAGGATCGTGCAAATGTTCTTATCATTGATGATTCCATGTTTGAGCGTAACCGCTCAAAAAAGGTTGAACTCCTTGCCATAGTCTATGATCATGCAAAACATAAATATCTCTTTGGTTTTCGAATGCTTACTTTAGGCTGGTCAGATGGAAGTACTTTCCTGCCGGTCAACAGCGTTCTTCTTTCCGCAGGAAACAGGAAAAACCGCATCAATGAAGCAACAGAAGCGGATAAAAGAACTGTTGGCTACAAACGCCGGAAGCTTTCCATGGAAAAAGGAACACAAGCTATGCTTACGCTTTTGGATGCAGCCAGGAAAGCTGCAATTCCGGCGAAATATGTTCTTTTTGACAGCTGGTTTTCATCACCAAGTACTCTTCACGCGGTAAAAAGTATGGGTTACGATGTAATCGGCATGGTCAAGAAAACACCAAAGATGTTCTTTCGCTACAATGGCGAAGATATGTCTCTAACTTCCATCTACAACAAGAACAAAAAGAGACGCGGAAGATCAAGATATCTGCTCTCCGTTATGGTTGATGCTGTAAAGGATGGTGAAATCATTCCTGCCAAAGTAGTTTATGTTCGCAATCGTAACAAACGCAAGGAATATCTCTGCCTTATTTCCACGGACGTAAATCTGGATGAGAATGAAATCATCCGGGTCTACGGAAAACGTTGGGACATAGAGGTGTTCTTCAAGGTGTGCAAATGCTACCTTAACCTCAGCAAAGAATGTAACTCCCTTTCCTATGATGCAATGACTGCACATACGGCAGTTGTTTTTACACGATATATGATGCTGTCACTAGAAAGTCGGGAATCCAACGATAATCGGTCTTTGGGCGAACTCTTTCTATACTTTTCAGATGAAAGGTCGGATATCACATGGATACAGGCTTTTCAAATGTTGCTTCAAATGTTCAGAACAATGCTTTCAGATAACACTGAACTTTCAGATGAAAAAATCGCCGGATTGGCGGATACATTTATGAATACACTTCCGGTCATGTTGAAAACACAACTGCAAGCTGCATAAAGTCTGAACATTGACAACTGAATAACTGCCAGGTATTGAAATTTCAAGGTGCATAGCTAAAATTTATGTGCGAAGTTTGAGTTATGTAATATGTAATTTAAGGATAAATAATTAATATCCTTTTCTCTCGCTATTTCAATTATCAAAGCAATCTGTCAATAGTTCCCAATTATCCTCATTTAATTTGCCGCATTATTATCGTTCTGTACCTAGCATATATAGGAGCAAATATTGAAGATATGATTTTTCCTCTATAATGCATACCGCATCATTACATCTAATAGTTCGTTTGCCGCCTTTTCATTTGGTCCGGCTGTTGTTGTATCAAAATATATTGGCTTTTCAAAGTTCATTTCAAAATCTTTTTCTCTGATTTGTATTATGTCATACAGTTCTTTCGCTTTTTCTTTTGAATCTATGACAAATGGATTCAACATAAGAACCGCTCTTCTCGGATAGCCCGCCTACAAATATCTCAAATCCATCATTTATATTGCCTCCACCGAATTTTGAAATACCAAAACCGCCGATATCTTTTTATAGATATCTGATGATATTCCAAGCTTTCCAGCCATATCCTTATGATTCATGATTCCATTTACCTTATTAAATAGTAACATAGTTGGTTCAATGTATCCGTTTACAACTATATCTGTATAGCTCCAGTTGATACACAGAATATTATATTCTCCAGTGTCCTGTATATGGAATTTCGTAATTGCAGACTCCAGAAACGATTTTAACTTACTTATTCTTGGTCTTTGAAAAAAGCAGCCATTCTCGCTACATATTCTCTCAAATTCACTTATTCCGGTATCATTCAGGGACATTAACGGCATATAAACATTTGTTTCATACGATTTAGGGATAACTGCAAATGGCGCATCCCTTCGGTCTGTTTTGCGGAGCAAAACGGTCGCGATGCGTAGCCGAGCGGTCGGACGTAGTCCGCTTTTAATCACCTGAATTATCCATCATGTTGTTGGCTATGCACTTCCTTGACATACGCACACAATTTCTTATTTCTATAATTGTGTGTGCGTATGTCATTTTTCAATCCTCATTTTCAAACATTGTTTTTGCATATTTTACAATCGTCTCGTTATATTGCCAAAAGTTTTGATAATATAACCTATCATCGACAGGTACATTTCCGTTCGTATTTAATCCATTCTTTCCGCAGCAAGGACATGGTACTTTTAACTTTTTCTCCTTGAAATATTCGTACATTTCTCGTGGAATGACTACGTTTTCTTTACATGATGGGCAGACACAACTAGCAAGAAAAAACTCTTGATTCTCATTCTCTTTTGTATTCGGCAGATCATGATTAAAAATAATATCTTGAATCGTTTGTAAAACCTCTCTAATTATAGAAAGATTCTTTTCTATAAGCACTTCTTTATTTCTAAATTCGAACCAACCATTCGGATTTATATTTATCGCCTGTCCAGAACCAATTATACATGGCCCGACAGAAAACCTAGATCCCAAAGATCTCCTATGAACTAATTCATTTCTAATTCTATGTATTTCGCATGCCTCTTCCGAAAAATACAACTCTATAATTTTTGCAATTCTTTCGTTCAATGACATTTTCTTTCTTAATACTTTATGAAAAACACTTTTCTCTCGATTTACCGAGATATTTAGTAAAACATTATCTTTCTCTGCTGCCTCATTTGCTTCCTTTAACTGTTTTCCCTTATACGGATGAAATATAGCCTTATATCCACTTGCGCTTTTAGAAAAATCCCATGTACCACTACAGTATTTAATATTCGCATCTCGAATATCTTTGCCAACAAACAATTCCAAATCTAAAATTTCCGCTAACAGTATATGAACATACTCCCATGTCTCTTCAATTCTATGCACAGCATTTTCATAATAATATGCAAATGTTCTTAAATTATATTTAGTACTTTTCATAATTGAAATGCAAATAACACATGATATGCAGACATCGTTATTATAAAAATATTTTAATTCTTCAAATAGTGGTATCCATCGAAATTCCATTGTCAAATCTCGAACAAAAAAATTACTGTCCTTGTTTACACGAAAATCACTTCTATATCTATCAATCAATTCTTTCACTTGTTCTTTTATACAATCATCAAAAATAAACTCTTCGATTTCATAATTTCTAAAAATTTCATTTTCTTTGTGCATTTTACTTCTCCCAGAATCATTCCTTTATTATTTTTTTCTTATCTAAGTGGTCTTATCTCAAGGGGCTCACATGAACGCTGCTTAAAAATTATAGCTAGCCCAACTCGACCAGCGGGCAGTGGGATGTCCTTTGTAAAGAACAACCCAAAAGCGGACTGACCGTCAAGCAATAGTGTGAGCGGAACAGCTATACCATTCACACCTACAACTACTGGAAGCATCGTCTGAAAGAAAGCATTGCTCGTTCCATTATCTTCAAAGTAAAAGAATCCACTGCAACCATCATTTATTAAAGCATATCCCGTATAATCTCTGCTGACAGATTTCCGCCTCCATGCTGACTGTCGCTTCCGGATGCTGCCATTGTAAATAAATATCTATTATCTCCTTTATAAATCAGCTTATAATGTCCACCCTCTTTAACAATAGAAAAACCATATGCTTTTAAATCACGCTTTAAATTATCTCCAACTTTTGTATAGCCCTTCAAAATACGTTTAATTTCTGTTCTCTTTTCGTCTAATGCTCCCGAAATTTCATTGCATTCCAAAATATCCTGTAATATATGTTCCTTACGTGTATTTTTTTTCACCTGAGTCATTTGTTTCTGAAGCATTTCTAAAATTTGATCTTTTATTTCTCCCTCATACAATTCGGCTTCTACGCCATAATATATAATCGGTATTTCTGTTACCCGTTCATATTTTGCTCTTAATCCTTGATTTTCTGCTTGCAATGCCATGACACGATTATTTAATTCTTCAATTGTATGTTCTTTTTCTTCAAGTTCATCAGAAAAATTTTCATAAACTTCTGAGACTTCATTTTCTGCTTTTGCTTTCTTTTCAGTAGCACTTACATAACGCAATTTAAGGAGTTCGTTTTGAATGCCCTCCCATGTCATCATTTTATCACGAGCCTGTTGATTCATATATCTACACACCATATTCACAACACGATCTATCAGAAGGTCTTCACGCCCCTCATATCTTCCCGTTGTAATAATTTTATATGGTGCAGCACTACCAGGATAATAGATACCAATACTTCCATGATGCGAATTCATACCATGGCAACTTTCCTTAAGAACTTTGGATACATCAGTATCTTCTTCCACTAGAGTATGCGCAATACCGCGCAATCTATATGCTAAATTTTGAACTTTTAACGGGTATCTTCCCCACGATTTTGTTACGTATATTACCGGCATGGAGTATATGGTATTTCTACATATAATATTTTCAACAATTTTATAATTGTCTTTTTTTATTGGAATGACCATGTCACTAATTTCCAAGTCATTATCCATACCAATGTAACCTCTATCAAGCAACATATTTACCAAAATCGGCGTCTTAAATTGAGGAATAAAGCCTGTTGTTTCCGCTGTTGTCTCTCTATCTATCTTAATAGAAAAGATATGTGTATTGAAATTCACAACAATATCTGTGTTCCATATGATATTATTCTCATCAAACTGATGAAACCTGATCGCAATCGTATTGTAAGTTCGTATTTCCTCAATAGATAATGATAAATTTTCTTCTTCAAATTTAATATTTCTTTTCTTACCATCCCAATTCAAATTGGAAATTTTATTATGCGGGCTCCTTTGATTCCACTCAATTACAAGATTAATCAAATCATCTTGCGATAATGATTCCTTTACCGGAAAAATTGCTGAATAAATCTGCATTTACCTCAAACCCTTCTTTCTCTTGTATCTTAATTTTTCAATATCTAAACATTACATACAGACCATTTTTTCATAAAATTTACTTTATTACTGTATTTTCAAATCTCCTTTTCAGCGGTCAAAAATACCTTCCTGTTTACTACATTTTATTTTTCTAAGCAATATAGTCTTTACCTTTTAATTTCTTTTTTCTATTTTCCTCTAGTTTTATGCAAAATGCTTCTATACTTGGATATGTTTCCTCTGATCCGGATGCTGTCCTGAAATCCTGAAGACAATTTTTATTATTTGTTGGATCATGCAGATAAGTAAATTGGGATTCAATTATATCCCTATCTACAATACCATTTTGCCATCCTATCAAAACAGTCTCCAGGAGATTGAGATATTGAATAATTGAAAAACGTAATTTTTTTATATAATACTTGTCCAAAGGTACATTGCCTGACTTCTTATCTTTTTTACACAATTTGCATTCTGCACAATTTTTACCGTCATTTTTTCCTTCGTTATTCAAGTATTTGCAAATTGCATTTTCGTCTTCTTTACCATGATCCGAATAAACCTTCTTTATTTCATAGCATAATTTTGAAGAAACAGAAAATTCCTCCATTTTACACAATTTAGTGCACTGTTCCCTATCAAATTGTTCAACAATTTTGACTGCAAAATTTGTTTCCGGTGTCAGATGCGTAGTCCATGTCATTAATAAATCCAGGCATTTCTCTCTTCTCGATTTTTCATGCTCACCTTTGATTTGTTTTACAAGTATGCATATGGATACTACTGCTGAAGTAGATATAATGGCACCATATAAGTCAAGCAAACCTTCATATGTCTTTACAAACGTACTTATCCTTGACCAACCATTATTTCTAATCAAAACGTATATAGAAAGCAGAATTGCAAGTATTATAAAAGTTATTGCAATTTTTTTCCAATTTGTTGTTTTTTTCATATACAATTTCCTTTCATCAGGCAGGCAATGTGCAATGGCAAAATATATTAGAGATATTATAAATATCCTGTTCTATTTCTATGTAAATCCAAAAGTAATATATTCCTTATAATTTTACATCATTTTGTTTAAACTGACAATGTGATTTATTTATCATTATTTATTTAAATTATTTCATTACTTAGTGTCTGCTGATTAAGCAGCTATCTGCAACTTCCAGCTCTTACATCTGTTCCAGTCATGCCAGAAGCGCAACAGATACAAAAGAGCGTAAAGTATTCGCCTCTGAATCCTGAACAGATTCGTCACGAATACAGATAACGCGATAGAAGTCAACTGCGTTTCTTCCAGTTTTGTGGTAATGCAGCTCATACCATAACAGCGTTTGCTCAGGCTGAAGATGCGCTCCACTTCGATTCTATCGGTATTATCCTGATACTCCTGTTTTTTATCAACTTTTGCTGTAGCGCTTGGTCTGCCAAGCTTTGGACCTGATAACCGGATCCCATGTCCCTTACAATAGCTCCTGTTTTCCCTGGTCCGGTATATCTGATCTGCCAGAACTCGTTCCGGATAATAACCGGTACGCTCTCTGAATCGTTCTATTGCTTCAATCAGGCAGGTGCTCTCGTTGTATGCCTCGAAAGATATTTTTTCGATACGCCCATAACCTTCGCTGTCAAGACTGAGATCAAATTTTGCATCAAATTCAACCGGTGCTTTGACCTTGCCTCTGACGATCGGCCGGAGCCATGGCTGCGAAATACTTACAATGCGGTGCTCCACAGAATGAACTCTGTTATCATACATATACTGTTGCTGTTCATACAACCGGATGATGGTAAGATACAGACCGACATCCTTACCTGTCATGGCATAACCTTCACTCATGAACTGTTCCAGCTAGCCAAGATCTCTTTTTACGTAGCCAAGCTGTCTGCGGAGTGCACTGCGGATTTTCTTTGCCGTGTGCTTCCTACTCTTAGCAAATGCAAGATACTCTTTTCTGGCACATTTACGGTATCTTCTTGGCAGTTTAAGACCATAACATTTACAAAAACGGTAAATCATGTTTTCCAGCTTTTCTCTTGTTTCGTTCAAAAGTGAGATATCCTGCGGATAACGTATGTTTGCAGGCGCACAGGTCGCATCAAGGGTCAGCGTTCCTTTGTTTGTATCTTCTTTTGCAGTACCATCATCATTGGTTTTTCCTCCGGATGGCGGAGTATGGTCATCTTTGTCATCATCCTTATGCGCAAGAAGATACTCGTTTACTTCCATCAGCATCCATGCGGAAATGCGTTTACGAAAAAGAACCAGTGTACTTGCATCAAACGGAGCTTCTTCCCGAAAGCCGGGAAGTCCGATAAAGTATTGCAGATACGGATTTTCAGCAATCTGCTCCACGAGCTCACGGTCGGAAAACTGGAACTTTGTCTGGATAATCAGAACACCTAACGCCTTGCGAAGAGGCTTGGCAACATTACCCGTATCACTTGGAAACAGCCTGGCATATTTTATTTCAAATTCATCCCATGGGATGCGGTCAGCCATTTTGATCCAGCGGTTATCCGGATTCATGTGGAGCCCCAAAGGCTGATTGAAATCAAGGAATGAATGCTGTAGCTTGTCAATCGGTTTGTACATTGTTTTAGCTCCTCGTATGCTCAAAATCTGTAAAAAACTGCAAAAAAAACGATTTGTTTTCGTCAAAATCCTTGCAATCATTATACCAGAAAATGGGGCAAAAATCAGTAAAATCAAGTGTTTGCGGCTTAATCAGCAGACACTACTTAATTTTATAACTAGCTAAATCCAATTTTACATCTTCAGATATATTGGGAAGAATAACGTATTTTTCCTTTACTGATTCCCAGCGTTCATTTTTCTGAAAAGCATCTAATATATCTGTTACAATTTCATTCTCATCTTGAAAACTATAACCAAGAAAAATAAAGGTATCGTTCATATCTTTCATCAATTGAGAAATCATTTTTTCGTTATTTTTTTTATTATTTCTAAGGTCATTTATCGTAATAACAAGTGGTCTCGTAGGCTGATATGGTAAATTAATATCGCCATTGATTTTATATATAGGAACATCCGCATCACCAATACTTTGCCCAACATTAAGTGATGATTTAACCTCATAATTATAAAACCTCTGCCTAGAGTACGATTTTTCAACAAGATCATCATAATTTGTTGTATATATTGCTTTCCATGGAATATTTGCAATATTAGAAAACCTAGAAGATGGCTGAAGCGAAGAAAATCTATTACGTACTAAATATTCTATTTCATTTCTATAACCTTCATTTACAAGTAATTGGGTATATTTACCCAAATTTTCTTTATAATCAATTCCAATATCACCCAGTTGATTATAAATGTATTTCCCTAGTTCACTGCCTAAAGCTCTTCCTGATTCCTTGGTTGCACCAGCTCCAAGAAATAGGATACATTTTTTTTGTAAAATTCTTGCGACAAGACCTCTGCGAAAATTTCAAAAGTTAATTCCACCGACAACATTTAGCATTTACCTTCTACTTTAAGTACTCAATGACAAGTATTTACATTTTTTCTATCAATATAACTCCACCATTCGTGTTCCTTACAGCGTCCTTTAACAAGATTTGCTCATCATTATCAAGCGATCGCAATTCCCATTCCCTTTTTTTACTATATATTTCTTTTCTCTCAGAAGAAATCTTAGAAGAAAGACAAACTTTATACATTTCACTTCTATAAATCACATATGCATCTTTAGGAATACGTTTATTATTAGCATCATAATAATATGTATATTCTCTAGATACAAAGTACCAATTATTACTATTCTGTACATATAACCATTCTGCATACACGCAAAACAGATAACCTATTGCAATTACACTTATCATATTTCCCATGCTAGATATACCATTATTATATTCAATCAGCTCATTAATCGCATATATAAGAAAATATACAGAACACAAAAAATCCACAATATCATCTATCGTAAATACTATAGGTAGTGATTCTGTTTTATCAGTTTTATCAATGTTAATACAAATTATTTTAAATAACCTAAACAACAACAGTCTATATATAAGCCAAAAAAGACACAACTTATAAATGTATTTTTTTACCATCAATCTAAGTGCTTCATTCCATAACTCCATTTTGATATTTGAACACAGCACTTCCCAGTTAAATAATTTGCTCAAAATAATATATGTCAGAATTAAAGAAGCTAATATACGAATTATTTTATCAACATGCCTGCGATTATATTTCTTTTCTAAATTGTCTGATATATCTTTCACATTTTTCCAAATTTTCTCCAAATTTTCTACAATAGACATTTTTTCTCCTTTTCTGGCGGCAAGTGCTCTATTTGCCCAACCCTTAATATCACTTCCATACGCACTCTATCATGCGTACATTACCTCCTTATCTCAAAAGGTTCTCATAAACACTATGGTGCTAGAATATAAAAAGTACAAGCCAAAATGAGAAATTCCAAATACACATAAGCATGGTACAATAGAGACATGCTGAAGGAGGATCTCATATGGCAACGCAACATGACAAACAATTTAAACTTGATGCAATCCAGTATTATCAAGATCATAAGGATCTCGGTGTACGTGGATGTGCTGAAAATCTTGGCATCGGATACAGCACACTAACAAAATGGTTGAAAGACTTCCGGAAATCAGGTGATATTCCTGTCCGGGGTTCCGGTAATTACGCATCCGATGAGCAGAAGGAAATTGCCCGTCTCAGACGCGAATTACGTGATGCCCAAGATGCTCTTGATGTATTAAAAAAAGCAATCAACATTCTGGGAAAATGACGGAAGTCATTTATCTCGAAGTGTCTGAGAAGACGGAAGCTGCCAAAAAGGCTGGGCGCCGGGTTTCCGTCTCCGGAATGTTGAAATTTTTAGGTGTCTCACGTTCAGGATATCATGCATGGCTCCACCGCGTGCCTTCTGATACAGAAAAACGCCGTGAAGCTGTAAAAGCAAAAATACAGGATATTTATGATGATTCCAAGCAGAACCACGGTGCTCCGAAAATCACTGTAGAATTGCGGAAAATCGGTGAAGTCATTTCGGAAAGAACCGTTGGTGCATATATGCGACAAATGGGAATCCGTGCCCAGTGGAGCAAGCCATGGACAATCACCACAAAAGATTCTGATTTCAGCACTGAATTACA
>ENA-ORLW01000305-ORLW01000305.1-human-gut-metagenome-genome-assembly--contig:-NODE-305-length-74837-cov-19.118365_pt1 | contig 74837 bp, 58 predicted proteins | sample MGYA00243017_ERZ508829 | MGnify/ENA primary metagenome ERZ508829 (study PRJEB26277, sample SAMN04329776) | human gut metagenome | biome: human-associated habitat | host: Homo sapiens | place: USA...
GTGTTAAGCCTGTCGCTAGCGTTCATCCTGAGCCAGGATCAAACTCTTCGTTGTTGCTTATCTTGTTTTTCTTTTTTTCAAATTCAAACAAGACAACCTGAAAGTGTTGTCTTTGATGCAATCGGCCTCATGTTGAGTCCGCGTCCAAAGTCCCGGTTCGTATTGTTGCGCTATTGAGCTTCCTTTTCAGAATTGACTTGAGATTTCCGCTCGCAGACTAATCTGCGAAGCGATGCTCTTGTACTACTCTTAAAGTCTATTGTAATCGTTTCAATGTTCTCTTGTGCCGCTTTCGAGACCGCTTGTCCCGTAAAGCGAGTGCAAAGTTACGACCAAAAGCAGCCCCAATGCAAATTTTTCGGCCATTTTAACACTAATTTAACATTTGAAATAAACTATCCGCGCCCCGGATTGTTTAGGGGCGCCGGGCGTTCCGGCTGCAAGCCGCTGACCCACGGATAATTGCTCTCCGGAGCGACCGCAGGGCGCCTTTCGCGACCTTTCGCGCGGACGCGGCAGCCCGCGTCCCTACGAGATTACCATTTTACATTTTCAATTTTACATTTTCTATTCTATTCATGGGGGGCTTTTGGTGTTTGGAGTTTTTTTTGTAATTTTGGGGTGGTTTTTAGTGATTATCTAAATTAAATATGTGAACAGGCGGCCCCGTGGCCGACACAATATATTATAAATACAAATGGCATCAGTGGGCAACTTTGTGCATCTTCATGTGCACTCACATTATTCGAAGCTTGACGGTTTGTCGTCGCTATCGGGCCTTATTAAGAAGGCGTCGGGCGACGGCATGGGAGCTTTGGCGCTCACCGACCATGGCAATATGTTTGGTACTCTGGAGTTTGTCAACGGAGTAAAGAAACACAACAAGGGCATCAAGGGCAAGATTGGCGATGCGGAGGCGCGGCTTGCGAAGGCTCGCGAAGAAAACGACGGAGCCGAGGCTGAAAGCGCCGAAGCCGAGATTGCCAAGCTGAAGACTCAGATACTCAAACCGATACTTGGTTGCGAAATGTATGTTGCCGAAGGCGACATGCACGAGCACGCCAGCCGCCGCGACATAGGTCGACACCTGATAGTGCTTGCCAAAAACTCTACAGGCTACCACAACTTGATTAAGTTGGTGTCGCGTGCGTGGACAGAAGGCTTCTATTCTCATCCTCGTACAGACAAAGCGAGCCTTGCGGCTCACCACGAGGGGCTTATCATCTGCTCGGCGTGCCTTGCCGGCGAAGTTCCGCAGTTGCTGATGAACGGCGACATCGAAGGCGCGGAGAAAGCGGTGGCATGGTGGAAGAGCATATTCGGCGAGGACTATTATCTTGAATTGCAGCGCCATAAAGCTACAGTTCCGGAGGCAAACCACGAGGCATACGAGCTTCAGCGGCAGATAGAGCCTCACATAATAGAAATTGCTCGACGACAAGGCGTCAAGCTGGTGGCTACCAACGACGTACACTTTGTCGACGAGGACGATGCCGAGGCGCATGACCTGCTGATCTGCCTGTCGACCAACAGTGCCCGCAACGATCCCAAGCGCATGCGCTACTCCAAGCAGGAATGGTTCAAGACGCGGGCAGAGATGTGGAATATTTTCAGCGACATACCTGAAGCCCTCGAAAATACCCTCGAGGTAGCGGCCAAGGTTGAGGAATATTCCATCGAGCATGCGCCTATTATGCCAAACTTCAAGATACCCAAGGAGTTCGGCACTGAAGAAGAATACCGAAATCGCTTGACCGAAGAGGACCTCTTCAACGAATTTACTCGCGACGAACATGGGCAAGTGGTTCTCTCCGACGAAGCTGCGCAGAAGAAAATCAAAACCTTAGGGGGCTACGACAAGCTGTACCGCATAAAATTCGAGGCCGACTACTTGGAGAAACTCGCCTTCGAAGGGGCCGCTCGTCGCTACGGGAGCCCTCTGAGCGCCGAGGTCGAGGAGCGAATCCGCTTCGAGCTCCACATCATGAAGACCATGGGTTTTCCGGGCTACTTCCTTATCGTTGAAGACTTTATCCGCAAGGGCCGCGAAATGGGAGTCAGCATCGGACCGGGTCGAGGCTCAGCGGCCGGCTCGGTAGTGGCCTATTGCCTGGGCATCACTCAGATAGACCCGCTGAAATATGACCTCCTGTTCGAACGCTTTCTGAATCCGGACCGCATATCGCTGCCCGATATCGATATAGACTTCGACGACGACGGCCGCGAGGACGTGCTGAACTACGTTACGCGCGAATATGGCGCGCCCAACGTGGCCCACATCATCACCTACGGCACCATGGCGACGAAAACGTCGATTAAAGACGTAGCGCGGGTGATGAACTACCCCATCGACAAGAGCAACGCGCTGACCAAGCTCGTGCCGCGCCACATGCCCATCGACCCCAAAGATCCCAAGAAAGAAAAAGAGCTCAAGCAGACAGTGGCGAACCTGATGGAGTATGTGCCTGAGTTCAAGGAGGCTATGCGCGACCCGGCCGTGGCCGAAATCATGGGCTACGCCAACCGCTTGGAAGGCACCGTTCGCAATACGGGCGTGCATGCCTGCGGCGTCATCATCTGCCGCGACGATGTCACCGACTGGGTACCGGTCAGCACGGCAGCCGACAAAAACGGGGACACCATTCTGGTGACGCAGTACGAAGGCAGCGTGATAGAATCGACGGGCTTGATAAAGATGGACTTTCTGGGTCTGAAGACCCTGTCGATTATCCGTGAGGCCGTTGCGAACATCAAGGCGCACCGTGGCATCGACATTGATATGGAGAAAATCCCACTGGACGACCCCAAGACATACGACCTCTACAGCCGGGGGGCCACTGTCGGCACCTTCCAGTTCGAAAGTGCGGGCATGCAGCGCTACCTTCGGGAGCTCAAGCCGAGTGTCTTCGAGGACCTTATCGCCATGAACGCCCTCTACCGCCCGGGGCCTATGGAAAACATCCCCGAGTTCATCGCTCGCAAGCACGGGCGCCACGAGATAAAGTACGACATCCCCGAGATGGAAAAATATCTCAAGGACACGTATGGCATCACCGTCTACCAGGAGCAGGTCATGCTGCTGAGTCGCCTTCTCGGCGGCCTTACTCGCGGCCAGAGCGACACGCTTCGCAAAGCAATGGGCAAGAAACTCATTGAGAAGATGAACGAGTTGAAGGACATCTTCATGGATGGCGGCAAAGCACGCGGCCACGACCCCGAGGTGCTCGCAAAAATATGGGCGGAATGGGAGAAATTCGCCTCCTACGCCTTCAACAAGAGCCATGCCACGTGCTACAGCTGGGTAGCATTCCAGACCGGCTATCTCAAAGCCAACTACCCGGCCGAATACATGGCGGCCGTGCTGAGCCGAAACCTTGCGGACATTGCCACACTGAGCTTCTATATGGACGAGTGCAAGTCGATGGGCATCAGCGTTAAAGGCCCCGACATCAACGAGAGTTCGCACACCTTCAGCGTAACGCCGGGCGGCGACATCCGCTTCGGCCTTACCGCTATCAAGGGCATCGGCGGCGATGTTGTCCGCAAGATTGTCGAGGCTCGCCGGAGCGGTCCCTTCAAGGACATTCACGACTTCGTGGAGCGAGTGCCCTCCCAGGCCATCAACCGCAGAGTATTTGAAAATCTGACCTTTGCCGGCGCCTTCGACTGCTTCGAGGGCATCAAGCGCGAGGACATCATCTCGGAAGTCGGCAAACGCGGCGAGACTGGGGCCGAAATACTTCTTCGCTATGGAGCGCAATTCCAGAACGCCCACAGCAATATGAGCAACAGCCTCTTCGCCTTCGACGACGAAGATTTCATCAACTCCAACCGCCCCGAAATACCCTCGGCCCCCGAGTGGGACAAGCTCAAGCTGCTCGACAAAGAGCGCGAGCTGGTCGGCATGTACCTCTCCGACCACCCTCTTGCCCCCTACCGCACCGAGGTCGAGAACGCCGCCGACTGCACCATAGCCGAGAAGAACGAACGCACCACCACGGGCGTTTCTTTCACCATCGCCGGCATGGTGATGGAAGTGACCGAACGCACCACCCAGCGGGGCAGCCAGATGAGCATAGTCCGCATCGAAGACTTCACCGGGTCGACCGACTTCGCGCTCTTCGACCGCCAGATGAAGGAATATATTCATTTTCTGCGCGTTGGCGCTCCTATACTCGTCACCGGTCAGCTTCGTGCCGACAACCGGGGCACAGTGCGCTTCAACGTGGAGCGCATCCAGAGCCTTGCCGAACTTCGAGGGCACCTTTTCAGTTCCATTCACCTCAAAGTGACCCCCGACCAACTCTCCGACGCCACCGGTCTTATAGAAAGCAGCCAGGTGAGCGATCCGGACAACGTGCTCGACATCGAGTTCCTCATCCACGAACCGAATCTCAACCGCACCCTGCACTTTCTGAGCGGTCTCAAGGCCGAACCCACGCCTACTCTGCTCACCAAGCTCAAAGCGGCCGAAATAGAATATATGCTTACCCGACGCAAGGAAGCATAGGACCCATCAAAAAAAACAAAACTAAAGAAAACAAAAATGGCATTCACATTCACCGACGAAAACGTAAAAGAAATCATAGCCACCGGCAAACCCGTGATGATCGACTTCTGGGCAACATGGTGCGGTCCCTGCCAGGCCATGGGACCCGTAGTGGACAAACTGGCTTCCGAATACCCCGAGAGCGAAATCGTAATCGGCAAATACAACACCGATGAGCAGAACGACTTCTGCATCGAAAACCGCGTGATGGGCATCCCGGCCTTCCTGTTCTTCAAAGACGGCAAACCCGCCTTCCGCCTTGCCGGCCTCCAGAAAGAGGACACCCTGCGCGAGAAAATCGAAGAACTACTCAAAAACTAAGATTACACCACGGGGAATGCGCAATATCTATTCACCGGCCGACATCGAAAAGGTGCTCGACAGCATCCTCGGCAGCTCCGCGGACTCGGAACGTCCGGACGGTGCCGAACTTGACGCTGCCATAGCGCGGCGTGCCGAATTTATCGGCGCGGTAGGCCGGGCGTGTGCCTCGGAAGTACTTCGCGAGCGGGCCGACAGCGGCGCAAAGGTTGTTGTCTTCGCCGGCGACGCCATCAACGGGGCCTACGCCATGGAGACGGCCATCGCCCTCCATCAGTCAGGATGCCGCGCTGAGGTATACCTCATTAATATAGGCGGCAATCTGCTCAAGCCCGACACCAAGGCGGCTCGCGAGCGCTTTCTGGAGGCTGCCGGCAGCGAATACCTCTTCGAAACCGTCGACCTGCGGGTTCTTCTGCCGGAAATGACGCCTGAGATGATAGTCGTCGACGGTCTCTTCGGTCGCGAGTACAAGGCGCCCCTGCGCGGCGGCTACCAGGCTATGGCGCGGCTTATCAATGAAAAAGGAGCCAAGGTGATTTCCATCGACCTGCCCTCGGGTATGTCGCCGGAGCTTTCGGTGGGCATGATCAACCGCAATATCGTCCACGCCAACCTGACCTTGACCCTGGTAGGACCCACGCTGGCATTCTACATGCCGGAAAACGCCGAGTTGCTGGGGCGCTGGAAGGTACTGCCCCTGCCCTACCCCCGCGAGGTTCTAAAAAGCATAAAATGCAGTTCGCGGCTTGTCGACGGCAACGGCATACGGGCCGTGCTGCCCCGCCGAAGTCCATTCGCCTCCAAGGCCGATCTGGGCAGTGCCCTCATCTACGCCGGAAGCTACGGCATGCTCGGGGCCGCCGTGTTGGCCGCCCGCGGCGCTTTGCGTTCGGGATGCGGAAAGGTTACGGTCCACAGCGCCCGCTGCGGCTACTACGTGCTTCAGACGGCTGTGCCTTGCGCAATGTTCGAAACCGACGGGGGCGATATGGACATCCGTCACTTCGAAAGCGGCGTCGAAGCCGACGCCATCGGTGTCGGGCCGGGCATAGGCCGCTCCGAAGGCACCGTGCAGGGGCTGGAGCAGTTGCTCAAGGCCATGAGCGCAGCAAAACAGCCGCTGGTAATCGACGCCGACGCGCTCAACTGCATCGCCCTTCGCCCTTCGATGCTCGACTTCATACCTCCGCGCAGCGTGCTCACACCCCATGCCGGCGAGTTCGACCGCATCTTCGGACCGCAGCCGTCGTCGTCGGCGCGTCTGCTCAAAGCCATCGAAGTCAGCACCCGCTACCAGATTGTAATCGTGCTCAAAGGGCATTACACCCAGACCGTATGGCCCGGCGGCTCCGTGGCCGTCAACTCCTCGGGGACCGAAGCCCTCGCCACGGCAGGCTCGGGCGACGTGCTCACCGGTCTTCTCACCGGCCTTATAGCACAACACATCAAACCCGAGATCGCCGCCGTGGCCGCAGTCTACATACACGGCATCGCCGGACATATGGCAGCCGAAGAGAACGGCATCGCCGGCACCACCGCAGAGGATATTTCCACCGCGGTAGGTCCTGCAATCGAAGCCATCCTCCACACGCCCGCAGCCTCCAAAACACCTTCAACCTAAAAAAACGAAAACACAATGTCAAAAACCGCCCTGCTTGCCGCCCTCCTCTGCGTGAGTTCTATCGCCGGAGCCCAGACTTCCCAGCGTATCACCGCCGGCAAAGCCAGCGAATACGGACTGGTGTACAGCCTGCCGAATACTGTAGCCGACGTTTACCTCTGTGCAGAACTCGTCGAGGAAACTCCCGGCGAGTTCCACAACTACGCCCGCCGCTATCTCGGCACCTCCGACGCCATCACCACCGCGAGCCGAACAGCCCGCCTCACAGGCGCTGTCATCACCCCGCGAGGTGTCGCCGACCCCACCGAGCAGTGGCTCGCGCAGTTCAAAAACGGAAGCACGCCCTATATGACCCTCACACCGGGCAACGTTCCGACCGGCATCAACACCGAGACACTCTACACCACCGACGCGCCCGATGTCCCCGAAGCCACCGACTGGACTCCTTCGCCCCTGGACGGCCCGGCCGCCCGCCAGGCCATAACGGCCGAAATGGCCCGCAGCTCCTCGACCTCGAAGCGCGCCGAGCTCGCCGCCCAGCGCATCTTCGAACTGCGCGAGATGAGGAGCGACATTCTCTCCGGCCAAGCCGACAACATGCCTTCCGACGGGGCCGCCATGGACCTCGTTCTCCGCAATCTGCAGGCTCAGGAAGCTGCTCTGACGGCAATGTTCACCGGAGTCCGCCGCACACGCACCGTGGTCGGAAAAGCCACCGTCGTGCCCGACACCGTTTCGGCGTCCGACATTGTGATAGCCCGTCTTTCTGTGACCGACGGCATTATAGAGTCCTCCGACCTCTCCGGCAGTCCCATCACGGCCGATATCACCGTAGTGGAGCGCGGCGTGCTGCCCACCAACGAAAAAGGCGAAGTCAAGACCTTCCCCCGAGGAGGCGTGGCCTACCGTATCCCCGGGCGCGCCAAAATCGAGGTGCGGTGCGACAACAACACAGTTGCCTCCCGGACGCTGGATGTAGCCCAGTTAGGCGTGGTGTTCGGACTCAACCCGGCGTTGTTCACCGACAAGCGCGAGCCGGCCATGGTAGTCTTCGACCCGGCCACCGGCTCCATCGTGGAGCTCGGCCCGGCAAACCAGTAAGCAGCAAACCTTGAACAGACAATACTAACAAACACAAAATGACAAAAATAAACCTCTGGCGCAGCGCCCGCGACTACTTCTTCATCACTCTGGGCATGGCAATCTACGCCTTTGGATTCTGCGGGTTCATCCTTCCGGAGAAAGTGGTTATCGGCGGCCTCGCCGGCATCGGCACCATCGTCTACTTTCTCACGGGCATCCCCGTGGGCGTCACTTCGCTTGCCTTGAACCTGCTTCTGCTGGCAATTGCCTATCGCATTGTGGGCAAGCAGTTTGTGCTCGGCACTATTTATGGCGCGGTGATGATTTCGGTCTTTATGAGCATTTTCCAGCCGCTGCTCAGCGATGGCTTTACTCAGGAGCCTTTCCTCAACATCGTCATCGGCGGCATGTGCGCCGGCCTGGGCGTCGGTCTTGCATTTACGCACAACGGCTCCAGCGGAGGCACCGACATCATCGCGGCTATGGTCAACAAGTACACCAACGTAACCGTCGGCCGCACCATGCTCTACGTCGATGTGTGCATTATCTCGTCGAGCTACCTTCTCACTCACCAAATCGACAAGGTGGTATTCGGCTTCATCGTGCTCTTCCTGTGCTCCTACGTGGCCGACATGATTATCAACACCAACCGTCAGGCCGTGCAGTTCACCATCTTTTCCAAACACTGGGAGCGCATCGCCACCGCCATCAACAACGATGCCCACCGAGGCTGCACCGTCATCAGCGGCATGGGATGGTACTCCAAGCAGGATGTGAAGGTGCTTTTGGTGATGTGCCGAAAGATAGAGGCTGTCACCATAGCACGCATCATTAAGAGCATCGACCCTAATGCCTTCTGCACCCAGGCCAACGTCAACGGAGTCTACGGCAAAGGCTTCGACGAGCTCAAAGTGAAGATGAAGCAGCCCGACCAAATCCACAAAAAGGAGGCACCCGACCAAGCCTTGAAGAGTTGAAATGGACCAAAACAACCTACTATCGCGCCTGGACGGCATAGAATCGCGGTTCGAGGAGGTCAGCACCCTCATCACCGACCCGGCTGTAATAGCCGATATGCCCCGCTATGTGCGCCTCAACAAAGAATACCGGGAGCTGGAGCGGCTGTGCGCCGCCACGCGCCGCTACCGCAAGTTGCTGACCGACATCAGCGAAAGTCGCGCTCTGCTTGCTTCCGAGTCCGACCCCGAGCTGCGCGAAATGGCCCGTGAGGAGCTGGATGCGGCCTCCGCCGTCCTTCCCGACCTTGAGGAGGAAATCAAACTGCTCCTCATCCCCGCCGACCCCGAGGACTCCAAGAACGCCATTGTGGAGATTCGCGGAGGCACCGGTGGCGACGAAGCCGCCATCTTCGCCGGCGACCTTTGCAAGATGTATATGCGCTTCTGCGAATCGCGCGGCTGGAACGTGGCCGTTAACTCCGCCAGCGAAGGCGCCGCCGGTGGTTTCAAGGAGGTGATTCTCTCTGTATCCGGAGAGGGCGTGTACGGTATTCTTAAGTACGAAAGCGGCGTCCACCGCGTGCAGCGCGTCCCCGCTACCGAAACGCAGGGCCGTGTGCACACCTCGGCGGCTACCGTGGCTGTGCTGCCCGAAGCTGAGCCCTTCGACGTCCAAATCAACGAAGGCGAGATCAAATGGGACACCTTTCGAAGCGGGGGCGCCGGCGGTCAGAACGTCAACAAGGTCGAATCCGGCGTTCGCCTGCGCTATATGTGGAAAAATCCCAACACCGGCGTTTCCGAAGAAATTCTCATTGAGTGCACCGAGACGCGCGACCAGCCCAAAAACAAAGAACGGGCTCTGAGCCGCCTGCGCACCTTCATCTACGACCGCGAACACCAGAAATATGTCGACGACATTGCCTCCCGACGCAAAACAATGGTGTCGACGGGCGACCGCTCGGCCAAAATCCGTACTTACAACTACCCTCAGGGCCGAATCACTGACCACCGCATTAACTACACCATCTACAACCTGGCGGCTTTTATGGACGGCGACATCCAGGACGTCATCGACCATCTCATCGTGGCCGAAAACGCCGAAAAACTCAAAGCAGCAACCCTCTGACCCTCTGAGCTTCACAGAATATGACACGCAAAGAATTAGTAAACCACATTTTCGAGAAAGAATCATTCCTGTGCGTGGGCCTCGACCCCGACATCAAGAAAATACCGGAAAGCATCCAAGGCACTCCCGCTCAACGCATTCTTGCCTTCAACAAAGCTATCATAGACGCCACCGCGCCTTTCTGCGTGGCTTTCAAGCCTAACGTGGCCTTCTACGAATGTCACGGCGCCGACGGATGGGACGCCCTGGCTCAGACTGTGGCCTACATCCGGTCCAACTATCCTGACCAGTTCATAATAGCCGACGCAAAACGCGGCGACATAGGCAACACCGCTGCCCGATATGCCGCTACTTTCTTCGAGAATATGGACTGCGATGCCGTTACTTTGGCGCCTTACATGGGTGAGGACTCCGTAAAGCCCTTCCTGGCATACAAAGACCGATGGAGCATCATTCTCGCTCTGACCTCAAACCCCTCGGCCGACGATTTCGAGCTTGTTCAGGACATCAAAGGTGTGCCTCTCTACCAGCGGGTGATCCGTATGAGCCGGCATTGGGGTTCGCCGGTGAACACTATGTATGTGGTCGGAGCAACCCGCCCCGAAGCCCTCGATGCCATTCGCGAGCTTGCCCCTCGCAACTTTCTGCTCGTGCCCGGGGTAGGCGCTCAGGGCGGTAATCTCGACGACGTGATGGCCCACGGTCTTATCGACGAATGTGGTCTGCTTGTCAACAGCTCCCGAGGCATAATCCACGCCTCCGGCAGCGACGACTTCGCCGCAGCCGCCGCCGAGGCTGCCCGCTCTATGGCCGCCAAGATGAGCGAAGGCCTCCGCAAATACCTCGCCGACGAAAACATGTAGCGTCGTCAGAAGGCGACGTTGTATTTGGCCAGCACTTCGAGCGGGTGGTAACTCTCTTTGGCGCGGCGAAGGCCGGGGTCGCCGGCATCGTCCTCGCGGTTGAGGTACTGAATACCCGGATGAAGGCGGCATAGGCGCTCGGCAAAGAGGCGGTTGATGCTCTCCCCGGCTCCGGAGACCGTGTGGTCCATCTTTTCGATGTGTATGACGGCGGTGTCGCCGACTACTTCGGCGCAGGTGAAGGCCACGATACGTCCTCCGGCGCCACGGAGCACGGCACCTTCGAAGCCATAACAATTATAATAGTCCAGCACGCGGGCGCACTGGTCGCGCTCGAACTGGGCCTCGGCCTCGTCGGCCTTCTCGACCGAAGGCAGCCCTGCAAGGAAGGCTGCCGTCTCGGCAAGATTGTCGTCGGTGAGCTCCTCCAGTGCCCAGTCGGGATTATCCTGCAGAAAGCGGTTCACGTGGTTGCGCTTTTTGTTGTATGCCTTGCCTTCGAGGGTGGCCAACGCCGTGGCCGAGTAGAGATAGTCGCCCCAGCACTCGAGCAGTTCCACCGAAGTGGCTCCGGCGGCAAGCAGGGGCCCGACGGCGTCCTGAGGCACTGCCGAGAATACGAGCTGGCAGCCGTGGGCCTCGCAGTATTCTCTGAGCAAGGCTATTGAATCCTTTAGTGGCAGATCGCCGACCGGAACTGCAAATGCCGGGCGGCGCCGGTCCTGCTCGTCGAGGCCGCGGATGAAGAGGGTGTTGCGGTAGATGCAGTACTCATAGTTGAAATAATCGACCCACATATAGATGCCACCCACGGTGTAGTCGCACGTTCGCCATGGCGCGCGGTGCAGTAGCGGCGCAACCGATGGGATGGTAGCCAGCGTGAGAGGCATAAACGACAGCGTACATGAGCGAGTGGCGCACAGGGCGGCGCATGCTGAAGTGGCAGTTCTAACGGATGTTTGCATAATATAAATGATGTTCGGTTTACTTACAAACACCCGGCTGCGCGCTATAGTTCAGAAAAAGGACCGCCCCGGCAGTGTTGCGACAGCACTGCCGGGGCGGCATTTACAGTATTGAATAGTGTACTATTCCCTATTCACTATTAACTATTAACTATTCATCGGGCTGAGCCGGAAATCATCTGTGCGAGCTGGCGGTTGAAATCGCCGGCTTCCTGAAGCTGCTCTATGGTGAGGTGCATGCGGTAGCGCCAGTAGTGGCGTGAGTTGGCGGGCACGTTGATGCGCTCGTCGGCCGGATTTTCGCGGCGCAGGTTGCCGTCCATGCTGAGCCAGTCCTGAAGGGGCAGCACACAGAGCATGGAGGGCGACTTGAGGTGCATGTCGATGATGCGGGCGCAAACCCACGGCTCGGCGTAGTAGGGAGCGGTGCCGGCTTCGTGGAGTACTACGTTGAAGAACTCCTGGCTCTTTGCCCGGTCTTCCTCCCACCATCCGCGCAGGCCGCTCATATCGTGGGTGGAGGTGGTGCATACGCTGTAGTAGGGGTAGTTCCAGGTGTTGCCGAACGCAGTTGCGGGGTCTTTGGGCATGCGCTGTATCTCCAGAGAGAGAATCTCGAGCTTGTCCATCACCGCGGGCACGCAGGCCGGTATCATGCCGAGGTCTTCCGCGCAGCAGAGCATGTTGGTGGCCTGGATGAGCGGGGGCAGTTTCCACATAGCCTTGCCGTACCAGAAGTCGTTGTGGCGGCGATAGTAGAAGTCGTTGTAGAGGCGGTCGAAGCACCAGCGCTCGTAGTCGGTCAGGCAGCGGTAGGCGAAGGAGTGCTGAGCGCTGATTCGCGGATGGTATTTGCCCTTCTGCTCGGGGTCTTCGATGAAGAGAACCTGGTCGACAAGGCCGATGAGGCCGTCGCAGATGCGGGTGTTGCGTTCGTCCTTTTCCTGAGTAGCGAAGAAGTCGGCGATTTTGCGCTGGGTTTCGAAGCCCGCCTTGAGGCTGTAGCGGCCGTTGCCGTTGGCCTCGAGGTATTTCTTCTTCACCTCTGCGGTGTAGGGTCCGAAGAACTCGTCCAGGAACCAGTCCATGATGCAGGGGCGCGTCTGGGTGGCCTCGTCGATCCAGAAGTCGTAGTTGTAGCGCAGCTCGTCGGCGCTGTAGGGCAGAGCCGGGTTGAAGATACCCAGCAGGCCGTGGAGGGCGTCCATAGGTATCTGCCATATGCGGAAGAAGCCCAGCACGTGGTCGATGCGGTAGGCGTCGAAGTATTCGGCCATCTTGCGGAAGCGGGCCTTCCACCATGCAAAGCCGTCGCGGTTCATCACCTCCCAGTTGTAGGTCGGGAAGCCCCAGTTCTGGCCCAGCACGGAGAAGTCGTCCGGAGGAGCGCCTGCCTGGCAGTCCATATAGAAGAGAGAAGTGTCCACCCAGGCATCGGCGCTGGTGCGCGAAATGCCGATAGGCACGTCGCCCTTGAGGGCCACGCCGTTTTTCTGGGCGTATTCGTGGACGGCGCGCATCTGGCGGTCGAGGTGGTACTGCACATAGCAAGCCATGCGCACAGCCTCGGAGTGCTTTTTGACAGCGCGGTCGAGCACAGTCTTGCTGAAGGCGGCGTCGTCGCCCCACTTGGTGAAATCGGGGGTGCCGTAGGCGTCGCGAAGGGCGCAGAAGGCGGCGTAAGGCAGCAGCCACGAGGCGTTGCGGGCCTCGAATTCTTTGTAGTCGGCCGATGCCAGGGTTTTCTTGCCTTCCTGGACGAATATTTCGGCTATGTAGGCGTTTTTGGCGTTGTTAACCTTCTCGTAGTCGACGGTTTCGAGGGCATTAAGCTCTTTGCGGAGGGTTTCGTAGTACTTGCGGCGGCCGGCATCCTTGAGTTTGCCAAGCTCGTCGAGTCGCAGGTACATCGGATGCAGCGCAAACGTTGAGTTGGCGTTGTAGGGGTATGAGTCCGTCCAGGTGTGGGTCATGGTGGTGTCGTTGACCGGCAGCAGCTGCAGCAGGCTCTGTCCGGTCGATTTGGCCCAGTCGACCATCTTGAACAGGTCGTAGAAGTCGCCGACTCCGAAGTCGTCGTTGCTGCGCAGCGAGAACACGGGTATGGCCGTGCCGGCGCCGCGCCACAGAGGCAGGCTGTTGATGAATCGCATGCCCGCTACCACGGTGGCGGCCGTCATGTCGGGCCGGATGCCCACGTTGCGGTTGTCGCCGCCTTCCCAGGCAACGACGTTGCCCGTTTTGTCGTCGAGAACTACGAATTTATATTGTGTGTCGGGAGTAAGGGCTGCTGCCGGCACATTCACCTTCCACAGCGGGAAGTCCGAGCAGTCCATGCGGCGGGCGCGACGGGGATTCCAGTCGCCCAAAGCCTCCACGGAGCCGCTGATGGCCAGAACCTGACCCGGAAGTAGCATTGGAGCGGCTACCACGAAGGTAACCTCGCCGGTGGCTGCGTGCAGGGGTATCGCCGTCGATACGTGGCGGGTGATGCACTCGGTGAAGGCCGACGAATAGAACGGCTTGTCAAGAGGCTGATCCTGCCAGCGGTCGTAGACTACCACGGCGCGCACTCCCGGCGCCGGTACGAAGCGGCGCGCCGACCCCCACTCGTTTTTGATGTCGCCTTCGTCGGTGCGGACTATATAGCGGTAGCTGAAGGGCGCTGCATCGTCCGGAAGCTCCACCGTGAGCTTCCATTCAGAACCGTTGGCAACGGCCATTTTAAGGGCCTTGGCCACGTCACCGCCTCCTAAGAGTTCGTTTTCGGCCACAAGGTAGAGCGATTCTCCCCAGTGGGTGCGGTACTCGATGTTGAAGGTTATCTTCATATTGAATTCAGTATGATATAAATCAGTTTTGCAGACTCCAAAAGGCGCGAAGAAGGCGCCCCTCAAAAATCAAACAAAGTTACCCAAAAAACCTGACATCAATGCGCATCCTGCCCCAAATTATGTTTTATTAACAATCGAACCCCGATTCGGCCCCACTTCCTCGCCGCCTCTGCCGTCGTTAAGTATTTTTATATGTGTTTTGGCCGTTGGTGCGCCATTTTTTCGTAATTTTGTGGCTTAAACAAGCAATCGAATATTCAACACTTACTATAAAGCTATGGCACAGCAAGATGACGTGTTCAAGAAAATCGTTTCCCATGCCAAGGAATACGGTTTTGTCTTCCCGTCAAGTGAAATTTACGACGGTCTGAGCGCCGTGTACGACTACGGCCAGAACGGCGTAGAACTCAAAAACAACATAAAACGCTACTGGTGGGACGCCATGACCCTGCTCCACGAAAACATTGTGGGCATCGACTCGGCCATCTTCATGCACCCCACCATCTGGAAGGCTTCCGGACATGTCGACGCCTTCAACGACCCGCTCATCGACAACCGCGACTCCAAGAAGCGCTACCGCGCCGACGTCCTCATCGAGGACCATCTGGCAAAAATGGACGACAAGATTGCCAAGGAAGTGGCAAAGGCGGCTAAACGCTTCGGTGATGCCTTCGACGAAGCTCAGTTCCGAGCCACAAACGGCCGAGTTCTCGAGCTGCAGGCCAAACGCGACGCCCTCCACGAGCGCTTCGCAAAGGCCATGAACGACAATAACCTCGAAGACCTCCGAAATATCATCGTCGAGCAGGAAATCGTCTGCCCCATCTCCGGAACAAAGAACTGGACCGAAGTGCGACAGTTCAACCTCATGTTCAAGACCGAGATGGGCTCCACTGCCGACGGCGCTATGACCGTCTACCTGCGTCCCGAGACCGCTCAGGGCATATTCGTGAACTACCTCAACGTCCAGAAGACCGGCCGTATGCGTATTCCCTTCGGTATCGCTCAGATCGGCAAAGCCTTCCGCAACGAAATCGTTGCCCGCCAGTTCATTTTCCGTATGCGCGAGTTCGAGCAGATGGAAATGCAGTTCTTCGTGCGTCCCGGCGAGGAGCTCAAGTGGTTCGGTCAGTGGAAAGAATGGCGTCTTAAGTGGCACAAAGCCCTCGGGCTGGGCGACGATAAATACCGCTACCACGACCACGACAAACTCGCACACTACGCCAACGCCGCAACCGACATCGAATTCCTGATGCCCTTCGGCTTCAAGGAAGTGGAAGGCATCCACAGCCGCACTAACTTCGACCTGTCGCAGCACGAAAAATTCTCCGGCAAAAAAATCCAGTACTTCGACCCCGAACTCAACGAAAACTACACTCCGTACGTTATAGAAACATCCATAGGTGTCGACCGTATGTTCCTCAGCGTGCTCTGCTCTAGCTACGAGGAAGAAAAACTCGAAAACGGCGAAACCCGCGTGGTGCTCCACCTCCCGGAGGCCCTTGCCCCCGTCAAGTGCGCAGTCCTGCCGCTCGTTCGCAAGGACGGCCTCCCCGAAAAGGCCCGACAGATCGTCGACGAGCTCAAATTCGACTTCGCAACACACTACGAGGAGAAGGACGCCATCGGTAAGCGCTACCGCCGCCAGGATGCAATCGGTACCCCCTTCTGCATCACCGTGGACCATCAGACCCTTGAGGACAACACTGTCACCCTGCGCGAACGCGACTCTATGGCTCAGACCCGTGTGGCTATCGACGACCTCCATCGCCTCATCCACGACCGCGTAAGCCTCTCGTCGCTGCTCCGCAAGCTCCGTTGAACGGCATCTCACCCCGAGGGGTGCCGGACTGGGCGCCCTTGGGGATGTTCAATGAGCAACTCTTATAATTACTGAATATGAAGAAATTAACTCCCGTCATCATCGTTGCCGTTCTGGTTGTCCTCGCTCTCGTATGCGGAACCAGCGGATGCTCCACTTACAACAAGCTCGTAACCCTCGAGCAGGACGTCGACCAGCAGTGGAGCCAGGTCGAAGTGCAGTACCAGCGCCGAATGGACCTCATTCCCAATCTGATGCGTACCGTGCAGGGCTATGCCGCTCACGAAAGCAACACCTATGAGTCCGTAACCCGCGCCCGCGCCGGCCTCGACAACGCCATGAACGCCGCCAATGCCGACAGCGCCGCCGCAGCCACCTCCGACCCCGCCGCTTTCCAGCGCTACACGCAGGCCCAGGAAAGCCTCAACCGCGCTCTGAGCATCTACGTCAACGCTGTCCGCGAGGCCTATCCCGACCTTAAGGCCGACGCTCAGTTCCTAAACCTCCAGACTCAGCTCGAAGGTACCGAAAACCGCATCGCCACCGAACGCGGCCGATACACCGAAACCGTGCGCGACTACAACCTTCAGGTGCGTCGATTCCCCGGCAACATCTGGGCCGGCATATTCGGTTTCGGTACAAAACCGCAGTACAGCGCCGACCCCGCCGCCGCCCAGGCCCCTACGGTCGAATTTCCCTCCTGACGACCTCCTCCCATTGAACCAATCATGAAAAAATTACTGCCTCTGGCCGCAGCCGCACTCCTCTTCTGCGCGTGCTCCGGCGACGACGACACCACTACCTGGGAAAAGTACGCCGACTGGCGCGAGACTAACAACGCTTGGCTCGCACAGCAGCAGGCCCGTACCAATCCCGACGGCTCGCCATACTTCAAAGTAATAGTCCCCGACTGGAACCCCGGCTCCTTCGTTCTGATCCATTACTTCAACGACCGAGCCCAAACCGAAGGCAAACTGTCGCCGCTCTACACATCCACCGTCGACACTCGCTACCGCCTTCAGCTCTACGACGGCACTCCCGTCGACAGCTCGACACTGGCAACCTCCGGAGGCGCACCCGGCATATACCGCGCCCAGGTCAACAACCTCATTCCCGGTTGGAGCGTGGCCCTGAGCGACATGCGATGCGGCGACACCGCCCAGGTCGTAATTCCCTATCAACTCGGCTACGGCGCCGGCTCCTCCGGTGTGCTCAAACCCTACTCCAACCTCGACTTCCACATCCGACTGGTCGACATCTACAAATACGAGGCCTCACCCTACTGACCCGTCCGACCACCTACACACAAAGGGCTGCACTCCGGTGCGGCCCTTTGCCGTTTTTATGAAAAATGCAAAATGTAGAATGCGCCGTGAAGGAGACTATGGAGCGGGGATTTGCAATCCCCGCCGGGCAGGCGAAGGTAACTTTTATGGCCAGACGGGTTGGCGCAAACACACGGACCGCCGGCCAAGGAGGGCGAGCTTCCAGCTCGCAAGCCGCGAAAGGCCCCGCAAGCACACTTATGGCATTGAAATAGAACCGCGTAGCGGTTCAAGAGGGTAGCCGTGGGCGACAGCCCACGGAAAAACGTCCCAACCATAAACGGCGACCCCGTCAGGGGTCGAACACGGGCCGCCCCTTTCGCCGGGGTTCGACCCCTACAGGGTCGCTGATGCGGGTGGGTGGCCGGCGCCCCGGGGTTGTCACCCCGCGCTACATTCTTGAACCCCTACGGGGTTCTCTTTCGGCGGTTTGCGGCGGCGTTATGGAGCGGGGATTTGCAATCCCCGCCGGGCAGCCGAAGGTAACTTCTTCAGCGATAAGACGGCGGCGGCGGGTGGGCGTGTGGGGCTTGAGGGCGGCAACGCCGCCCCGCTTTATGTTAGCCGCTCGGATTCATCCGGCGGAATAGGATTGGGCGTATTTTCGCATCCCGAAGGGATGCCGCTGTGCGCCGTCGGCCGCCACGCGGTATCCAAGGAGAGAACCCTGTAAGGGTTCAATAAAGTAGCGCGGGGTGACAACCCCGGGTATACGGCATATATATCGAACAGGCGACCCCGTCAGGGGTCGAACCTTCGCGAAGGTGTGCGCGATGGCGGACCGCGTTCGACCCCTACAGGGTCGCTGATTTTGGTGGGTGGCCTGCTGTCCCGGGGTTGTCACCCCGCGCTACTCTCTTGAACCCCTCCGGGGTTCTCTTTCGGCGGTTTGCGGCGGCGGGGCGGCGGGGATTGCAAATCCCCGCTCCATAGCGCCCTCCCTACCACGCCCATTCTACATTCTACATTTTACATTCTACATTTTTTAATAGCGTCAGGCGGACGCTTGCGAGCTGGAAGCTCGCCCTCCTTGGGGCCTCGCACAGCCCGAAGGGAAAGCCGGGCACCTAAACTATTGTAAGAGAACCCTGTAAGGGTTCAATAAAGTAGCGCGGGGTGACAACCCCGGGTATACGGGACACACACGCATTAGCGACCCTGTAGGGGTCGAACCTTCGCGAAGGTGTGCGCGATGGCGGACGGGGTTCGACCCCTACAGGGTCGCTGATTTTGGTGGGTGGCCTGCTGTCCCGGGGTTGTCACCCCGCGCTACATTCTTGAACCCCTACGGGGTTCTTTTCAGGCGGGGCGGCGGGGATTGCAAATCCCCGCTCCATAGTCAGAGGGTTATCTTGCGGGGGAGGATGCTTTGGCGCATGAACACTGAGGCCATGGCGGAGAATTTGTCGGGCTGCTCGGTGGTGAGGTAGGTCGTTGTTGCGCCGCGCGATACTGCGGCAGCCATATCGGGATGCCTGCGCAGGTAGTCCTTCAGCGAACGGGCCACTATTTCGCCCTGAGGAAGAACGCGGATGCCATCGGGGACGTATTTGAGAATCTTAGGCAGCAAAACGGGGTAATGGGTGCAGCCCAATATTATAGTATCCATTTCGGGGTCCTTGGCTATGAGGCGCTTAATGTCGCGCTCTACGAAGAAGTCGGCCCCCGGGCCGTCGCTTTCGAGGTTCTCCACCAGGCTGACCCACATAGGAGCGGCAAGGCTGTTGAAACGCATGGCGGGGTATATTTTGGCTATTTCGATGTCGTAGCTCTGCGAGGCTACGGTGCCGGGAGTTGCCAGCAGACCGACGGAGCCAGTTCGGGACACCTCGCCGAGAATTTCTACGGTAGGGCGAATCACGCCGAGCACGCGACGCGCCGGGTCTATGGCAGGGAGGTCTCGCTGCTGGATAGAGCGCAAAGCCTTTGAGCTGGCGGTGTTGCAGGCCAGGATTACCAGAGGGCAGCCCATGTCGAACAGGCGACGCACGGCCTGACGCGTAAACTCGTAGACGAGTTCGAAGGAGCGAGTGCCGTAGGGAGCACGGGCATTGTCGCCCAGGTAGATGAAATCGGCGTCGGGCAGAGCGCGCTGCAGCTCGGTGAGCACAGTCAGGCCTCCATAACCGGAGTCGAAGACGCCGATGGGGCCGGTGGGCAAGGTGGTGTTCATTGTCGGGGGAAAAAGAGGGGACGCCTCGGCGCTCGGCAGGCTCCGTGTGCGTCCCCCTTTTATAGAATGTGGTTGCTGCAGTTAGATTTTGGCTTTTATAGCAGCGGTTTCAGCCTCGTATCCGGGTTTTTCGAGCAGGGCGAACATATTCTTCTTGTATGCCTCCACACCGGGCTGGTTGAAGGGGTTTACACCGAGGAGGTATCCGCTGATACCGCATGCGGCTTCGAAGAAGTAGATCAGGGCGCCCAGGGAGTCCTCGTTAAGGGCGGGGATGAGCACACGCAGGTTGGGGACTCCGCCGTCGAGGTGAGCGAGGCGCGTACCGAGTTCGGCCATCTTGTTGACGGCATCGATGCGCTTTCCGGCGATGTAGTTGAGGCCGTCGAGGTTAGCGGGGTCGGAGGGGATTGCGAGCTCGCGGTTTGCCTTGTCGACGGAAATCACCGTCTCGAAGATGGTGCGTTCGCCGTCCTGAATCCACTGACCCATGGAGTGGAGGTCGGTGGTGTTGTCGACAGCTGCGGGGAATATACCCTTACCGTCCTTGCCTTCGCTTTCGCCGTAGAGCTGCTTCCACCATTCGCCGAAGAAGTGGAGTTTGGGGTTGTAGTTCACCAGGATTTCGATTTTCTTGCCTTCGCGGTAAAGGATGTTTCGTGCCATGGCGTAGGTGATGGCGCTCCGGTCGCTGCCGTCGAGGGTTGCGGCTTCCATGGCGCGAGCGCCGGCCACCAGGGCGTGGATGTCGAATCCTGCAACGGCGATGGGCAGCAGACCCACGGGGGTGAGCACGGAGAAACGTCCGCCAACGTTGTCGGCGATGACGTAAGTCTCGTAGCCTTCGGAGGTAGCCAGAGTGCGCAGAGCGCCACGCTTAGCGTCGGTGACGGCCACTATACGCTTGCAGGCCTCTTCGCGGCCCAGCTGGCGCTCCAGCTGCTCGCGCAGCAGACGGAAGGCGATGGCGGGCTCGGTGGTAGTGCCGCTCTTGGATATTACGATGATGCCGAATTTTTTGTCGGAGAGGAAGTCCTGAAGCTCGGCGAGATAGTCTTCGCCGATGTTCTGGCCGGCAAAGAGCACGGGAGTACCCTCGTTGCGGTATGCGGCAAAGGCATTGCTGAGGCCTTCAATGACGGCTTTAGCGCCGAGATAGCTGCCGCCGATTCCAACGGCAACGACAACGTCGCAGGTTTCGCGCAGACGGGCTGCGGTAGCGTTGATGCTGTCCAGAAGAGCAGCGTCGGTTTCGGAAGGGAGCTTCACCCAGCCCAGAAAGTCGTTTCCGGCACCGGTGCCGTCGGTGAGTTTTGCCAGTGCGGCAGCGCCTTCGGCGGCCATTGCCTGAAGCTGGCTTTCCTTAACGGCATCGCCGGTAAATACTTGTATCTTACTCATTATATATATTGAATTTTGAGGTTGTTCACTTCAGATTATCCAACAACTCCGCAGCCGGCACGGTTTTCTGGGTGCCGTCGGCGAGGTTTTTGAGGCTCACGGTGCCATCGTTTAGCTCCGACTCGCCTATCATGGCGAAGAAGGCTGCTCCGATAGCGTCGGCATAGCCGATTTGCTTCTTCATCTTGGATTGGTCGGGGTATATTTCGGCGCTTATTCCGGCTTGGCGCAGCGACTTGACAAGCTCCATCGACTTAGCGGCCTCACGCTCGCCGAAGTTGGCGAATACCACCCTGGTGGAAGCCGAACGGCTGTCGGGGAAGAGGTCGAGGGCAGTCAGCACGTCGTAAATGCGGTCTGCGCCGAAGGAGATACCCACACCGGAGATACCCGGCATGCCGAAGATGCCCGTGAGGTTGTCGTAGCGTCCGCCGCCGGAGATACTCCCCATCGGGGTGTCGAGGGCTTTGACCTCGATGATGCATCCGGTGTAGTAGTTTAGACCTCTCGCAAGGGCCACGTCCAGCTCAAGCTCGGCCGAGAGGCCCAGCCCGGCGGTGAGACTCACCACAGAGCGCAACTCTTCCACGCCCTTTGTGCCCACCTCCGACGAAGCCAGAATTGCGGCCAGTGCGTCCAGGCGCTCAGCGGGAGTGCCGCTCAGCGAAAGCACCGGCACGAGCTTCGTGATAGCCTCGTCGGAGAGGCCGCGGTCGGCGAGCTCCTCCTTGACCTTGTCGAGGCCGATTTTGTCGAGCTTGTCGATGGCCACGGTGATGTCCACCAGCTTATCGGAGGCCCCGATGAGCTCGGCGATGCCGGCAAGAATTTTGCGATTGTTGAGCTTGATGAGCACACGCACCCGCAGACGGCTGAAAACAGCATCTATCATCTGCAGCAGCTCGACCTCGTTGAGGAGCGAATCGGAGCCGACCACATCGGCGTCGCACTGATAGAACTCGCGGTATCGCCCCTTCTGGGGACGGTCGGCGCGCCACACCGGCTGAATCTGGAAACGCTTGAAGGGGAGCTGAAACTCATCGCGGTGCTGCACCACATATCTCGCAAAAGGCACCGTAAGGTCATATCGCAGACCCTTTTCGCAAATTTTGGCTGCAAGACGCAGCGGGTCGGGAGCCTCGGCGGCGAGAGCTTCGTGCCCACGCAGAAAGTCGCCCGAATTAAGAATCTTGAACAGAAGCTTGTCGCCTTCCTCGCCATACTTACCCATGAGCGTGGAGAGATTCTCCATAGCGGGAGTTTCTATCTGGCGGTAACCGAAAAGCTTGAAAACCTCGCGAATAGTATCGAAAATATAATTGCGACGCTGCATCTCCACCGGAGAGAAGTCGCGCGTCCCTTTGGGAGTAGACGGTTTTTGTGCCATGTTTCGTGATGCAAAATACTCCCGCAAAGTTACGCAAATTTCTCCAACCGCCCAAAATTATAGTTAATAGTTAAAAGTGGCAAGTAATAGTTAATAGTGAATAGTGAATAATTTGCTCGGTGGGGCCTTCGCGGCAGGTGCGCCGCCCCCACTCTTCACTCTTCACTCTTCACTCTTCACTCTTCACTCTTCACTCTTCACTCTCCTTACGGCAGGATAATGCGTTCGCCGAGAGCTTTGACGAGTTTTTTTTCGTATTCTTTGTAGCCTACTATCTGGCTCATGATGTCGGCGGCAGATTCGACGTCGTCGGGCGCAAGAGCAGCCAGCTGCCGGTTTAGGTCGGCGAGGATGTCGCGGAGAATGGCAGCACGGAGCTCGTTGACAGCGCGTGGCACGAGAGTTCTGAGCTGACGGTCTTCGGGCTCTACGTTTCCTTGCTTGGTGTAGATACGGCTCAGAGTGTAGCGCTCGGCGGCGAGCTCGTTGGCAGCCTTGCGGAGGGCGTCGTCGGGGCTGCTGACGAGGCGAGTTCGGACGTAGTCCATATCGTAGTTGTAGAGCCGCCCGAACTTGTATTCCCGACCTTTTTCGAGCAGGGAGGCTTCGGAAGTGGCGAGTTCCTGCATAGAGCCGCCTTTTTCTGCCAGCGCGGCGCGCTCTGTGCGGAGCATAGCGTCGACTTCGGCGTCGACGGCAGCCTCGAAAGCGGCCCGGTCGGCGGGCCATGCGGAGGCCCGGAGGTCGGCCACGGCATTGAATATAGCGGCGTAGGCTGGGTCGGTGAAGGTAATGCCGTCGAGCGACAACTCGTTGTTTATCAAGTCGAACACAGTTGCGCGGGACACGGAGCCGTCGGCAGCGGTGATGTCGGCCAGATAGCACACGCCGTATCGCACAAGGTATTGGGCAAGCATACGCTCGTAGGGCCGCAGATGGGTGTCGGTCAGGTCGAGAAGGGGAGCATCGTCGGGGGCTGCCGCTGCGACTTCCGGGGAGGCCGCCTCACCTTCGGGGTGAGATTCGCCGGCGGGTGCCGTCGCGGGCTCCGCAGACTGCACGGAGGCTCTTGCGGCCTGCCGCTGCTGCTCTTTGTATTCTTCCTCTACGCGCCTGGTGATGAAGATATTAAGTTGGCGCAGGAGGACTTCCTCGCTGATAGCGAGCGAGCGGCTGCACTCGGTGAGATATTCCTGGCGCTTTACAGGTTCGTCGACGTATGCCACCGTCTCGAGGATAAGGTTGATGACCTTAGCACGGGCAGTGGGGTCGGAAGCGTCGACGTCGTTCATCAGCACGGCCATCATGAAGGCAATGATGTCGGTTTCGTGCGTCTTGAGGTATTCCTGCACCTCGGAGGAGGAGTGCGACTGGGCGAAGGAGTCGGGGTCTTCGCCGGGGGGCAGGCTAAGCACCTTCACGTTCATCTTCTCTGCCAGGAGCATACGGATACCTCTGAGCGAGGCTTTTATACCGGCGGCATCGGCGTCGTAGATAAGGGTTACGTTGTCGGAAAAGCGGCGCACGGCCCTTATCTGACCCTCGGTGAGCGAAGTTCCGGAGGAAGCCACCACGTTTTCGACGCCGGCCTGATGCATAGAGATGACATCGAGGTAACCTTCGACCATTATGCACTTGTCGGCCTTTGCGATGGCGCTTTTAGCCTGGTAGAAGCCGTAGAGTTCGAGATTCTTCTTGTAGATAATGCTCTCGGGCGAGTTGACGTACTTGGCAATCGACTTATCGGAGCGCATGGTGCGGGCGCCGAAACCGACCACACGCCCCGACACGCTGTGGATGGGGAAAATGACGCGTCCGCGGAAGCGGTCGTAGAGGGCGCCGTCGCGCTGGCTTGTTCCGGCCAGACCGGTAGCGGTGAGATACTCGGGTTTGAAGCCGGCCTCGGAGGCGGCGCGGATAGTGTCGTTGCCGCTGTCGAGGGCATACCCCAGATGAAAGCGGCGCACCATTTCGTCGCTGAGGCCTCGGTGGCGGAAGTACGGCAGGGCAACGGTGCGTCCTTCGGTGGTTTCGAGAAGATTGTGCTTGAAGTGGTTGAGAGCGAACTCGTTGAGAGCGAGCATAGCTTCGCGTTCGTTCTGTGCGCGACGCTCGTCGTCGGTCATATCCTTTTCGACGATTTCGATGCCGTACTTCTTGGCGAGGTAGCGCAGGGCGTCGGAGTAGGAAAGCTGCTCGTGCTCCATGATGAAGTTGACGGGCGAGCCGCCTTTGCCGCAGCTGAAGCACTTGCAGATGTTGCGCGCCTTGTTGACGGAGAAGGAAGGCGTCCGCTCATTGTGGAAGGGGCATAGACCCTTGTAGTTTGCGCCGGAGCGGCGCAACTTGACAAAGTCGCCGACGACCTCGACGATGTCGGCCGTGTCGAGAATTTTTTGAACGGTTGCTTGGTCTATACGTCCCATCAGGCAGAGTGGTTGTTGCGGCTGCAAAGTTACACAAAAATAATATAAAAGATGCAAAAGCGGGGCACAAACCGCCCACGAGGGGTGTTTGAAAGATACAACAAAGAATTTAATCCCCCCAAGGGAGCACATAGTACCACCCCAAAACTCTCTCCTGACAAGATGAAAACCGATATATTCAAGAACCGCCTTCTGGCGCTGCAGAACAATCTTCTAAGTTTCGCCTATACCCTGACGTGCAACCGCGACGACGCCTACGACCTGCTACAGGACACCACCATCAAGGCCCTCGACAGCCAGGACAAATACGTAGACAACACCAACTTCAAGGGTTGGGTGTTCACGATAATGCGCAACCTGTTCATCAACAACTACCGGGCCTCGATGCGAGCCTCCGTGGTCATCGACCGCAGCGACGACCTCTACACCCTCAACCTGAGCCAGGAGTCGGGTCTTGAGACCCCAGAAGGAGCCGTTACCGAAGGCGAAATCATGAACGCCCTAAAGTCGTTGGCGCCGGAGTACCGCGAGCCCTTCTCGATGTTCCTCCAAGGCTACCGCTACGCGGAGATAGCGCGCCACTTCGGCACCCCGCTGGGTACCATCAAAAGCCGCATCTTCGTGGCCCGAAAACGCCTTCAGGGCATGCTTGCCGACCTACGCTATGAAAGATGAGGCGGCGGGACAGAAAAAATACGGCCGATGTGCGTGATTGTTGAAAAATTTCCTTAATTTTGCAGTCTGAAAAACGGGGCTCATCCCCTTGCAAGCCAAAAGCAGACAGAACTAACTTACTACAAACATACACATGACCATCGACAATTTTAACTTCAAGAACCACAAGGCATTGGTTCGCGTGGACTTCAACGTGCCTCTGGACGATAACGGCCACATCACCGACGATACCCGCATCCGTGGCGCCCTCCCCACCCTCAAGAAAATACTTTCCGACGGCGGTTCGGTCATCATCATGAGCCACATGGGCAAGCCCAAAGGCAAGGTGAACCCCAAGATGAGCCTCGGCCAGATCAAGGATGCCGTAGCCAAAGCACTGGGCACCGACGTAGAGTTCGCCAACGACTGCAATGCCGCCGACGCCATGGCCGCCGCCCTCAAGCCCGGCCAGGCACTGCTTCTTGAAAACCTCCGCTTCTATCCCGAAGAGGAAGGCAAGCCCGTGGGCATCGACAAGGCCGACCCCGGCTACGAAGCCGCCAAGAAGGAAATGAAGGAGCGTCAGAAAGCATTTGCGCAGCACCTCGCATCCTACGGCGACGTATACGTCAACGACGCCTTCGGCACAGCCCACCGCCGCCACGCCTCCACCGCCGTTGTCGCCGACTACTTCGACAACGACCACAAGATGCTCGGCTACCTGATGGAGAAGGAAGTTAAGGCCGTCGACAACATCCTCAAAGACATCAAGCGCCCCTTCACCGCAATCATGGGCGGCTCCAAGGTGAGCACCAAAATCGGCATCATCGAGAACCTGATGGACAAGGTCGACAACCTCATCCTCTGCGGCGGCATGACCTACACCTTCGCCAAGGCACAGGGCGGCAAAATCGGCAACTCCATCTGCGAGGACGACAAGCTCCAGCTCGCTCTCGACATCATGGCCAAGGCCAAGGCTAAGGGCGTCAACCTCGTGCTCGGCACCGACTGCGTAGCCGGCGACGCTTTCAGCAACGAAGCCCACACCCAGATTTGCTCCAACATGGACATTCCCGAAGGTTGGGAAGGCATGGACGCCGGCCCCGAGACCCGCAAGCTCTTCACCGAGACCATCGTGCCCTCCAAGACCATCCTCTGGAACGGTCCCGCAGGCGTCTTCGAATTCGACAACTTCACCGCCGGCAGCCGCGCCATCGCCGATGCCATCGTTGAAGCCACCAAGAACGGAGCCTTCTCGCTCGTTGGCGGCGGCGACTCCGTTGCCTGCATCAACAAGTTCGGGCTGGCCGACGAGGTGAGCTACGTATCCACCGGCGGCGGCGCTCTCCTGGAGGCCATCGAAGGCAAGGTGCTCCCCGGCGTAGCTGCCGTTCAGGGCGAATAAGAAGGCCCGCACTCCGGGTTTTCAGCGAGCCAACTTTTCAATGACTCAAATCGTTTAAGGTTGAGGAGATGTCGGTTTTCGACGTCTTCTCAACTTTTTAACACTATGGACTACTGGGATTACATAGCAGCAAACGCCACGGCCGACCCGGCCAAACTGAGGCTTGCCGCCGCAGGCAGGAAATACGATTTCGAGGTTGCCGACGCCATCCTCCAGATTGAGGCCCGGCGCAAGTTCGGCCGCAAATTGGCCACCACGCTGGCAGCCTGCCCGCATTTCCGCTTTCCGACCATGCTTTCGGGCGAGCAGGCCAGCTCCGACCTGCTTGCCGACTACCACGCCGGGCTGACCGCACAGGGGCTGACTGCCGTCGACCTAACCGCCGGTCTGGGCATCGACGCCCTGCATATGTGCTCCCGGGCTGCCGAGGTGACCGCTATCGAGCGCGACGAGCGCCTCTGCGAGGCTCTTCGGGCCAATGCCGCCGGGCTGAGCGTCGATAATATTAAGGTAGAGTGCGCCGACTGCCGCGAGTTTGTGGACAGCACCGTGGCCGAAGGACGCACCTACGACGTTGCCTTCATCGACCCGGCGCGACGTGCCGCGGACGGCTCGCGGGTTTTCGGCTTCAAGGATTGCGAGCCCGATGTGGCCGCCCTGCTGCCCAAACTGCGGCAGATGTGCCGTCTGCTGGTGATAAAAGCCTCGCCTATGCTCGACGTCACCGCCGCCGTGCAGAGCCTGGGGGCCACACCCCGTGCCGTAATCGCTCTGGGCACACCCACCGAGTGCAAGGAACTGCTCTTTTTAGTCGATTTCGCCGCCCCGGAGCCAGCCGAACCTATGTTGGAGGCCGTCACCCTGGCCCCCGACGGCTCCGGAGCCACCACATTCTCATTTTTGCGCAGCCGCGAGCTTGCCGCCGAGGCCGTTGCGCTGCAGCCGGCGGCAAAAGCCGGCGACACCGTGTGCGAGCCCTCGCCGAGTGTGATGAAGCTGGCGCCTTTCAAACTTCTGGCCCAAACGTGGGGGCTGAACGGCTTCGGAGGCGGAACACACCTTTTCTACCGCGCCTCGCCCCCGCAGGGAGCCTTCCCCGGCCGCCTGTTCCGCATCGAAGAAGTGCTTCCATATGCATCCAAGGTGATAAAACGGCTGTCGGGACGCTATCCGGCAGCCCAAATCGCCACCCGCAACTTCGGCATAAGCGCCGACGAGCTGCGGCGGCGACTGGGCATGCGTCAGAGCGACTCGGTGCGCATCTTCGGCGTGACCGACAGCACCGGCGCAAGGCAGCTGGTGGTGACCACGCCGCTAAAAAATCATTCTGATTTTGCGGAATGAAAAAAAATCGCTAACTTTGAACAAAGAAAACAACCCCGCCCGTTTCGGCAGGCGGAAACCATACTCCAAGAAGTACATGAACAACAACGATTTCAGAAAATTTGCAGTCGGACACCTCGGCATGAACGGCCTGGCTCTCGACCAGTATACCGCAGCAACGTCGGCCTCGGCCGCTCCCGTTGCTTCCTATATCAGCCCCACCATCATCGAGGAGCGCCAACTCAACGTGGCCCAGATGGACGTGTTCTCCCGTCTTATGATGGACCGCATCATATTCCTGGGCACCGAGGTCAACGACTATACCGCCAACGTGATTCAGGCCCAGCTGCTCTATCTTGACTCTGCCGACCCCGGCAAGGATGTGAGCATCTACATCAACTCGCCCGGCGGCAGCGTCTACGCCGGCCTTGGCATCTACGACACCATGCAGTATATCTCGTCGGACGTCACCACCATCTGCACCGGCATAGCCGCCTCGATGGCCGCCGTGCTGCTCGTGGCCGGCGAGAAGGGCAAACGCTTTGCCCTGAAGCACTCCCGCGTGATGATACACCAACCTATGGGTGGCGCACAAGGCCAGGCTTCGGACATGGAAATCACCGTTCGCGAAATCCGCAAACTCAAAGACGAGCTCTACCGCATCATCGCCGAGCACTCCGGCCAGCCCCTGGAAAAAGTCGAAAAGGACTCCGACCGCGACTACTGGATGACAGCCGAAGAGGCCCTCGCCTACGGCATGATCGACAAAGTGCTCGAAAAAGCCCGCAAATAAGCCTACACCATTCCATTTGATATGGCAAAAAAGAAAACCGAGATTTGCTGCAGCTTCTGCGGGCGCACCGAAGCCGAGGGTGCATCTATCATCCCGTCGCCCTCGAGCGATGCCGCCATCTGCGTGGACTGCATCGAAATGGCGGCCGAGGCTCTGGGCATTGCTCGCGACTTCTCCGAGGAGGAGTCGACCATACGCCGGGCCCGAAACGCAAACGGCAGCCGGCGCGCCACTAAGAAAACCGAGAGCAAGCCCATTCCGAAGCCCGCTGAAATAAAGAACTTTCTCGACCAGTATATCATCGGCCAGGACCAGGCGAAAAAATACCTTTCGGTGGCCGTCTACAACCACTACAAGCGCCTCGACCAGCCTGCCGACAGCAACGACACCGAAATCGAGAAGAGCAACATCGTGATGGTAGGTCCCACCGGCACCGGCAAGACCCTGATAGCCCGCACCATAGCCCGTATGCTCGATGTGCCCTTCACCATCGTCGACGCTACGGTGCTCACCCAGGCCGGCTACGTCGGCGAGGACATCGAAAGCCTGCTGACCCGCCTGCTTCAGGTGGCCGACTACGACGTCAAGAAGGCCGAGCGAGGCATAGTCTTCATCGACGAAATCGACAAGATAGCCCGCAAGGGCGACAACCCGTCGATAACGCGCGACGTCGGCGGCGAAGGCGTGCAGCAGGGACTGCTCAAGCTGCTGGAGGGTACAGTGGCCAACGTGCCGCCCCAGGGAGGTCGCAAGCACCCCGAGCAGCCCATGATAGCCGTCGACACCAAGAACATACTCTTCATCTGCGGAGGTGCCTTCGACGGCATCGAGCAGGCCATCGCCCACCGCCTCAACAAGAGCTTCGTGGGGTTCTCCACCGACGAGAAGACACGCCGCATCGAACGCGACAACTATATGTCGCACGTGGCGCCCCAGGACCTCAAGACCTTCGGCCTCATCCCCGAAATCATCGGGCGCCTTCCCATCCTTGCGCACCTTGTGCCTCTTGACCGGGAAGCCCTGCGCCGCATCCTCACCGAGCCCAAAAACGCCATCGTACGGCAGTACGTCAAGCTCTTCGCCATGGACGGCGTGACTCTCACCTTCGCCGACGACGCCCTCGATTTCATCGTCGACAAGGCCATAGAGTTCAAACTCGGCGCCCGCGGCCTGCGTTCGATCGTCGAGACGGTGATGATGAACTCGATGTTCGAAATACCCTCGACAGATATCAAAGAATTCACCGTCACGGCCGACTTCTGCGCAGCCCAACTCGAAGCCGCCCATTTCGACGCCGCTACGGTGTAGCTCCCTCTCCCTCGCAAACAAGGTAAAAATAAGTTTTAAGTTTACAGTTCAAGTTTTCTTAGAGCAACCCAATCATTATCAGCACCATCATCCCACTCACCGCCATGAGTCACGAACCATCCTTTCTTGCCGCCGCCCTGAAACGCCACTTTGGATTCGATAAATTCAAAGGCAACCAGGAAGCAATCATACAAAACCTGCTTGACGGCAACGACACCTTCGTGATCATGCCCACCGGAGGCGGAAAAAGCATGTGCTACCAACTGCCGGCCCTGCTGAGCGAAGGCACCGCCATCGTGATTTCGCCATTGATTGCGCTGATGAAGAACCAGGTTGACGCCATGCGCCATTTCAGCGAGAACGACAGCATTGCCCACTTCCTCAACTCCTCGCTGACCCGTGCCGCCGTCGATGCCGTAAAGGCCGACATCGTCGACGGCAAAACCAAGATGCTGTACGTGGCGCCCGAATCGCTCACCAAGGAAGAAAACATTGAATTTCTCAAGACTGTCCGCATCTCTTTCTATGCCGTCGACGAGGCCCACTGCATTTCCGAATGGGGCCACGACTTCCGCCCGGAGTACCGCCGCATCCGCCCTATCATCAACGAGATAGGGTCTCGACCGGTCATTGCCCTCACCGCGACCGCAACTCCCAAGGTGCAGCACGACATCCAGAAGAACCTCGGAATGAACGAGGCCGGCGTGTTCAAAAGCTCTTTCAACCGCGAGAACCTCTACTACGAGGTGCGCCCCAAAACGGCCAACACCCCGACCGACATCATACGCTTCATAAAGCAGCGCCCCGGCAAGAGCGGCATCATCTACTGCCTGAGCCGAAAGCAAGTCGAGGACATCGCCAAGCTACTGCAGGTCAACAACATCCGTGCTTTGGCGTACCACGCCGGCATGGACGGCAACATGCGCTCGGAGAACCAGGACGCCTTCCTGCTGGAGCGCGTCGACGTGATTGTGGCCACCATAGCCTTCGGCATGGGCATCGACAAGCCCGACGTGCGATTCGTCATTCACTACGATATGCCCAAGAGCCTCGAGGGCTACTACCAGGAGACGGGCCGTGCCGGCCGCGACGGCGGCGAAGGCTACTGCCTGGCCTTCTACTCGCGCAAGGACCTCCAGAAGATGGAGAAGTTCATGCAGGGCAAGCCCGTGGCCGAGCAGGAAATCGGCAAGCAGCTCCTTGCCGAAACGGCCGCCTACGCCGAAAGCGCCGTTTGCCGGCGCCGCTCGCTGCTGCACTACTTCGGCGAGACTTACGGCTCCGAAAGATGCGGACATTGCGACAATTGTCTTAACGTCAAATCAAAAGTGGAAGCTAAAGAAGATCTCTGCGCCACCCTTGAAACCGTGGTGGCTCTTAAAGAAAAATTCAAAGCAGAACATATAGTGGACGTGATGCTCGGCCGCCAGAGCGCGGACGTCAGGGCTTACTCCCACGATGACCTTGAGGTGTTCGGATGCATGCAGGGCTCCGACATGCGCCATTTGGCCGCCGTGGTGCGCCAGGCAGTGCTCGACGGCTACCTCGAGCGCGGCGTCGAAAGCTACGGCGTGCTCAAAATCACCGCCAAAGGCAAGAAATATCTCAAAAACCCGACTTCCTTCAAGATGGTCGACGACACCGACTTCTCCGAGGAAGTGCCCGACGACGACGCCATCGTAAAGAGCGGCGCCGGCTGCGCCGCCGACCCCGAGCTCTTTGCCATCCTCAGCAACCTGCGCAAGCGCACAGCCCAGCATCTCAACCTGCCCCCCTACATCATCTTCCAGGACCCCTCGCTGGAGGCCATGGCGACTACATACCCTGTGACCCTCGACGAGCTGGCCGGCATCCCGGGCGTAGGCTCCGGAAAGGCCAAGCGCTACGGCCAGGAGTTTGTCGACGTTATCCGCTCTTATGTGGAAGAAAACGAAATCGAGCGCCCCGAGGATATGCGGGTGCGCACCGTGGCCAACAAGAGCAAGCTCAAAATCGGCATCATCCAGGCCATCGACCGCAAAATAGACCTCAACGAAATCGCCTTCTCCAACGGCATAGACTTCGACCAACTTCTGGACGAGATAGAGGCCATCGTCAACGCCGGCACCCGAATCAACATCGGATATTTCATCGATGCCGTAATCGACCCCGACGACCAGGACGACATCTTCGACTACTTCCGCAATTCGACCACCGACAGCCTCGAGGAGGCCTACCGCGCCCTATGCTCCGACTTCTCCGAGGAGGAGGTGCGCCTGGTGCGCATCAAGTTCCTCAGCGACCTCGGCAACTGATAAAACACGCTAACTCATTAAATCCCAATGGATACCGCAAAACTGTCCACTCTCTACAAGCAGGCGGTGGGCAAAATACCCACCGAGGTAGTCGAACTGCCCTCCTCCGGCTCCAACCGCCGCTATTTCCGACTCAAGGCACCCGACGCCAAAAGTCTAATCGGCGTTATCGGCACCTCGGTCGACGAAAACCGTGCCTTTATCTACATGGCCGGCCATTTTGCCGAAAAGGGCATCCCCGTGCCTGAGGTGGTCGCCGTCAGCGACGACGGCTTGCGGTATCTTCAGACCGACCTGGGCGACATTCTCCTCTTCCAGGCCATCGAGAAAGGGCGCGCAACCCGCTCTTTCTCCGCCCACGAGCGCGAGCTGCTGGTGAAGACCATACGCCGGCTGCCCGACATTCAGTTCAAGGGCGCCGAGGGCTTTGATTTCACAAAGTGCTATCCCGCCGTAGCCTTCGACTCCCGCACCATTATGTGGGACCTCAACTACTTCAAGTACTGCTTCCTGAAGGCCACCGGGCTGGAGTTCGACGAATCGCGCCTGGAGGACGACTTCCAGCGCATGGCGCGAGTGCTGATGCAGGCCGACTCGGGCACTTTCATGTACCGCGACTTCCAGAGCCGCAACGTGATGGTACGCTCGGGCGAACCTTGGTTCATTGATTTTCAGGGCGGGCGGCGCGGTCCATTCTACTACGACGTGGCCTCCTTCCTCTGGCAGGCAAAGGCTAATATACCGGACAGTCTGCGAATGGACCTACTGGCAGAATACCTCGACGCCCTCCACAAGTACCGTCCCCTCGACGAAGGCGAATTTATGGCCACCCTGCGCCACTTCGTGCTCTTCAGAACCCTGCAGGTGCTGGGCGCCTACGGCTTCCGTGGATACTTCGAAAAGAAGCCCCACTTCATGCAGAGCGTGCCCTTTGCAATCGCAAACCTCCGCGCTTTGGTCAAGGAACCCTACGAAGAATATCCCTATCTGAGCGAATTGCTCCATAAGCTGGTCAACATGAAGCAGTTTGCCGACGACCTCGACAAACGCACCCTGACTGTCAAGGTGCTCAGCTTCGCCTACAAAAAAGGTATTCCCAACGACCCCACCGGCAACGGCGGCGGCTTCGTCTTCGACTGCCGTGCCATCAACAACCCCGGAAAATACGAGCGCTACAAGCCCTTTACGGGTCTTGACTCCTGCGTGATCGAATTTCTCGAAAACGACGGCGAGGTGCTCGACTTCCTCGATGCATGCTACCGGCTCGTCGACGCTTCTGTGGCGCGATATGTGGAGCGCGGATTCACCAACCTCATGGTAGCCTTCGGCTGCACCGGCGGCCGTCATCGCTCCGTCTACTGCGCCCAGCATATGGCCGAACACATCGCCCGCAAGTTCAACGTAAAAGTGGAACTCGTTCACCGCGAGCAGGATATCGACCAGACTTTCAACGTCAAGGAATGAAGGCCGTAGTTTTCGCCGCCGGAGTAGGCACTCGCCTCAAACCTTTCACCGACTACCACCCCAAGGCCCTCGTAGAGGTCGGGGGAAAGCCCGTCCTCGAGCGCGTGATGCGCAAACTTGTGGCTGCCGGCGCCGACGGCATCGTGGTCAACATCCACCACTTTCCGGAGCAGATACGCCGTTTTCTTGCCGACACTGACTTCGGCGTACCCGTCGAAATAAGCGACGAGTCAGCGCTGCTGCTCGACACCGCCGGCGCCCTCGCCAAAATAGCGCGCGAGTCGGCGATGATGGCCGGTCTCGACCCGGAAGAACCCGTGGTGGTACACAACGCCGACATCCTCACCGACTTCCCCATCGCCGAAATGGTCGAGGAGCATCGCCGGGCCGACGCCGACGCAACCGTGCTGGTCGAGCCGAATCGCTTCTCCACCCGCGCCTTCCTCTTCGACGACACCGGACGCCTCCACGGTTGGCACAACACCACAACCGGGCAAACCAAACCCGCCGCCCTCGTCACCACCGGCCTCGTCAGTGCCCCATTTGGAGGCGTTCATGTGCTCAAACGGCGCACTCTCGACCTTATTGCCGACGCTTTCGGGTCCGAGATTGCACCGCTCGGCATCACCGACTGGTACCTTGACAATTGTCGCGCTCTCCACATCCACGCCTACACCCCTTCGGCCCCCTACCGCTGGCACGACATCGGCACCCCCGAAAAACTCGCTGCCGCCCGCGCCGACCGCCTCCTGAAGTAAGAAGGCCTCGGCGCGCCGTATTCCTCATTCCGACAGACCCTTTCGCAGGCATTATGGAGCGAGGACTTCAGTCCTCGCCGACCCGCCGGTGCTTTCTTCTTTCGCGAAGAATCCCTTCGGGAGAGGCGAGGGCTGAAGCCCTCGGTCCATACGTTTGCCGCCCCTTTCGCTGCCTACGGGGCGCCGAAAATCAGTGGATAGCGGCGGTGAGGGTAGCGAAAGCTGCGTTGAGTCCTTCGGCGTCTTTACCGCCGGCCTGGGCGAAACCGGGCTGACCGCCACCACCGCCCTTGATAGCCTTGGCAGCCTCACGCACCGCTGTGGAGGCGTTTGCACCGGCTTTGACGAGGTCGTCGGTGAGCGCTACGGTGAGCAGGGGCTTGCCGGCAGGGTCGCTTGTAGCGGCAACAAAGGCCGTTGCTTTGGGCGACTGCGCACGCACTGCGAAAGCTACACCCTTGACTACGTCGGGCAGGCGCGTGCCCTGCATGGTTACGAGAGTAGTGCCGTCGGGGGTGTGGGTGGCGTGAGCGAGGGCGTCTTTGGCCATAGCGTCGATGCGCTCGGCGAAATGCTGCTCTACCTGGTGCTTGAGGTCGGCGTTTTCGTCGATGAACTTGCGGACCGTGCCCAGGAGGTCGGGCACGTTGTTGAACATCGCATTGAGGGCGCGGAGGGTGTCGGTGGCCTCATCGACGGCTTTCTCGACGTTCTCGCCGGTGATAGCCTCTATTCGACGAATGCCGGCGGCCACACTACTCTCGCCTACTATGCGGATCATGCCGATGTTGCCCGTATTGTCGACGTGAGTGCCGCCGCAGAGTTCTACGGAGTCGCCGTAGCGTATCACGCGCACCTTGTCGCCATACTTCTCGCCGAAGAGAGCCATAGCGCCCATGCCGCGGGCCTCGGCGATGGGGAGGTCGCGGTGTTCGTCGCGGGCTATTGCTTTGCGCACCTCGCGATTGGCAAGATGTTCTACCTGACGAAGCTCTTCGGGGGTAACCTTCTGGAAATGGGAGAAGTCGAAGCGAAGCACTTTATCGCTCACAAAGGAGCCTTTCTGCTCAACGTGGTTGCCGAGCACTTGGCGAAGCGCCTGATGAAGCAGGTGGGTGGCGGTGTGGTTTGCGGCGATAGCGTTGCGGCGCTCGGTGTCGATAGCGGCAGTGAAAACGGCCTCGGGGTTCTCGGGCAGACGGTCGACGATGTGCACGCCAACACCGTTTTCGCGCTTTGTGTCGCCGATCCGTATGCTTTTTCCGGTTGCTGCGTCGGTGAGAGTACCGCTGTCGCCTACCTGTCCGCCCATCTCAGCGTAGAAGGGCGTGCGGTCGAGGATGAGCTGGTAGAATTCGCGGTTTTTCTGCTTTACGTGGCGATAGCGCAGGATGCGGCACTCGGCTTGGGCAGCGTCGTAGCCCACAAACTGCTGCTCGCCCTCGGCGAGAATCACCCAGTCGCCGGCCTCTACGGCAGCGGCGGCGCGGGCACGCTGCTTCTGGGCAGCCATCTCGCTATCGAAGCCGGCCTGGTCGACGGTCATACCGTAGTCCTTGAGGATGAGCATGGTGAGGTCGAGCGGGAAGCCATAAGTATCGTAGAGGGTAAAGGCCTGCTTGCCGGGGAGCACGTCGGAGCCGGCGGCTTTGGCAGCCTTTGCGGCATCGTCGAGCATACGGATGCCGTTCTCGAGAGTGCGCAGGAAGGCATCCTCCTCCTCCTTGATAACGCGCATGATAAGCTCGCGCTGAGCGGGCAGCTCGGGGTAAGCCTCGCCCATGCCCTCGATGAGAGTGTCGACCAGGCGGTACATAAAGGCCTGCTTCTGGTCGAGGAAGGAGTAAGCATAGCGCACGGCGCGTCGGAGGATTCGGCGGATTACGTAGCCGGCCTTGGCGTTCGAGGGCAGCTGAGAGTCGGCGATGGAGAAGGCGATGGTGCGGACGTGGTCGGCGATTACTCGCATGGCAACGTCGACATTTCGGTCCTTGCCGTACTCCTTGCCGCTCAAGGAGGCTATCTTGGAGATCAGAGGCGTGAAAACGTCGGTGTCGTAGTTCGAGGTCTTGCCCTGCAGGGCCATGCAGAGGCGCTCGAAGCCCATACCGGTGTCTATCACCTTTGCGGGCAGGGGCTCGAGCGAGCCGTCGGCCTTGCGGTTATACTGCATGAAGACCAGATTCCAAATCTCGATAACCTGGGGATGGTCGTGGTTGACCAGGTCGCGGCCGGCCACAGCGGCTCGCTCCTGGTCGGAACGGAGGTCGATGTGAATCTCCGAGCAGGGGCCGCAGGGACCCGTGTCGCCCATTTCCCAGAAGTTGTCGTGCTTGTTGCCGTTGAGGATGTGGTCGGCGGGGAGATGACGCCCCCAGATGGCGGCAGCCTCGTCGTCGCGGCTCAAACCTTCGTCGGGAGCACCTTCGAATACGGTGGCATAGAGACGCTGGGGGTCAAGGCCGAGCACGTCGACCAGGTACTCCCACGCCATATTGATGGCCTCCTCTTTGAAATAGTCGCCAAAACTCCAGTTGCCAAGCATCTCGAACATAGTGTGGTGGTAGGTGTCGTGACCCACCTCCTCAAGATCGTTGTGCTTGCCGCTGACGCGCAGACACTTCTGCGAGTCGGCAACACGGCGAAACTCCGGAACTCGCTGTCCCAGAATAATATCCTTGAATTGGTTCATACCGGCGTTGGTGAACATCAGCGTCGGGTCATCCTTGATAACCATGGGTGCCGAAGGCACTATGCGGTGGTTCTTGGATTCAAAAAAATCCTTGAACGACTGGCGAATCTCTTTGGCTGTAAGCATACTGTAGATATGAAAAACGAAGTGCGGGTCGCCGGGGAAAAGCCGCGGAAGACAACCCGCGGGGCCCGAGCCCAAAAACACTGCAAAATTACTGCAAATTCCCCGATTATGCAACCACCGCCCCAACTTCTTGCCCCAACACCCCTCCGCAACAGATTTCATCGCTCGCGCGCAAACAGCCCGCACTGATAGCCGCCGACATATAAAGCAGCCTCTCAGCCACTTAACCCGGTGCGCACAAAAAGCCGATATTTTTTCTTGCCAAAAAATTTGCACGAATCAAAACAAGTGCGTACCTTTGCACTCGCAAACCACAAAATGGTACCATGGCCGAGTGGTTAGGCATCGGTCTGCAAAACCGAGCACAGCAGTTCGATTCTGCTTGGTACCTCTACCCGATTCCCGGCTCGTCCGGGAATGTTTGTTATATATCGGTATACCAGCGGGTTACATTCGCCAAAAAGTTCAACTCGCCAAAAAAATGCCGGCAAAAATGTCGGCATTTGAGGCTCTGAGCAACAACGACTTACAAAAATGCCTGCGCCGGAAGCGGGCAAAGACTTATGGCGAAAATCACTGTAAAACGAATCTCAGCCCCCGGCCGCGACTTTGCACCGGCCCCTCTCTATGCTGTACTTTCAGTCAACCGTGAAAAGGTTAGGATACCGCTTAAAATACATGCGAGTCCCTCCGAATGGGACGACCGCATCGGCCGATTCCGCGGCCGGTCACAGCGAGCCCGCGACAACAATTTAATAATCGACAACTCGCTGGCCAAAATCACCGAAATTCTAGTGAGGGCCAGACTCTCCGGCGATAAGATCGACTCTCGTCGTCTGCGACAGCTATACTCCTCTCCCATTTCGGACGGCAATTTTATCAACTTCGCGCTCAATCACTTGCAGACTTACAAAGAGGGCCTGCAGTGGTCATCTCAGCGCCATCATCAAGCTATACTTGAAAAGCTGAAGTCATATCAGCCAAATCTGCTAATTGCAGACATAACGCCGGAATTCCTCCGCAACTACGCAATCTATCTGCGAGATGAACTAGGCAATTGTCCTGGTACAGTCAACAAAAATCTGTGCGTGATCCGGCTATACTACTACGCAGCTATAAGAGCCGGCCTGACAACAAGCAACCCATTCGCAGCTTATAAGATTCCACAGCCACGGCCGGTAACTGTTTTCCTGACCGACGACGAATTTAATAAGCTTACAACACTCTACAAACTTGGGACGCTAAAGGATACCGAACAGGACGTGCTTCGTTTTTTTCTGTTTATGGCGTTCACAGGAATGCATATCACTGACGCCCGGATGCTCCAGATTGAACAGATATTCGGCGACGAAATACACTATAAGCGTATTAAAACCCGCGTCGACGTTGTTGTGCCGGTATCCGTTCCGGCGCGAAAGATTATAAACTACTATGCCGGCGGCCGCCACAAGGGTCCCCTGTGTACCAACATTCCGACAGACCAATCTTTCAATCGGGTCATCAAAATTATTTGCAGGCGCATCGGGATTACCAAAGCGGTCAGCGCCAAAGCCGCCCGACACACATTTGCAACTATTTACTACCGCAGGAATCGTGGCGACTTAGGTACACTCTCCAAGCTTTTGGGCCATTCCAGCGTTGCGACTACGATGATATATGCCCATATAATCAAGGAAGACCGGCAAAAGGGCATGTCGGTCTTCGATGAAATGCTGTGAGTTTGAGTTTTAGACTCCGATGGCAGAGAGCTGCTCCTTGGCCCAGGCAATAAATTCGTCGTGGTCCCGCACTTCCGGGTCATTCGGGTTATCGCGATGTTTCCGCCCCATGGAGGCGTTGAAGCTGGCGACCTCCATTGCTGTTCTGAGTCCGTATGCGCTCATCTCGGCTGCATTAATCGCCATGTCACGGCTTACCGGCTTTGCGACTCGCACGGCAAAAGCAGCTACAGCGGTTGCACTCTTGCCGTCTTCTTCTTGTTCAATAGTTTCGTGGCCTATATAATAGGTTACATGTGTGCCTTCGTCCAGAGATATCAGGCGCCCGTTCAGCCAGACGCTTTTGCCCTGATTGCAGTCTTCTGCCATTGTGGACGGCACTTGAGTTTTACTTATATGCACCATAGTCAGGTTATGTATTTAATAATGTTTGTTGAGTCCTTGAATACGTATCCGCACCGGTTTTCAAGCATACAATCCTCCAGTGGGAGAACATTCGCTTTGCCAAAAGCCTTCTCGCATATGTTCAAATAATCAACAATGCCGGCATAGCAGCCATGGAATTCATAAGCTCGAATCATTGGCTCGGCTGAATCTGCGTTGCGTTCCTCAATCCCGATTAAACATTTAATCCAGTTCGGACGCCCTTTCGCATCGCATCTGAGTTCGTAATCATAAATAGTAAATAGATCGCCGCTTTCGGCCAAGTCTTTGACTGAAATTGGGTCTGCATCAAGCCGACGGTCGATCCTTATTTTATTCGTAAGTTGCCGGAGCTTCATTTTTCGTTCAATCGATTTCATTGCGCCGAATGTATCGGCATGTTTAAGTATACCAAAGTAGCTGCCCCAATTGCGATTATTTGCGCGTCGGGCTCGCTGCATTATATTGCGCCTTACGCTGACGTGTCCCTTGCTTCGTGCCCCATATGGGTGGCGGTGCAGAATATACCCGCATAAATCAACGGGGTTTACGTCGATATCAACAAGTTTAGCCGTATGTCGCTTGGCCCTGATTCCATATTCGTACCACCAGTAATTCCGGACTCTCCAGATGGCTTGATTTGCATCATCCTTCGTCTGCAAAAACAAAAACAAGTCATCGGCATAACGCAGGGCGTTGCCGGTTAGGCCGCCAAGCCATAAGTCAAACTCAAGCATTATCAGATGATGCACAAGCGGAGATGTGGGCGCTCCTATTGGTAGCGTCCCTGCATGGAAACAGATATCGCACGCGAAATCATTGACACAAGCAGACACGCCCATTCTCTTCAAGGCCCGTCTCAAATGCTTTGGTTTTATGTGGTCGTAACACTTGCGTTGGTCGATATGCACCAAATAATGCAGGTCGCGGCGGTCGTAAAAAATGTGTTTTGCTCGATGGAGCAAGCTCTTGCCACGGGCCTTGGCCGTCAAGCCCCATCCGGGTTTGCAGTTGTAAGATATACCCGGATCACGTTCGGCGTAGTAAGGCTCAAGCATAATCATACACAGATGCTGGAGTATGAGTGTGTCAAGTTCCGGGCGGTATATATTCCTTACTTTGCCGTTTGCGTTTTTTTTGAGCATGCGGCGATAACGGGAGGCTTGCATATAAGTGCCCCGGCTAATTGAGTTAATCAGCCGTTGTGCATTTTCCACACTCCGAGACAACCACGCAGCCACATCCGGGCGCCGTGAACGTCCGAATGTGGCTCTTTGGATAGCTTGTAGCATGTCGTGGTATGCAATAACCATATTATCGGTTGCTGATATTATCAGGTTTGAGCATTTTGCGGAGCATAGCCCCGCACGCACCTCAATATGCGCTTGTCTTTGGAGTTTGGCGGCTTCTGCGCCTTGGTGGCTGGCGTGACTGAGTGTTGATGGACTTTATGCCGTTGCTCAGACCTCAGCAGACCCGCAGTTGTACCTCGTGCCATAGCCCGTCGAAGAGTAGGCATACAAGTAACGTGGCGACAGATAAGAGTTTCTGGCGTACCCACGAGAGCGGCATTGGCCAGCGACCAATTTTTCAACTTGCCCCTACGGGTTCGGGGACCCGGTCCCAATGCCGGGTTTGCCCGTACGCGACAAGATATCGCTGTCAGTCGGAATAGCTTGCAGTATCTGCCTGTGGCAGGACTGCGTCCTGTTGCACATTGAGCAACACCTGAGCAGACCCGCAGTTGAGCCTCGTGCCAGAGCCCGCCGAAGAGTAGGCATACAAGAAACGTGGCGACAGAGAAGAGTAGCTGGCGTACCCACGAGAGCGGCAGGCCACTCGCACGACATAATCGCCGGAAGACTGATACCACCCGCAGGCCTGGTAGGTATGGGCGCATTCGGCCGTAGTGAGCGACCCACCCTTCTCTCGCCTGGCCGGGCTGTGCGGGACGCGGTGTCTTGTCGATGCGTTATTCGCGGTATCGCGGCTGGTCGTATACTCCCCGATTTGTCTGTACGAGGACTGGAAGGGGAATTCATCGCCTTTTGGCACTCTGTACATATCGGTATACAGCCACTTCCGCTGGTCAGGTTCGGCGTAGATTTTGACGATGCTGTCGTTATCGGCGCCTCCGTCGTAACCTACGAGCTCTATATCTCCGCTTTCGAGAGAGAAAACATCGCCACAAAGACTCATGCCTGCGTAGAGGCTCATCCGCAGGACGCACTCGATATCGTACTCAGTGGGCTCGTTGGACGTGTTCCATCCAGCCACTCCCGTCTGGGCTACTGATTTATAGACCTTGACGTTCATCCGGTCGGCATCAGCTCCTGGAACTTTGGTGTACCAGTATTTGCCACCGTAGAAATCGAACTCTGTATTTTCGGCGATTCCAGACTCGACTGCGAACGAGTAGGCCATTTGGCTCTCCATACACTGCTCTTTCGGCGCCTCCTTGTTAAGTATTGCATTGGCTACAGTGTTGGAGGTAGCAGTTGCAGATATGTGGATACCTGTATTGGACTGCCCCCAATGGGAGTATTGCCAAGTATCCTCGCCGGTTGGACGACAGCGGACACCTCCAGCTGTCTGATACCCAGCCGCGCCGGTGTTGCCGCTTACACCGGACCCGAAGAACGTATCTCCATGGAGGTATTTTGTGCCGTGGAGGACTTCGATCGCTGTGATGAAGGCGTTGCGGGCGTGATACCCAGCCTCAGCGAACGGGAAGGGGCTTTTGGGATCGTTATTATTAGCGCGGGCCATACGCATGCACGACATTGCTGTAATATCAGTGTGGCGCGGATAAGTGCGAGCCTCGTTGAAGAGGTTGCAGGCAGCTAAGTCACCCACAGATCCGGAGCAGTTCTTGTCGGTTGTGTAGAGGAAGAAGAAGCAGCGGGCCTTGTCTCCCACAGTCGCCATTAGCGACGGGAACATGCCTGTCGGAGGGAGTTTCCACGCGGAGCAATCGATCCCGTCCCATTTGATGGGTGCGCTCAGCAGTCCCTTCCACTGCATTCCGCTCTCGCCAACCTCTGTGTCTATAAGCCACAGTGGTCGAGTGTTGGCCAAAACGATAGTATATTTTGTTTCGGTCGTTTCCCAGGGGCGAAGAACGCGCACCTCGGAGCCGTTGGCCTTATAGAGCTTTGCCAGCCCATGGGTCTGGTAGAATTCTGTCGGATTGAATTTACCGGCCTGGCAATACTTATTTTTACCCTGCTGATCAAGGTAAAGATCCACGTCGCACTCGGCACGCATGGCCTCAGTGATGCCAACCGTAGGCGCGAAAGAGCCATCGGCAAAACGCAACAAGTTGTTGCGCTTGAGCTTCCCGACAGGGGTCAGAGTTCCGTCGTCGTTGGCCGGCGCCGTGCAGTCGATCAGGAAAAACTCCCAACACTGAAGGAATTTTTTGTCACCAAAAGTCTCCACGCTCTCCGGAGACAAGTCATCGTTTTCCCAAGACGCCACGCAAAGGTTTTTGGCATTTTTAAGCTGCTCCGGGGAACCGGTAATTGCGTCAATGCTGGCGCTCAGCTCTTCGATTTTGACGTTTTGCACGGCTTGGCTTTCGTTTGACTCGTCGATATGATTGGCCAAATCATTGGTCAGATTGTTGATGTCGTCGGTTACCAGACTGATTTCATCGGCCAGCCCGGAACGAACATTCTCTATCTCGCCCTCAAGCTCTCCAACAGCACCGCTAAGCTCCTGCTTGGTGACGCGGCTGGCTTCAAGGTTGGCAACTTTAATCTTCAGCGAGTCGATCTCCTTTGTGTTGCCCCGTATGGTTAAATCTGATTTAGCCAGATATGCCGACAGGGTGTCCGAATCCTTAAACCCCCTGACGAATGCCAGCAACTCGTTGAGGCTCTCGATGGCCTCGGAGTTGTCCAGGCTGAGGATTTGGTCGATTGCAGTTTGCAGCTTGTTTATCGCGGCCTCCCGTTCCAGTCGTTCTAACGACAGGTCGGTGCTCACCGGAGCGAGTTTTTTTATCTCGCTGTTAAGTGCGTCCAGAACCCGCGCTATCATCACATTTGTGACGCTTGCCGGTGTTTCGGCCTGTTCAATCTCCTGTATGATTGAGTCAGTGACGGCGCTTTTGTTTGATACTTTTTCAGACATTGTCGTTGTGTCAATTAAATTTATCGTTGAAGTGGTCCGAAAAGATGCGTGGCTTACATGCATCTTCCGGGGATGTAATTTCCTCCGAAATATTTATCTCGTTATCGGCAACCTTTAGAGTAAGCTCGATTTGCTGAGGTTCACGTTGGTCTGGTGAATGGGTCATCTCTTCAGCGAACGGTATAACACGGAGCGGGTCAACCGTCAACCCAAGCAAGTATACTTCATCTGAACCCAGCGCATCGACAAGATGCAGGATTTCCGCATGACTTTTTGCTCCGGTGTGCGCCGTCATGCTGCGGGACAGTTCGACCTTTGGCCTCGCAAAACTATACAAATCGGCAATTGGGTCATAGGATTGGCAAACCGCGTCATCGGATTCGTTCGGGTTCACAGAGATATTGATTTGGCCGGTCAACTCAATAAGTTCGAAAACCCCTAACGAATTGCGGAATTTAAGCCAGTAACGTTGTGGGCTCGGCTGTGCCTGCTCGATTACTATGCGGCAACTGTGATTGCCGCCACAATAGACGTCAAAAACATTAACCAGCACGAAAAAACCAGTCCAAAACTTTAGCCGAAGAGCTTCTAAATCCAAAGCATAAACGCCCGGAGCGCCTGTATCCAACTCAATCTGCGCTTTGGAGAGAGGATCTACAATCTTTAAGATAATATCGGAGTCGGCAATGAAATACAGAGGGTACAGCTCCGTCTCCTTGATGACCAATCTCCAGTGGGCCGATCTTGTCGTCAGGAAAAAATTAGCCTTGGGATTGAGAAAACGTTCGCGGAAAATATCGGATCCAGGCGGTATCTTTTTGAGGTTTTGGCGAGAAATACCTCCCGGTATAGCTATGAACCCGGATTCAAAATCGTCGGCTCCATTACAGATTACACGAATCTCGTTTTCTCTAAGAGTTCCCTCGTCGCATATCTCTATGATTGGCTCTCCGGTGAATTCGGCGTCGCGGAAGTTTGATGCATATCCGTCTACTATTCCGGATAATTCCATCTCCAGCGGATAGTCAAAGCGGCCCTTAAAGAAAACCTCGCCGCCCATGCTGACAGTAAAAGGATACGCCTTCACTCCGCCCAGATCGGAGTTATTCCGCTGGAGCCTTATGGGGTTCCGGGTAAATGCCAACCCGGAGGGTGTCAGACTGCCGCTTTCAATGTCAAACATCGGTGCAATTTTGTGAATCAATGTGTCAGATAAACTTCCCGGATGCCTCGCCTATTATCTTAATTGTGGCTTCCGGCAGTTTCGCAACGTAAAGACTGCGCGCTATTGATGGAGTGGTCAGGAATCGGTAGAACGCGGCCATGCTGCCCTTGTGGGTAGCGCGCCAAACGTCATAAGCCTTTTGAACATCGCCCGACTGGGGCGCAATTATTACGTTGTCCTGTTTCATATGGCAAATTTCGGCTTTTAGCCTATGAGCGCAAAGGACTATCACTCCATGACCCAACTGGCTCGTAGTGTCACTTTATACGGAACGTCGACTTCGACTTGGCCCAAAAAAATCGCCTGGTATTCGTAATCAGGCTCTTCCCTCTGTCCAATATCCCGTATTTCCCAGATATTGTACTTTAGCCGCGCCCGGTAGCTTCTCTCGATAATGTCGCCATATTTGGTCGGAGTTGGAAGGTCTGCGTCGCCGACCCAACTTGTCAACCGCACCGGAGCCTCCCCCTCGACCGGTACGGCGCTATCTGTATCCACAAAATAGTAGTCGCCTTCAACGCCATGCGGCTCGTAGCCCGTATCGCTGACGTATAGATTTTTGGCGGCTGTCTTGTTTTCTTCCTTAAAGAGCAAATCGGTGCCAAATTCGTCCTCGATGGTGCTCCACTCCAGACGTCGGTTAGCGGACGAAAAGTTAGGGATCCCCTGTTCGTGCGCAATGTCGTATTTGCCTTGTGTCGTTATGGTGCGCAACGTTAGGGTTATCGGAACAGTGTTCCCGGTAGGGAGCGCATAATCAAGTTTGTCGATAAGGCATCGCGCACCAAACACCTGCTCCGGGCGCAGCATATCAACGCCCCGAAGAAACACTTTGTGGAGGTACGCGCCGACTTCGATCGTGCGGTTGCCATGCCGCAGAATCTCGTCGTAATCTTTCCAATATTGAGCAAACAGCCCGTCCTTAAACTGGAATAGAAGCGACGTCGCCGGGTGGCCCCCGCCTCTCAGAGTTACAGGGAGTCCGTCCTCACCTTCCGGCGTATTCCGCCCGATTGTCTCCCCATTCAACTCGTAGGCGAACATAAATGCCAGCGGAGTTTCGACGATGTCTTCATCGGAGCCTTTGATAAAAGTGTGATAATGCCTGGCCCCAGTCAGATACATCGGAGCCATACCGGAGAACATATGTCCGGATCCGGAATTGTTAACTACGCGGCCAACCGGGACACATTCGTCCTCGCTTGCGAGTTCCATTGGCTCCAGTCCTTCTGACTGTGGATCCCACACAAAAAAACTGCTGCTGCTCTCTTTGACAGCCCCGTTTATACTGTCAAGTTTGTACCATTGCCCGGTGACAAACTCTCTGGCAAGATGGGACTCATCGGCCGAGCTTGCGCGGTTGTCTTTGGCTGCAGCCCTTGCAGACGCATATTCCGGGCCATCGTCATCTCGGTCGGAGTCGCGGTCGGGGTACTCGTATCCTGGATCATAGTCTTCTTGCCAGTAATCATCGCGTACCGGACCGTCCCAATCTTTCGACTCGCTCAATAATCGCCACTGACTTACATGCTGACCCAGCCGGATAGTACTCAAATCTAAACCATTTATGTAGTCTTCAAATCGTGCGGTTGCCGGTTCGGCGCCCTCAAGCGTCGTCTTCGCGGAAAGTTTTATGTACTGCCCGGTGTTGTAAGTAATGATCGGAGATGACTGGAACTCGGTGAACAACCTACCCGATCGTTTTTTGAGAACATCCCTGAGCAATTCAAGCCTTGCAAGCCCTTCGTCGAAATCCACAGAATACACAAGCCCGAATCGCACCCAGAGCGCATGCAGAAACTCCTCCACAGTGCAATCGGGCATAAGGTCCGCGTATCGGAGCAAACCGGTACAAGTTGAGTCGGCCACATTATTGAGCACCACCAGTCTCGCGAGTTCGTCATTTTCGGCGGGATCAAAAGGGTTGGAAGTGATTGTCACCCCCAAATCTTCAAATATCAAAGCGAGTGCCTTCCATACTCGTATGAACGGGCTGAGGCCGTAGCCCTCCGGGATGGTCACGGTGGTGATGGCCCCGTCGATGATGCGCTTTACCTTGGTTGGCTGCCGGAATTGACCGGCTGCATTCATCGGCACATTGAGCATCTCCCAATATGTTGTTTCAACTCCGTCAACCTCGGTCGACTGATTGTTGAGTACTATCGGAAACACGGCCAGCGGCTCTTGAGGCGTCCCCTGCGTATAGAGGTGCGTCATATAGGCCTGGAGAGCTTCCGGCCCGGAGGGTTCGTCGTAGCCAATGTCGGCGGCGTCTATAATCGGTAGCGTTGAGATATCGCGCAGCTTGCGCGAACTCCATTTGGCGTAAGCCTGTGAGTTGTCGAGACCGATATTAAAGGTTATCCCCTCCCGTTTTCCGGCATTGGTCACATTGACCAACCCCTTGCGGATATAACCTCCGTCCTCGATGGTAGCCCGGATGCTCGGTCGATTCGGACTCAATCCGCTGTCCAATCGGGTCGAATGCCTGAATACGGCATTGTTACGAGTTGTGGCCGGAACAGTGGCCGGAATGGTTTGACTGCCCAAATCATTGTATATTGGGCTTGTCTCTTGTACTTCGATGCCAAAGTTGGCTGGTAAATCCAACTCTTTGTTGTCTATCCTGACCTTCATTTTAATGTTTTTTGCGGGTGAAAGGCTGCTGTGCGGCAGCCAGGGTTTTGCGGGCGTTATCGATATCCGACAACACGACGTATGATCTGGAGTTTACGAGGTCTTTCGCGGCGGTTTGCAGCCCTTTGATTGCCTTGTGCAGCTCTGTGTAAAACGGTTGTGCGGCCATAGGCGTAACATGTCCACCCTCGGCATATGCCGGCAGATGGGCGGCGGAAGCGGCAACGGCGCCTCGCCCTTGCTGGCAGCGAATGGCCTCAATTGTGCCGACGGCGTCCACAACGCGTGGGTTGGACATTATCGGCATAGGTACAACGTACTCTCCTCGGTGTACCACTCCGGCCACTTCGTAGCGTCCGCCTGGACCGGTGTAACCGCCCTCGGCATAGCCTGTGAGGCTCCGGGTTGCGGATGCCGTAGTCGTGGAGGATCCGGAAGTGTTGGAAGGCGACATATTCTTGATCTTGTCGCGCTCCGCCTTGGCTGTGGCAACTTGAGCGGCGCCGGTCGCTGTGAGCATCGCAGCAGCTACGGCGCCGGCAATCGGGCCCAACTGCTTGAATGCGGTCATGATGGCGACAGCGGTGTTGGCCACAATCTCCGATATGCGGATGGCCATATCGACGTCGGCATACTTTTTCTGAATCTCCAGCTTTCGATTCTCCTTCTGCTCTTCGAGCACGGCGGTCTCCTCTCCGTTGTTTTTGGCTTGCTGGATGAGGATATCGTACTTGGCGTCGCTCCGGGCAATTTCTGCGTCCTGCATCTCGCTGAAAAGATTTCCGGCAAGCTTGCTATAATAGTCGTAGTACTTGCGTACATTGCTCACCTGAAGCTCCAACCGTTTCCGCTGATACCCTTTCTCGTCGATGAGGCCCTGGCTGTGCATCAGTCGGAGCTGATTAAGCTCACGGTCATACTCAGACTCCCAACTTAGCCCCATCTGCTCCTGCATCTTATAGATCTTCTCAAGATGCTCATAGTTGAGCACCTGCATTCGGCGGAGCTTTTCCTCTTCCAGAGTGGATGTTTCCATCCCTCGCTCGGCGGCCACTTGGATCATCCGGTCGTATGCTTGTCCTACGGCCTCCACCTGGCGTTGATAGGCATCCTCGATGGCTTCGGCTGAATTGGCATTTATTGTCATTTCGCGGTATCGCTCTGCAAAGTCGGCAGCATTGGTGAGCAGTTTGTTGTTCAGGGCTGAGATCTCGCCCGCCAACTTCTCCAGCAGGCTTCGTCGTTCATCGGCCGAATAGTTATCGGATATCCGTACCTGCTCGTAATAGTCGCGCATCTCGTCCAACTGGCGCCCGTAGTAATCGCGGTCCAAATTCAGTCGATAGATAGCTGCCGCCTCTTCGGCTACAGTGCGGTTTTTTACAGCTTGCTCGAGCACGTTGGTTTGTGCCTGATAGGATTCTCGGAGAACAGTCAGCACCTGTTCGTGAGTTTCTTTCTCTTTCGTCACCATAGCCCCGGCAATTGCTGTACGGGCCGCTTGGTTCGTTACCTCTAAGTTGTTGAGTTCAGCCGTAATCTTGTCGAGTGTTTTGGTATGGGTGGAATCGACTGTGGCCCGAAATTCCTCAAGTGCAGATGCGAGTTCGGAATTATAGCGGAGCAATTCGCGGTTCTTGGCAATGGTTTTATCTGCCTCCGACAGGTTCTGCCGGTTGATCTCGAGCAGACGCCGCTGATGCGCATCGTCGACGGAGGCTGTGGCTTGACCTAAATCCTCTGTCCCATATTGGCCTCTCTTGGCTGACCCGGAATTGAGCAAATCCCGCGTTTCCTCGCGTAAAGCCCGGATGCGGACTTGGATTTGCTCCAGCTCTTCGTCGGTCTCGGGGTCGGCCTTGCGGAGTTGCTTAAGCTCTGCATTGATTTCTCGGAGCCTTGCCACGGCAGCGCTCGCCGATGTGTCAACGGTGGTGATAGTGTTGGTCGCGGACGTCCGGAGCAGTTCCTCGATGTTTATTCCCGCCGCCTCCATATTGAGTTGGAGGTCGGCCAGATCTGCGCGGGCCTCATGCATGGCGGCGTCCCATTGATTGTAGGCGCTGACCGCGGCCCTCTCCGCATCTGTCAGGCTGTCGTCGCCGCCAGCCCAGGCGTTGTAGACTTCGACCCAGGCTCGATTGCGCGAATCTGCCTCCGACAGCGTTTCTCCTGAGCTTCTCCGGAGCCTTTCGGCGCGGCGGTCCAAAAATGCATCCATACTGCGGATGGCGGCGTTACGCTCATCGATGGCTTTCTGCTCGTCGCGGATATACTGTTCATAATTATCCTTATAATAAGCTACGCGGGCGTTGCGCTCCATGGCGGATATGTGTGCCTCCAAGGCGGCGGTAGCACCGCGCAGGGCGCCGGTCTCGGCATCGATGTGGCCGTTGTATTCCGGGCATATGCGGTTAAGTTCCTCGACGGCCCGGATGCGTCGTTCGCGCTCAAGGTTGTCGTTCTGGGCCACAGCCAACAGCTCATTTATTCGGTTGCGCTCGACTGCCATGTTTTGATTCATTTCGTCAAGACTCTCGGCCGCTTTGCGGCGTCGGTCGGCGCCCAGCCGCTCCGCTTCGCTCAGGCGTTCGACGCTTTCGGCGGCTTCGTCTGTGGCGTCTGAATAAGCTATTACTGCGCTCAGAAGCATAGCCAACAGTCCGACAACGAGCATAATCGGGTTGGCCAGTAAAGCCGCGTTGAATGAACGTTGGGCAATCGCCGCTTGAACATTTGCAGCCGCGCTTGCCACATATGCCGCCGCTTGTTTGTATAACCCCGCAATCATGCCCGGAATTGCCTTGATGGTAGACACCAAGCTCATAAAGAACTTTCTGGATGCTGCCGAAGCCGCTATGGCTGCAACCTTGAAGTAGACCAGCCCTGTCACAAGGGCGTTGAGAGTAACTCGCCCCGCTTTGGTCTGAGTGAACAGAGCCGAGAACCAACCAACCATTTTGCCGAGGCCGGCAACAAGGCCTCCCACAGCCTTTCCGACCGTAGCCAGAACCGTCCCAAAAGGCGTCAACGCATCAATAATCGAGCCTAACCATTGCACGGATTCTGTCAGCCCAACAAAGATTGCCTTAAAAGCCTCCCTCAGGTCAAAGAACTTAAGCATCAGGCCTTCCAGCGCACTTTCGAATCCCTTCCAGGCGCTTGTCGCATTGTCGGCCATAGTGGCGCCCATAGTGCGGAAATCCGCTGTGCATCCGGTTATGGCGTCGCGGAGAGGGACAAGGTCGCCCGCACTGTTTAGAAATGTCGAGAAAGCGGCCACAGAGCGTTTGTCGGTCAGCTCAAGCGCCTGAGCCAGGTCGACCCCTTCCTGCTGGAGCGTGTGCAAACCGGCAACAAGCTCGTCGAGGTTAGTCACCGGGCGCCCTAAGGCTTTGGCCAGGTCTCCGTTGGCGTCCGCCAGATTGAGCAGGATGTTGCGGGTTGCGGTCGCGGCCGTACTTGCGTCGAAACCGGCATTGGCCAATATGCCCAGGAGCGCCGTTGTATCTTCAACCGAAAACCCAAATGCATTGGCAACCGGTCCGATTGCGGCCATCGAGGACTGAAGTCGGCCAAAGTCAAGAGCGCTGCGGGTGGTGGCTACGGCGAAAGTGGCCATCAGAGCCTCCGAGTCGGCCGCGTCCTTGTTGAACATTCGCAGTGTCGCACCGGCGAAGGCGGCGGCACTGCTCAAGTCGGTATCGACGGCCTTGGCGAACTTCAGGGTTGCCGGGGTCATTCGCTCGATTATCTCCTGAGAGAAACCCAGCTTTGCAAGCTCCGTCTGCAGTCCGGTAACCTCCGAAGCCGTCGCCGTAGTGGTCCGGCCCAGCAACTTAGCTTGCTCGGTGAGAGCCGTGACGCCATCGATATCTGTGCCCAATATGGCCGCGAGCTTAGAGTTTGCCCGCTCGAAGTCCATAATGGTTGTGGCGGCCTGTTTGAACGTCCCAACAATTTTGGCCAGAATCATATTCCCCAGCGCCATGAACGCACCTTTCACGATAGTCGTTATGGGCAAAAGCTCCGAAAGCCTTTGACCAAAACTCTTAGGACGTTCTTCCGCTTTCTTGAGCGCCTTTTCAACCTCATTGATGCTTAAGCTCAAATCCCTGTACTTGCCGGGCTCCAGCGCCGCTGAAGTGTTTGCGAACTGACGTTTGAGATCCTTCAGCTCTCTTCGTAGGTCGGCAGCCGATTTGACCGAAGAGTCTATCGTCCTGCGATTCTTCTCAATGTCACGGTCGTTTTTGCGTATCTGCTCCGTATTGGCCGCAATTTGGGCGTTGATGGCTTTGATTTCCTTGGAGTAGTCGCCCTCGGTCGCGGCCAAACGAGATATTTCCTTCCGGTGCTGCTGATTCTGTTGTCTGAGCTCCTTGGTTTGCTGAGTCAGCTTATGAATTTCCTCCTGAGCCTTTGTGGCCTTGAGGTTTAGATTGAGCGTTATGTCGTCGTTTCTGAGTTTTGCCATTGCGGGTAAGTTTGCTTGGATGCAAAGTTACCCAGCCTGAAATAACCGTTAAAAGACAAGGCTAACTGCAGCTTTGGCCGGAATCCCCTCCGTCAAGCCACTGATTGCCTATATTGAACCCGACTCCGAGCCAAAAGCCCTCTCGGGCGCTTTCCGCAAAAGACTTTTTCGTAGGGTCTTCGATAAATTCGTCGTCATCGTCATCCGTGTCGAATTCATCCTCATCGTCGGAATATGGGCCATGCCACACATCGTAGAGACTCCAATCCGGAGCATCCGGGTCATAAAAAGAGTCGGCATCTTTGTTGTAGGGCGTGCCGTCGGAGTTTGTGAGTGTATACATATCGGGGCGGGCAAGCGCCCTATCTACCAAATCTTTGTACCAGGCTTTGAATGGAGGCCAATCCTTGAGTCCGATTTTAGGGTACCGAGACATATAATAATTGTAGGTCTTGATGAAATCCCTTATATCTTCCACACCTTGTTGGTATTGCATCCGATGCAACATTTTTGTTTTTATCTGATTCCCTACTCTTTCCCAAACCTCTTCAGTAGGAGTAAAAAGACCGTTTCCCGCTTTATGCTGGCGCACAAATACATCTGCGGCAATCGAAACAATAGCGACTCCAATCCCGCACGCCAGCCCAAGCAAAAGGGATCCTTGGAGAGTCATATGGTCTGCACGGCTGAAGAAATACACCGATATGGCTGTCGCAAATATAAAAACGATAAAATGAGTCAAGGCCTTCATAAAAAACTCCGCTTTGATTGTTTCGCAAAGTTAAAGTAAATAACATTAATCCGCAAACGGACGAAGATGTTGTACAGCACAAAAAAGCCCCGACGTGATTACCGTCGAGGCATGCAACAAGCGGGCGGAAGCCCTTAAAATGGTTTCGGTAGCAAAGCGGGATTGACCAGTACAGTTTACTATGCGGACAATTAATTGTAACTCCGCTCTATTTGCTCTTTAATAGTTTTAAGCACCCTGTCGGAGTATCCGTATTCGATTTCGGGAATAGCATCCCTGTATATATGGGGCCAAATAATTCGGTTGTAGATTCTATAATTGCCGCTGCGCTTCATATCCAGAAAGCGTATATAAAGTGGGTAACTGGCAGCGAGATAAACCCCAAGAGAGCCTTTCTCCACCTCGAAATCCGCCCTTTGGAGTGCGTTCAACAAAAGTCCCGTTCTTTTTTTCTCGGTGGACTTGCGGCTATAGATGCGTTTTTGCGCCACTTCAGCTTGTTTGGAATAAACCTTCCGGAATCCCTGCACAAGCACTTCTCGAATAAAATCCAATTGGAGTCGTTCGGTTTCTGCCATGGTTACTCGCTTATGACGGTGAATCCAATTGCCCAACCGGCCCAATTACCGAAGTTCTCGGTCTCAGGCATTGTCGATATTGTATCGTGCTGGAGTCGGAGGCCGGCACACGGGGTGTCGGCGTCCTCGATAATCATCGCCTTCACATACTCGGCGACCGGCTGCACTTCCTCCAAAACCTCCAGACTACTCCGGCGAGAATATTTCTGAAGCACGAACAACACAATCTGATTGACCTCAACGAATGCATCGGGGCGCCCGCTGCCGTCAGCAGTCGGAGGAAGGTAAAACAGAGCCGGGGTCTGGCTCTCTGCTATTGCCCGGATGCGGTCGGCGAGATTCGCCTCGACCGACAGTCCCATAACGGTTTTTATCTCCGGGATGCGGGCTGCAATCGCTTCGCACCATTGGCGGATGTCTTTCAGCTTGACCATTTCCCAAAATATATGTTGGCCTCTTCCTGCCGACGTCTGGTCAGGCCCGGAAGCTCGCGGCCGTTGGACTTGTTCCAGCGCTTGAACTCGTTCGCTATGGCCGGGTCTGCAGCGTTGGCTTTTATTTTTTTTAGTAGCGTCGACGCCTGGAAGTTGCCCATTCCTATATTGAAGGCCAAGCTCACACAAGCATCGAACTGGTCGTTGTTCAGCCGGGTCGAACCCAGTGCGGATTCGACCATGATGGCAAACTTTTCGATGTCGGCGCTGAAGATAGCCGCGGCTTCGGCCGGCGTGACTGTGCGTCCGTCGTAGACGTCCGGGCCGGTGTGGCCGTAGCCTATGGTCAGTACTCCGGCCGGGCAGAGGTATGCCGTATATCGGCAACCTTCCCACAGCATGATCTTCGCCTTGATTCGTTCGGACGGGTTCATTTCGCTTTTGGTTCGTGAAGATATTCGAATTTGCATTTGTATAGGTAGACCAGAACCTGCCAGAAGTCGGTTTGTTCTAGCTCGCGAACGTTGCCGAACAACCCGGCCGTGGCCACCTCCAGAGTGATCCCCGTCCAGCCCGTTTTATCGTCGGGGCGGCTGCGCTCGGTTGCCTTGAAGATGATACTCAGGTCGAGTGCGCTCCCATTGATCTCTATTGGACCGGACTGGATTGCCTGCCAGACGTTACCAAAAAGTTGAGGAGCATGCATGGTCAAAATCATATCAACCTCAGCGTCCGCCGGTATGTCGTACATGACGCGGGCTATTTGCTTGCACACCTCCTCGGCGTTGTCCTCGTTGAGCATGCACAACAGAATGCTGCATTCGGTGAACTGGCCCCAAGTCATACCGTTTAGCCAATCGCCCGGCCCCTTGTGGCTTCCGTATTCCGGGAGCAAGTTGCGGCACGTGGCGAAACTGAACCGGGGTGGTTTTTCGCCAATGACGAATCCCCGCATTACCTCCGCCATGGCGGGGATGCATTCGTCGACGATGGCCTCACAATACTTTGTGAGCGGGATACGCAAACCAAGTAGTTTGCTGAAAAACCGCACTCTGAAATCATTGATATCGATGGCACCCCCGGCAACATGCATTACCAGACGGATGTACTCGATATATTGCTCGGTATTGAGTTCGTCAACGCATCCGGGAACCTCTCGCTCGTGCCCTTTGAATTTTACCGTTATCATCAGAACGTCATACCTTTGGTGTGGAGTATCGGGCCGGGCGTGTAGTGCTCGACTGGTTTCTCCTCGGAACTACGGAGAGCCGACACTGCGTCCTCGAGCTGGCGGAGGTAGCGGTCGGCATCGGCGCCAAGCGACGCAGCTACGGAGTCGCGGGCGCTCTTCTCGGCGCGGAGGCGCTGCTGCACCGGCACCTGCTGGTTCACCTGCACTATGCCTTCAGGGAGCACCTCTATCGGGAGACGCTCGACTGCCTTCTTGATGGCCAGGAGCGCTACGGCTCGGCGGGCGCAGTCGTTCAGCTCGGAGGCATAGGGCTCGTTACTCGCAAGCATCTCTTTGAGCATGTCGCGCCCCACGGTGGTAACAATACTCGTTTCCTGAGCTTCGCGGATGAGGGGAAGGAGGGTTATGAAGAGCCGGTGACTCCCTATGACGTAGTATTCGTCGAATTCCTCCTTCGAGCGGAGTAACAGCCCGCTGCGCATTCTGTATTTGGAGCCCTCGATCCAGAACTTGTACTGTCCCGTGTCAAGGGCCTCGATGAGTGCGTCGGTGAACTCGTATGCCAGACGCTGCACGTTTGCCTCGTCTTTGTACTGCTCCAGAGCGGTCATGCCTTTCTCGTTCTCACCCAGACGGCGGGCGCGACCGTTGGTATCGTGCTGGGCGTCGAGCGTCGGAATGATTTTAAGCCAGGTGAAGCAAGCCACGGCCCGCTGGAGATACTGAAGCGGGATGGTGCATGATGCCGGGAAAAACGAACTTGGCTCGCACCCCGATTCGTAGAACGTAGCCAGTGCCGTCGTCACGTCGTTGCCCACTATGGCTGCCACGTCGCGGATGCCCAGCGGGAGCACGCCTTTCCACAGTTCGTAATCGACGTCACGCATGAATCCTATTGCTGCGGCCAGCTCCTCGGCGCCGCGGCCGTCGCGGTCAAATAATTTCATCTAGTTTGAGTTTATATGGGTGCCAATTGTATTTGTCAAGATTGATAACCTTCATCTTGTCGAAAACCTCCTCTTTATAGAACCGGGCCAGGCCCTCGTCGACGGTGATGCACATCTGTTCGCTGCGCGGATTGACGTTGAAGTTGGCGCTTCCTTCGGCCACGAAGTCAAACCGGTCGCCAAATCCCGTCATAACCTTGGCGTGGTTGCGAAGTATACCGACTCTGCCGCCGGTGGGGACCACAACTTCCTTAAGCGCAAGATAGATGTCGATGTTCTTGTACTTGAATAGTTCTCCTATGTAGAAATCCAATCGGCCGATTAGCCCGGACTCAATCCACCTCTTGATCTGGGCAATGTGCGATGTCGACAGATAGAACGTCTGACACACCAAGTATTCCAGAGGCTGCTGCTTGAGTATTGCCCGGAGGTAGGCGATGGAGTCGATGTTTCCGTAGGAAAACACGTGGTAGGCGTCGCCTCGGTTGAAGTGCCACGGGAGCAAATTCTCAAGCTGAAGCTCGGTGACCACTCGTCGCTCAATCTGCTTCGGCCGCAGCTTGTGCGCCTTGGCCGGAGTGTCCTTGTTTGGATCGTCGATTGCCTCACGGCCGCCCTCGCGCTGTGGGGCGGCCGGTTCGGGCGGTGCTGAAAACAGGTCAAGCATTGGCCTTCACGCGATTTTCGGGGTTGACGTTCTTTTCGGCCTCTACCACGGTGCGGTATAACCCGACTCGGATATCCGTGCCGGGGTGGTTGGCCTGGATGAACTGCTGGAACGGGGCGCAAAGAACCATATCGGTCACGGCTGTCTCGGTGGCGTTGTAGACCTTCAGGCTGTAGAGCTTCTCGCTGCCGGAGCCAAGTTTGGTGTCCAGGATTAGATTACTCAATGCCGGGTCGAGACCGAATCCGGAGGTGGCGGCCGCTTCGGCCTTTTTACAGATTGCTACCTGAGCCTCGATGTAGTCTTTGATTTTTTTGTCGATTGGCGTCACCTTCCAGCCCTCGAAGTTGTTGGCCTCGGCATTCCAGTACTGACTCGTATGCATAAACTTGCCGGCATTCTTGCGCCCCGTCATACCTTCTGCATATCTTTCCATGGCCTCATCCTTGAAGTCTTCGAGCATCTGGGCAGTATAGGTCTCCCCCAGTTGGGCGCACCGGTCGCGGATGGCCTGCTCGGCCTTGTCCCAGTACGACTGCGGGCTCTCGATGTGCATCGATATGGCGGAGGCGTTTTCATTGTAGGCTGCCAGAATTCCGGCCAGCGTTCCGGCAAGCTCAATCCATTCGAAAGCGCCAACAAATCGCGGCACGCTGTAGTAATCCTTGTTGTAAGAGTATATCTGGTAGTATGCCATGCTCACCGGATGCTCGAATGGCTTTGCCGGATTGAAAAGCGGATATCGGCGGAAATTGTCGGTGGTGGGATTCGGAAAATCACCTACCACTACCTCGGAGGGCGCCGTATCCTCGCCGGCATAGACGAATCGTACCTTGCGGGCCGGAACGTGCTCGACCTTAGCCAGACGGCCCGGGAGACCGACGCGGGAGGCACGGGTGCGGGTAAACTTAACCCAGAAGCCCTCCAGGTGAACCAGGTCTATCAGACACCGGTGCATCTCGCGGCGAAAGTCGAAGCTGTCGAGCTCGGCTATGAGTGCCGGGTCGGTAGTCCACTCCCGGTAGAAACGGTTGCCCTCGCTAGCGTTGCGGTAGAGCTGCGGGCCTTCGCCCCACTGTAGCCCGGCCTTTTTGCCCAGGATGCCCTCCCCGGCATAAAACCGGGATAGAATCCGGTCTACGTAGCCCGGCATGTCGTCGCCGGGGCCGTAGGGCACAACCCTGCATCCGTAGACGCTGCGGTATTTTTGGAATGTGCCGTAGCCGCCCAGCAGCATGCGGCTCGTCGGAGCCCAACCCTCGCCGCCGCTGTGGCGGGCGTTGAGGTTGAATGAGTAGAGGCTACCGTCGGGGGCATTGATAAACCCAAAATTTCCTGATCTGCGTATCATGGTCTTAGTTGAGTTCGGTCGGGATGCCGTCTATCTCCATAATCAACGGCTGCCAGCATACCAGCGGGCGGCCGGTCTCGGTATCGACGATGAATAACTTTTGCGACGAGTTCGCAATCATCTCGTCGGAGGCTGCTGCGCGAACTCGCGCTTTGGCTATGTAGGCGACGTCGCCGCCGGAGCGGGTGTCGCGGTTGTACTTGCGGAAACGGATGGCGAACGTGCCCCCCTCTTCACTTATGGCGCGGGCGCGGTGAACCGCGTCGAACACACTTATTTTCTTTTTATCAGATTCCATAGATTTTCGAGTATGACGTAGACAATGTAGACCAAACCGGCTACCAGCAGCCAGCCACCAATCAGAACTTCGATGCCGGGCCGCGACGTCTCTTTTTGTTCCGCAAAAGTGAACTCGCTTCGGCCGGTATGCGTGGCGGCGGAGTAAGAACTCCGAACGTCAAAACGGACGCTGTCGACCGAAGCCCGGAATCCGGCCAGTCGGGCGACCGATATTGTGTTCCAGGCGTAAACGGTGCGACCTGTGGCGCTGTCGCATTCGACTGTGAGAGTTCCGGTATAAGAGCGAGTTTTGTGCTCTTCGGCAAGCTCGCCGTAACCTGTGGCCGCTCTGCCGTGCACACTATCCGTACGCATCTCGACTCTGACCGTATCGACGACATAACTTTGGGTTTTGACTGCGGCATGCTTGCTGCCGCAACCACACAGAGCAAAAGCGCAAAAGGCCAAAATAACCGTGATAACCTCATGCCGGTTCATAGCTTGGTGACGTCGATGGCCTTGAAGTTAGTGCAACTCGGTGCGAGCTCGCAGCAGCATGTGCGGGCCGCCCGCATAAGGTTTTCCATTTCCCGCATCTGGCGCTTGAGGCTGCGCTGGTCTTCCTTGATGGAGTTGATTTCGCCCTCCAGACGCGTGCGGTCTTTGTTGAGGTCTTCTATGAGCCCCTGATAGACGGCCTGCACCTTCTCCATAGCGGACGCCTCCGCCTGCTTGCGGTCGTATTTTATTGTAAATATCCAAGTGGCGCCACCGCCCAAGATGAGCGTGGCCAACGGGATGAGTATGTTGATGGTGTCCATTGCTGATATCTATTTGCACTGCAAATATCGGCATAGCACCGACGGCTGCGAAGGACAACAGCAAAAGGCGGAACAATCTCTCGATTGTTCCGCCAACCTAAAACCTATGCTAATTGGCTAACTTATTTTTACCTTAATCGTGTTTAACAAACAATTCAATATAAACCATCAAGCTTTGAGCACTATTAATAATAAAAAACCAATCGTGGAGACGGGAGCGACGAAGCTCCAACCCGGTGAGAAGTTATAGCGGCGGGGCATTTACGCCGCCCTGGCGTCTCCGTGCGTGGGGCCGGACGACAATTGACGTTTCAAAGTGTTATATGGAAATATCCAAAATGGGAGTTTTGTTTGGGCGACCGGCCCCGGTCAAGTGTGAATGGGGGCAACCCGTGCCTCCGACCGGCCTCCTCTGAGGCTCTGCGTCTGTCTGAACCTTGAATCTAATCCGCCTCGCGGCGGTGCTGTGAATACATATGGCGTTTTGCCAATCTTGCTTGCGGCAACGGGGGCTTCGACGCCCCAACCTCTGCAGAAATCTTAGTGTACGGCCGGAGCCGGGAATCTCGATCAGCCACGAGGCATTTCCGTGGCGGTTTCGTTGCCTGTATCGAGTTAGTCGAGCCCGTGGAACGCACGGTCGGAGTCCGTGTCGCGACCGGCTATGGACACCAGTGCGTCAGTCACGATGGCTTCAGCTTCTTCCGACGTCGGGGCGTCTTGCGCGCCCTCTTCGGCGAGTTCGATCTCGTCGAGAATTTCAGAGTAAAGACTCGCGTCGCACTCACCCAGACGAAGGGTGCGGAGGTCGTCCTTGAGCAGGAACATGATGTGTATGAGCCGGAGGGCCCGGTTGGGTTCGAGAGTTCCGTTGGCGGCGCACTCGGCAGCCAGTTTCTGGAGGGCCGTGATGGCACTCTGGTAGAGGACGTAGGTTGTCACGGAATCGTTGGCGCGGAGCTCGGCGATTACCTGAAGAGCTCGGCGGATGACTGTCTCTTTGGGTTCGTTGTTCTTGGTTTCCATTTTAGCTTTGGTTTTATTGGTTGTTATTTTTGTGGATTCAGGGCTTGGTGCGGAGGATTCGCATCGACGGTCGGACGCTTTCGAGTGCGAAGGCAGCCAGGAAGGTGATTGCTCCGGCGCCGTAGAGAAGGTCGTCGCTGAAGGTGAAACCGGCCACGAAAACGGCGCCGCCGATTACGGATACAAAGGTAGTGAATTTCCGCGAAGTTGCGAATATAATTCCGCGTTTAAGTAGTTTGCTTACACGCGAGGGGCGTTTTTCAACTGCCGGAGTGAGTGCGAGTGCTTTCATCGGGAGGACTGCTTGGCGTTAATAATGTTTATTAATCGGGCACGAAAAAGCGCCTGCTTCTCCGTGTCGCCAAACAGTCCAAATATCATACAGAGCCAATATGTGGATGGAGAACGCAGGCGCTGAATATCGTTGTTTACGGCATAAAAAATGCCCGAATTTCATCGAGCCTTGCGGGCCCTGTATTATTATTCTTTCTGTTTGGCACGACAAAGTTACGGCGACTTCTGCAAACAAAAAAAAAAAATAGTTAAGAAATGTTACGAGTATGCGTTAATTTTACCGACCGCCCGTAAATCTACATTTTTGGGGTTTCGGAGGAAATACGGAAACCGGTGTTTTGGGGCTATTATCACGCTCAAAATCCACGAAAAATGCAGTTTCAATGCAGTTTTTTGGGGCTTAATTCGACCAAATCCCGCATATTTAACGAATTAGACGCTCCCGGTGGGTCGGTTTCGTATTTTGCGTGAACGGGAAGACGGGGCCCGCTCTGCCCTGCCGAAGCAATTACCACACCCCCCAATAGTGAAATGTGAGCCAAATCTTGTTACGCCTGTATCCAATGGGGCTGATGATTACGGCATTGACTCTTCGGGCCGGGCGCTTACCCGTCGGCCCGTCGATAAGCCGGCCATAGTTATGTTAAATAAACCCTCGCGAAAAAATATGGCGCAGTGCAAAAAAAAGACGGCCTATGCATCGCGCACGGGCCGCCCACACAAGAGTTCCAAGAAAGATTATTGCTGATTTCGCCGCGTTCGTTCGAGCCAGGCGGCCGCCGCCACATCGGCGTTGCTGTTGTTGGTTCCGGCCGGCCGAACGGCGTTCAGCCACTCACGGCGCATAACCAGATATTTGAAAGCATCCGACATATTTGTGCTAAGGCGCGGGAGTTTCTCCAGGGCCATCTTCTCGCTCGTCTTGACTTTGAACACACTTTTGCTGGAGCCTTTATATTTGGTGACCTGTCGGGCAAGCTCAAGACTTGACACCAGTTCCTCGCAATTGTCGGCGTCGACACTCAGCTGCGGGAGTGCCTTGTTGGTTCCGCTCATAAGCTCAATCTGGAAATTGTACTCTGCTTCCTGCCTGAGTGTCGCCTGCCCTCGGCTCATGAGCTCGACCGCCCATCCGGTGCGGTTGCCGGCCTCGTCGCGCTCGATGAACTCCTTGAACTTGCCGGCCAGATCCTGCTTCTGGCGTTGGTAGCTGTTGGCTGCTCGGTCATAGTAGAGCCTGAGCACTTTGCACCGGTGGTCGCAAAAGAATGCGCGGAACTGCTCTGCCAACTCCTGGAGCCAATGTGGAGCAAGCACATACATTGACTTGAGCACACGAAAGCGACGCCCGTCGGGCTGAGCCAGCACAAGACTCATCATATTGCCGAAGTCCATGCCACCCTCGATAGGCTCGTCAGGCTTGAGATAGCGGAGCTGGCGCCCGTTGTAGGCCCGGCCTCCGGCAATGGAGCCATCCCGGAATTTGAGATCCTCGGTAAACATAACGTAGAAACGGCTGCTGCGACGCAGACCCGGACGCATGCCCAATACCGATTTAGTGAATTCGTGGTGTTCCAGGGCGCCGTTGTAGAGGCGCCGGGCATAGTCCAGGGTAAGAATATCGATATTGGCGAACGACGAGAGATTGGCGAAGAACGTCTGCCCACGCCGCAATTTTGCCAGCGCACGGTCGTAGTACTGCACCTTGCGTTCCAATCGGGCTATCCACGGAGTGTCGGTTTTGCCGCCACGACTGGCGCGGGTGAGCTTGGTCAGGTAGTCGTTGCGTATCGATGCAGCCTGAACTATGCGCACGATTCGGTCCGGATCCATCTCGGCCGCATAGCGAAAAAACCAATCGTACTCGCCTTCGGCAACGTCGGGCATGTCGGTGGTGATAGTGACTCCACCATATAGGTGGCAACTGCCATAGGTCACGGCGTTGCCTCGGAGGATAGGCATCACACGGGCTGCCCGCGCATCGGAGGCATATTTGGCTTCATCGAAAAACAAGTGCGCCACACTCTTGCCTGCCAGCAGCGACGGGCTGTCGAGCGAGCCCAAAAACAGAACTGTGCCGTTCCAGAACGAATAAACATACCGATAATCGTCGACAATCACGGAGCACCGTCGGCTCCACTCCTGAGGCGGCCTGCGCCCCTTTATATAATGTATGCCCTCGATGAGGCCGCGGAGTTTCCAGCCGTTCTGGACGGCCGGCATAATGTTGTTGACCAAATTGGTGTAGGTATCGGCCACAATAGCCAGCGGGGCGCCCGGCATAAGCTCCACACAGTTGTAGATACGCCGGGAGATGATTACGGTGCTTTTGGACGTTCCTCGCCCGGCAATAGCCACGAAATTGGTGGTGTCTATCCAGTCGGTGAGCAACTGGACGCTCGACGCATAGTCAACAGCCAGGTCGGCCGTGGCCTCACTCGCTTTCCGGGGCAAACTCTTTGACATCGTCCATCATGCGCTTGAGGAAATCCCGCCGGGCTATGCCTGCGTCTTCCTTGACGCGGTCGCGCACCAGTTCAGGGATATCCGGTAGTGAGTCGATAAATTCCTCCAATTCGGACTCATCGGCCTTGGGTGCACCCAAAGCGGCGGCGTCGGAGGTGTAGATCACTGCTGTCTTGGGGTTGAGCAGCTCTTCCGGGATTTCGGGAGCGGCCTCGTCGAAACAGCCCCTAAGTTTGGCAGCGTCGGCCATCAGGGAGCGGCCCTCTTTGAATCGCCCGGTGGCGAAGGCCAGGTCGGCCATTTTTTCGAGTTTCTCGGCGTAGATATTGCTCCAGGCCCGCGGGGTAATCGAGCACTCGGAGTAGAAGAAATTGATTGCATCGTCGTAGAGCTTGCGGGCCCCCCAGTCGGTGAATCCGTAATTTGATTTGAGCAGCTTGATGATGCCGGCCTTGGTGACCACCTTCCCGCCGCCGGGAAGAAGCATTCGGGCGCGGAGCCCGCGCACCATGTCCATCATGCGGAAATACTCGCGTTCCGGTTCCGTCAGCGAGTTTATATCGCCTGTGGTGAGCAATCGACCGATTTGCGCGGCGTCGATCTTGTCGAAGTCAATCCGTGATGTTCTGGATGGTAAATTCATCGTCGTCCATTGCGTTTAGCAGTTGAAAAAACTGGTTTTCCCGCCGGGTGTCGCGGAGAGTCTTGACCGCATCGATGTTCCCCGCCACGGCCGCTTCCTGCAATTTGACAAGCGGCCCGCTTACTCCGACTGCCCTGCCCTTCTCGAGCAACTCGGCGACCATAGTGCCGGGAGTCTCGGCCGCGGCCACGAAAATGAGCCGCTGCATTCTGGTCATATCCAACGACGCCGCAATCTGTTCCGGATTCAGGCCCACGGCGGCCATCTTCATAATATCTTTTTTGTCCGAATCGGACAACGGCGCCAGAGTGGGTTTAGGCGCCGTTTCTTTCGTTGGTTGCTCGGTCATGACGGGGATACTTGCAGCGTTTTGAGTTGGGCCTCGAGCTCGGTGCGTCGGCGCCCTATTTTAACAAGATTGTAGTTGGCTTCGGAGCGGTCGCACCGGGAGCAACCTGTCCGATGAGCAGCCCTGGAGAAGTACTCTTTCCTCTTCTCAAGTAGAGCAATTTCGTCGGCTATTTTTTTTTACGTCTGGCGACCTCCCTTTCGAGCGCCTCGCGCATATCAGTCCACCGGTTGAGGGCGTTTTCGGCATCAGATGTCGGTAGGCCTTTTACTTTTAGGGCCTCATATGCCTTGCGGCGCTTGGACACGTTTGCACGAGCCGAATTAAGCTTGGCGGCAAGCTGTATGTCGGTATATTCCGCAATGGCGTGTTCCTCGCGGTATGCCTTTATGCGAGCGGCCTCGCCCAGAACTTCGCGATGCTCGTTGTAGTGGTCGAGCTCGCGGTGCAGCTCCTGGTAGGCCAAGTAGTTTTCGACCACTGTGGCGGCCTCGATCAGCCCGGCAGTGATAGCGTCGGCCGGGAGTTCCATCAGACGGCGGTGCGCAGCCCGGTATTTGTCGCGGGCCGTAAACATATCTGCCACACACACCTTAAGCTCGTCAGGACAATCCGGCTCAGCCAGAAAACTGTACTTCTCGCGGAATTTTATGACTCGCTGAACAGATTCAGGGGCTGCGTCGAGTTCGATGCGGGCGGCCTGAGTAGCGTCGACGGCCGCGGCTGCTGCCGGGGCGATGGTGTTGTTTCCCGCAGCCAGGCGGGGGAGATTCTTATACTGTGCCTCGGTCAGCCCGGCCATTTTCCGCAGTTCTTCCATAAGGAATGCACGAGTGGAGGGGGTGTCTTCGACGATGAATCGGCGGCGCAGCATGCGGTTCAGGCCATGGCGGGTATACAAATCGACGCCACGTCGATATTCGCGAGGGCCGGAAAGGTAGGCGATGATTTCTTTTTTATCTTCGGCTGTCATAACCTTGCTGTTTGTTGCTTGCAAAATTACTCCTTGGTAATTACCGCGAGAAGGACAAAAGCCGGGATCATGATCATACACACGACCCCGGCTGGAAACAACTATGACTAACTATACTAAACCTTGTCCGGTTTTGATCAGGCCACAACGTAGCGGCTCTGCTCGATCCAGTAGATAGCGTCCTCGGCGCCCTCGAAGGCGCGGAAGGTAATCTGGCTGCCCTCTGTACCCACGAAGGTCTTGCCGCCTTTGAGCAGCAGCGTCGCGGAGGCGGTCACGGAAGGCGAGCTTGCGCCGGAAGCGCCCAGCAGAGTCACGACGGCACCATGGCTGCCGCCCTTGATTTCGGTGATGGCACCGGCGCCGGCACTGAGCTGGTACTGACCTTCGGCGGCGAACTCGACGGAGGTGGCGGCGGCATCGACCACTGCCACGGGCTCCTCGGTTGGGATGGTGCCCTGGTAGACGCCAATATCCTTGCCCTTGGCTACCTGAGTCGCGGTGAACTCGTTGGTGGAGGCGTCCTTATTGCCGGTGTAGCTCGGAGTGATCATGCACGGGTTGCACAGGTCACCGATGATGTCGGTAGGCTGGCCGTCGCAATGACGGATCAGAACGATGACGGGGCGGTTGATCATGTTGGCCTTGAACTCGCGCACCTCAAGGCTGTTACCGGGGTGGTTGAACTTCACCGAAGGCGTGAAACCAATCTGGTCGGGGTCGCCCTCGGCGGCGGAGGTTACCTCAGCGGAGCCGGGAGTGAGGTACAGGCCCACGGCATAGGCGCCGGGGTTGAGGATGATGTCGTCCTCGATGGCCACGCCCTTGTCGTTGCGGGCGGGCATAAAGGCAACGTCGGCAACGTCGATGAACTCGATTTTGTCGCGTACCTTGATGCCGAGTCCGGGGTTGCCGGTCGGGCGGTTTACAGACTGTTTTATATACATGGCTGTTTAATAATTGTTTGTGTCGGTTAAAGGTGGGGAGCACCGGAATAATTCAATCTGGCGCTCCCCGGAATTTATGCCTTGGCGGCCACGCGGCTCACCTCGTAGAACTTGCCGTCCTCAGCCTTGACAACCTGGATGAAGGTTCCGGTCTTAAGGGTCATGGCTGCGGTAAGAGCGAACTTGCCGCTGTTTGCGATAGTAGAGGCGTTGGTGTCGCCGTTACCATGGATAGTGTAGACGGTGCCGGGTTCGGCGTTGACCAGGTCGGTGATGGCGGTCGCCTTGGTGTTGAGGCCTACGACGAAGGTAGTGGCGCCGCTCACGTCGGGAGTGGTGTCGTCGGCGGCGAACATGTAAGCACCGTCAACGGCCTTGTCCCGTCCGAGCTCGATGAACTTGCCGTCAGCGCGTTTCATCAGGCGGATGACCTCGCCCTTGACGGGGAGCCAGTCGGAGTTGATGAGTTCGAACTTGCCGGCTTTCTTGATGGTGACGCCTACGCTGCCGTCGGCGCCGCACCTGATGGCCACAGCTTTGCCCACTTCGGCGCCCTCGATGTCGGTGATTTCGTAGAGGCTGCCATTGGGGACAGTCTCGACGGAGGTATGCAGTAGAGCGGAGGGATTCTGATCGGGGCGGCCCTTTAGGTAGAACGATTCGGGCATATCCTCGTCGTTGACCCAGATGAGCTGACGGCTGCCGTCCATAGCGTTGCGGTCAGTATACTTGTATCCGACGGCCTGAGCTGCCAGGCCCTCGGTCCACTGGGAGTAAACCTTGAGGCACCAGTCCTGCTGCTCGATGCGGAAGTTGAGCATTTCACCGGCTACCAGCTCATAGCACTTGATGTTGCCGTTGAGCGTCCAGATGAGTCGGTTGTGGTTGTCGGCGTTGGGGACCGGGATGAGTTTGACGCCGGGGAACTCATGCACGAACATTTCCTTGCCGGCATAGTCCTGGTTGACGCCGTATTTGGCCTCGTTGTACTTGTGGTACAGGGGAACCAGATGGCTGGGGATGTAGAGCACCAGATTGCCGGTGTCGCGGATGTGCGACGGCACCATGGAGGTGCCCTGGTATATCACGTCGCCGATATTGGCGGCCGTGATTTTGGGCAGATTGAAGGGCTTGATCTGGTAGACAGTCTTGCCGGTCGTGCCTCCGTCGGGAGTGAAGTCGATATGGCCGTCGATTTTTTTGCGGATATACTCGTAGAGGCCGTCGGCGGCTTCGAGAGACTGGCCGGGAGTGTTGGCGACGGGGTTACGGCGTACACCGTTGATGCGGCGCTGCTCGCGTTCGTTCTGAAGCTTTTTTGCGGTTTCGCCCAGCAGGAACTCGACGAACGACATTTTGATGGAGTTGGAGCCCTCGCGATTGAGGAAGCCAATCCAAGTGCGCTCTACCTGCTTGAGGTCGCGAAACTTGTGGGCAAACATGACGCTGTACATGCGGAGAGTCTCCGTGCCGAAGTCGTATTTGCCTTTAACTACGTTGTCGAAGTCGCTGTTTATGGTGTTGTCGGCTTGGGAGAACTCGCCGAGCCAGACGTTGACCAGCGTGGCAAGGTCCTGATATCCGGATTCGACCGGAAAAATGCTCTCCACGGAGGGCAGCATGGCGAGCAGCGACTGAAGGCGCTCGCTCCAGGACTGGCGGTAGAAGGCGCCAAGGTCTTCGCGCAGCGAAGAGTAGTCGGCGGAACTTTCGGCAGCGACAGGCACAATCTTGCCCTGACGAGCCAGCATACTTGCGCGTGCTCGCTGGTTGTAGGGACGATCCTGGAGAGAGTACATCACACCGGGCATGCCGGCAAGCTGCTCCTCGTTGGCCAAGTCTGTTCCGACATTGGCAGCGGGGGCGCCCTGAGCAGGTTCGGCGGCTGCGGCAAGAATGCCTATGCGCTCCTTTAGAGTGGCGATTTCTTTTTCTTTCGCGGCGATGGTGGCTGCGTCGACTGCACTCTGAGAGCGGGCGCTCTCCAGAGCGGCGTTTGTCTCAGTAAGCTGGGTGGTCACCTGCCCAAGGATGGCGGAAACGGCGGCCGTGCGGGCGGTCGGATTCTCGGCTGCGGTGGTTTCGGGCTCGTTCAAGGCGGCCTCGAATTCCTCCACGAACTTAGCGGGGAACCCGGCTTTGGTCAGGGTCTCCTTTTCCTCGGCGGAGAGCACCTTGCGGCCGTTTTCCGCCTTGAACTCGGATATGCCCAACACTGCCAGCATTCCGGGGATAAAGGTTTTGAAGTTCATAACAGATGTTATTGATGATTATTGATATAGTAAGGCTGCCTGTCGGCTCGTTGCCTGTGCTAATACCCAGTTGGCTGCATCGCGTAGGGTGCCGAACTGGTCGATGTAGCCCGCGGCCAGGGCGGCAGCGGCGCTGAAGGTTTTGCCTCGGAATAATTCCATGGCCGGGTCGTATTTAATACCCAGATTGAGAGCCACGTCGTTGCCGAACAATTGGCTGATTTCAGCAAGACGTTGCTTGATTACAGCATCGTCCTCTCGGTCTTCCAGAGCTCGCACGCCCTCATTTTTAAGGTCGGAGTTGTCGGGATAAATCTCCCAGACTTTTATGCCTTGCGCCTCCAGATACTTTCGGAGGGACAGATACTCAGTCATTGAGCCCACGGAGCCCACGGTTGAGATATTCGAGCAGACAAAAGTGCGCTCGGCCGACGTGCCAATCCAAAAATGGGCACTACACATGTCGCCGGCGACAAACGTTGCAACCGGTTTGGAAAAATTGCGGATGAGGGCGGCGGCCTCGTCGACTCTGGTGACGTGCCCACCGGGGCCGTTGATGTCGAGCACCACACCGACGATGCACGGATTGGCCTCGATACGCTCAAGAGCATGGATGAGATTGTCGGTCTCCCAAGCATAGAGCATGCCGCGCATGCGTATCACCGCAACCGAGTTTTCGGGCAAATTAAGGTCGTTGATATCCCATTGGTCGACGTAGTTCGGGGCTTGACATGCCGAATAGAGCAGCGCACTCCTGGAGAGCTGACTCTCTATGGCGTTGATGTTGCCCGCAGCCAGAGCTGCGGCCACAACACCGAGCGCACCGGAGAGATCGCTTCGGCGCACGGCCCAATCATTGGTAAGAAATTGATGGAGATGTTCCACGGGGGTTACTTTTTAATGCAAAGTAACCTATTTTGCGGCGTGGCGAGAAGGACTCAATCAGTCAGATATAAATCCGGGGTGAGGTTTGTACCCGTGAGTGTGCAGTTGCAGACTCCTCCCTCCTCGACATATGTCAGGCTTAGGGGATTGTTTATTGTCCCGGCCAACCGGTCTTCGCCGGTCGGGTCTGTGTAGATTGCAACCAGGTGAGTCGATCTCAGGATTTCGAGCTCGGTGAGCGACCATTTGTCACGGATGCGTCGTTTGAAGGTGATTTGCTTTGTCAGCCAATTGTTGTCGTCCTCTTCTGAACTGACCAAAACCGTTCCGGGTATTTCCGCTGCCGATATCGGCTTCTCGAAGCTGACCACGGTCGCACAACCGGTGCCGTCCTGGGCCAGACGTTGGATTTGGGAGACCGGAACAAGCCTAAGCGAGTGAGCGGCCGTGATATATTGGTGCTTCATATCTGTATGATTTGTAATTATCTGATATTCAATTTCTCAGCATTTCCCGGATGTTTTTCAGCAAATAAAAGACAAATCGACTAACTGTGTAGGTGAAATTTTTACCTACACTGCAAACAATTTACTTGCGCCGATTGTATTCTCGGCGCTTGGAGCGGCGCAGCTTGTCTCGCCAGCGCTGGTAGTTTTTGAGCAAAGCATCCTCCGAAAGAGACTCAATGCCGTATCGCTGCAGGAACACGTATGCAGATTCCTTAAACTGGATCCCACGAAGGTGCTTGCACTCGTCCATGTAATCATGGAGTTCTGCCCACATCATGACGCGGAAGCGGCGCTCAAGGATTTCCGCTGCTCGGGCTGAAATGTAATTATATGCTTCGGGGTTTTTCCCTCCCGCTACATTGGCGTCCCGTCGGTCGGGCAAGGCAAACTCCAAGTTGCCAACGTCCACACCGGCACCTGCGGGGCGGCGGCTCATCAGGTCGTAAATCGTAACGTATATGTCGCTCGACGACGGAAATCGAACACACTGCGCGTCGCGGTCGTAGAAACGGCCACGGATATACTCAGCCACAGGCTGCGATACACTGATTTTGACGGTAATCATCGGACAGAGGGAAAAGTGTTAAAATCGGCACACAAAGATAATCAAAAATAAGCAATTAAATGGCTCGTTCGGCAATGAAATTACATACCCCCCCCCCGGCATGTCGAAAAAAGTTGTTACATGTTACATCGTTGGAAATATCCCATAATCAACATAGTACAAAACGCAACAGCCTTGTTACACTTTGTTACGCGGCCGTTACGGGCTTTTTTGTCTACCTGCCGGATTTTGCCCGTAACGCCTTTTTTATGACTTGTTACCAAGTTTGTTACCAAGTTTGTTACGCTTTTCCCTCCCCCTTAGTACTTAATACTGAAGTATTTTCTTGTTACTACCGAACCTATGTAACAGTGTAACAAGTTTTTTGTATAAAAATAAAATGGGTGAAGGGAAATCGGGGGCAGTACCAAACTCAAAATGACGCTTCGCAGCGCAAAATCATGGCGAAAAATGGGCTAAAAACACTCAGTCAAGATGCAAAAAGCCCCCGTCGGAAGGCGGGGGCTTAGACATGAGTGAAATGGAACGAATAGATTCAGATAAGGCGCAAAGCGGACAGCTCAGTTCCGAGTTTATGCAGACCGGACTCAATCCTTTCGAGCTGTTTTTCGGATATGGGCGTTCCGCCCTGACGGTATTGGCGCATCAGGCTATCATTGATGCCCAGATAGCGGGCGAGCGCACTGACATTGAACATCGAGTAGTATTCAAACAACGACGAGATGTCGAAGTGAAACTCTACTACCTCCGAAAATTCAGCCGGAAAAGACTCACCGCGGCCTGCATAGCTTTCTTTCATTTCTTCAATAGAGTTGAAGAAATCGTCCTTGGCCTCCTTGACGGTGTCGCCGGTGCCTATGAGCTGCACCATATCGCCGGTGGTGTTGTAGGCAATGTAAGTGCCGTCAGATTGTTTTTCGATGCTTACTTTCATATCGAGTTGGAGTTAGGGGGTATAGTATGAGTTCTTAAAAGAGAGGAAGGGGAGAACCCTCCCCCTTTGTGTTAGAAACCGATTTGCTTTTTAAGCGCCATCATCAGGCCTTTGCGAACTTCTTGTGAGCCGTGTCGCTCAACCATTATGGCCTTTCCCGTTTCGGGATTCACATATCGGTCGTGCTTCTTGCCATGGCTTTCAAACTTATAGCCGTGAGCCTCGGCGATTTTGATTAGCTCGTTCCATTTCATTATGTCAAGGATCTTATCTTTCAACACCACAAAGATATAACATTTTTGTGATACTACCAAATTATTTTACAATAAAATAACATTTTCGTAATATTTTTTTGTCATACACCTACCGATCGCGCCTTAAAAAGGATAATCTGGGTTTGGACCCGGCTCGATACCTTCAAGGAGTGTCTGTCTGGGCCCGCTTGCTTTAGCTTGGAGTTCTGAGGCTTTTTTCACGGTGCGGAGGTGTATCATCTCCACGCTCTTTTTCAAAGCGGGATTATTTGGATCATCAATGCGTTTGAGAATTCGCGCACCACTGTTGCACTCGTCGGCAGGGTTGAGTTCATCGATGTAAGCAGTGGTATAGACGAATGCCTTCAGCGCCTTGGTGAACCCCTGCATATTCGTTTTCTGGAGACCTGTGGACCGTTTGAAATCTTCGTAAGCGTCCTGTCGGATAATATTTCGGTCGAGATGATCTCCGTCCTCCGCAAAATAAGCTGCGGCCCAGTCGCGGAAGTTTTCATTCATATCTCGCATGTATTTGCGGAATATGATGTTATTCATCTTGGGTTCAATCTTGATGCCCAGTGCCCTCACTGAAAGATAGAACTGGACGCACTGCATAATGAAGTTGATGTCAGCATTCCACTCTTCTTCACTGTAAATGCCGTCCATAAGCTCTTTGCCGAAGTCGTCACGAATGGAGCGAGTTTCTTCGTAGTCATTTTCTTCGGTCTTCTGGTGGTAGTAGTCGGAGGTGACGCAGTATATCTGGCGCCTCACAGTCGACCCGTTGAATTCTTTGGGAACGTAGTTCGTCGTAAATGCGAACTTCGGGGCTTCCTCGAACGGCAAGGTGAAGCTGCTTGCATTTTTGGGATTGATGACCATGTCGCCCGATATGACATTGTAGAGGTCTTTGATTGGAAAATATTCGTCCAAATCCTCGAACAGTACCAAATCGACGTGCTTGTTGATGTTTTCGGCCCAAAACTGGTTTTCCAGCAGTTTGTTATTGCGACAGTTGAGCGGGATGTAGCGAGCGAGTTTGCCAAGCGCCAAGAACATAAAGGATTTGCCGCTGCCGCCGTTGCACTGGTCGTTTTCGCCGATGATATTGTCCATAACGAACGGCGCCCATGGGCGGGAACGTTCCTTATACCGGTGCATCAGGTAGCCTATACAGAAAATCTTATTTATAAGGCATCGCTTCTGGTCGCGGATTTCCTCGTCAGAGAGCCCTGGCCCGGCTATGTCAAATTTGTGTTTCCGGCGGTATGCCTCGCGTTCTGCCGGCGTACTATGCCCAAGATTGTACTCCAACTCGGTGCGCCAGTACAATCTGGAGGAGTTAATCAAGTAGTTGAAATAGTTGCTACCATGCTCGAATACCTTTATGTCAAAGTCTTCGCTCGCGGTGTGTCCGTCGGGATGCGTAATCTCAAACATTGGCTCAAGTTGCCGAAATCTGTGGTTGATTATTTTCTGTTTCCAAACGTAACGGCCACTGTTTGCCTTCGTACTTTCCTCCTTGAAAAACTCACGGGCTGTGACTTCCACCGCGCAATTTGGAAAGTAGAACCACTGTGACGTTGGCGTGGAGTTCGAGAAGTCGAGCTGCACCTCCTTTAGAGAGTCGGTTTTAGCCGCGGACAGTGTGTCAGTGTTGAGTATCAGATTTCGCAGCCCTCGCGGTTGAGCAGTCTCTGCCGCCCATTCATTGACGAATGCGCGCACCGCCTTGGGTTGTATCAGTTCGACGGCGTTCTCGGTGATTTTGATGTACTGAGTATCCTTCTTGCCTTCATCCTTCAACGTGTAAAAACCATTGAGCTGCAGAAAGTTCTGGAGGCATACGGAATCGATGCTGTATTTGGGTTCCAACCGCATGCGGTCGCCCTTGCCACGCTCAACGTAGTAGACGTCCCAAAACCGTGCCGGGAGGGCGCGGTCGAGAAGTTTCTGGAAGTCTTGCCTGTCCTGGCGGAGCTCCATCCAGTCGCGGAGGTCTTTGCGGGGCTTCCCTCGATTATCCTTATATTGCGACAGATAGTCGGACGGGAGCCAAACCGTATATATGTCCATATACTCCAGAGCCAGGGCAACACCGCGACGACGCCCGGTCTCGTCAATATCCGGTATGTTGTACAACGTATCAACGTAGCGCATGACCTCGTTATACATCTTAGGGGTGAGGGGGGCGGTCTCCGAATTGAGCCACAGTGGAGATACGCCCTGTGACTTACAGCACAACGAGTCGCGTTCTCCGGAGCATAGAGCAGCGCACTCAAGCTTGCGCGGCTTATATGGCCTGTTCTCGTTGGCCGGGTCGGACGCCCAGCGTTTTTCCTCTTCCTTGTTAAGTGCGTCGTATTCGGCCCGGAGCTCTTCCAGCCCGTTGAGGTAGTCCGGCTCCTTCTTGCCTCGTGGCATATAGCTGAAACGGAATCCTTTGTCCGGGTTGAGCGGCTCATAGATCTTATAAAAGCAGTCACGTTTGCCATCCTTGTTGGTGAACCAGCACTCCCTGATGAATATCGGGAAATTCTCTGTGGAATATCTGTAGACCACGGTTCGGTCTTTGACGCGAGCAATGACCTTGACGTGCGACCAGTGCAATGCGGTGAGAACCTCCGGGGACACCTTGGGCCCCATAATTTTGCATTGCTTCTGAGTAAATCCTTCGTCGAGCTCGAACCATTCGGAGCCGTCGGGTTGGTCTTCTTTTGCCGGCTCCTTGCGTATTTCAGGCCGGTTGACTGATTTGTTGAGTTCGTCGACAACTCCAAACATAGCGGCCAACTCAAGCATGGCCTCTCCAAAAGTTGTACCGGTAATTTCGCGGTGTATATCGATAGGATCCTTGGCGTGCTCATCCGCCCCAAAGTCCATGACTTGCCACACTGGATTCCCGCCTGCCGACTTACGGAGCCTTATAGATGTAGATGCGGTTCGTTCGCTACTCCTCTTTTTGAACTTTGCGCCAGTACGGGCTGCATCTCTTGCCTGCGGATAGTGCATGGCGATTATATCGAGCCCGTTGTTTGTGGCGGCATATAATTGCGCGGGTGTAATCATAGTTGCCCTCTTTATTTAGCCTTCAATTGATTCGCTATCATAGGTTTTTAGTTAGCCCGGAGTCGCCATTCGCCTGAACGACTCCGGGCACAGACTCAGAATATCTGTTTGCCTGTTACTTGATTAATTATTACTTTGCACGATGCTGGGATCGGCGTGCGGCATGCAGCCCAATTTCGAACTACTTCCGCTGACACCTTGCACGCCTCAACAATCGCAAGGCGACGGGTGTTATATTCGCAGTAAGGTAAATTCTTTAGATACGAACGTAATTTAAATCTGCAGATTCCAAATCGAAGTGCAAAATTTGAGGTGGAATCTGTATCGACGAAAAGCCCCCTCTCTCCTTCTGGAGG